>Ga0123355_10007956_pt1 | contig 15975 bp, 15 predicted proteins | sample TergutEmb28metaG_3_FD_89872 | JGI IMG/M metagenome (GOLD analysis project Ga0123355, IMG submission 89872) | Embiratermes neotenicus P1 segment gut microbial communities from Petit-Saut dam, French Guiana - Emb289 P1 | ecosystem: Host-associated > Arthropoda: Insects > Digestive system > Gut ...
GCCTTCACCGGAACCCTCGCCAGAACCTTCACCGGAACCCTCGCCAGAACCTTCACCGGAACCCTCGCCAGAACCTTCACCGGAACCCTCGCCAGAACCTTCACCAGAGCCTTCACCGGAACCCTCGCCAGAACCTTCACCGGAACCCTCGCCAGAGCCCTCACCGGAACCTTCACCAGAGCCTTCACCGGAACCCTCGCCCTCACCAACACCAAAAATTTCAATGCATATCATAAACCCAGGCAATCGTGTTCTTATACCTATTGATAGCGCGGATACAACTTATGGTATTAGCCTTACTTTTGATGTTAGGTTGGATGGGTTTACAGTTGATTCAGATACAACCTATGTTGGTATATCTATAAGCTATATTCCGGGACTTACAATTATGGGGGGATCCGTCACCAATATTACTACGGGTAATGATAAAAGTTTTCTTATCACTGTTATTGTGACCTATGATGGCATTACAGCTTTCCCTGATTCGGAAGCAGTAATCGAAGTTGAAATGCATGGTATACCTGCCGAATATGAATATGAAAATTATTTACAATCCACCACTATAAGTATCCGTGACGGGCAAACCGCACCACGCGCCATTCCGATTACACAGGCCAATATCTTGGCATTTAATGATTATGCTGTTGCTGCCTCACGTTTTGATTATTTTATTCTAACTCAGAATGTTACATTACCCTCATCATCAGTCGGATACAATTGGATTCCTATTCCCGATTTCAACGGCTCATTTGATGGAAATGGACATACCATAGATAACCTTACCATGGAAATTGGTTTTCGCCAGGGAATGTTCTATTCTGTCGGATACTATGGCATAGTAACGAATCTTGGATTAACAAATGTATCTCTTTCTGGCGTCGCGGGAGGAGATGTCGGTGGTATCGCAGCACAGAATGTTGGAACTATTATGAATAGTTTTGTAACTGGAAATATTGGTGGTTCAGGTACTATCGGTGGTATTGCAGGAACTAATAGTGGTACGGTGTCTAACTGCTTTACTGAAGCTAGTATAATTGGTTCTGGTTTTCTAGGTGGTATTGTAGGCGGAAACTCTGGTATTGTTATGCGTAACGTAGCATTAAATCCCTTGATAGAGAATGTTGCCTATAATCCCCCTGGACGTATAGTAGCTACAGGATTCAATAATGTTTCGAGCAATTTCGCCCGAAGCGATATGAATATATCAATGGGCGGAATACCGCTGTTAATGAGTGGACCTCATCAAGTACAGCATGGTGAGAACATTGTCCAAGGCAATATCAATGATGTACAAACACAACTTAATACTATATTCGGGATACATTCGCCTGATTTGAGTGTGTTGCTTGCGTCTAGCTTAACTATACCCCTAATGATGATGATTGATGAGATAGAGATATGGGAACCCATAGAAGATAGTTTGGATATAAAGGAACCCGAAGAAGATACCCTTGACATTAAAGAACCTGAAGAAGAAGATGATGACACACCAGAAATCACAGAGCCTGATAATGAGGACAACATACCAGAAACCACGGAGCCTGATGATGAGAATGACATACCAGAAACCACGGAGCCTGATGATGTGGACAACACACCAGAAACCACGGAGCCTGATGACGTGGATGACACACCAGAAATTACAGAACCTGATGACGCAGACGATACACCAGATACCACAGAGCCTGAAAATGATGATAACGACACACCAGAAACCACGGAGCCTGATGATGAGAATGACATACTAGAAACCACGGAGCCTGATGACGTGGACGACACACCAGAAATTACAGAACCTGATGACGCAGACGACACACCAGAAACCACAGAGCCTGAAGACGAGGATAGCACGCCAGAAGTCACAGAGCCTGAAGACGATAACAACACACCAGAAGTCACAGAGCCTGAAGATGATGATAACGACACACCAGAAGTCGCAGTACCTGAAGATGATAACGACGCACCAGAAACCACAGAGCCTGAAGATGATAACGACACACCAGAAGTCACAGAGCCTGAAGATGATAACGACACACCAGAAGTCACAGAGCCTGAAGATGATAACGACTCACCAGAAACCACAGAGCCTGAAGACGAGGATAGCACGCCAGAAGTCACAGTACCTGAAGACGATAACAACACACCAGAAGTCGCAGTACCTGAAGATGATAACGACTCACCTGAAATCACAGTATCTGAGAAATAGAATTTATTTTTGCAATCAAAACAGCAACACTTCCCTTTTCATGGGTGAAGTGTTGCTGTTTTTAGTATAAGCCGAAACATATTAGTAAAAGAATTTATTTTATCTATTGACATAGTGTGTTTCACACACTATAATAGCTCTTGTAACAAGACGGAGGTGACATTATTGAAAAAATTGAATAATGAAGAATTGCTGGCTGGCTTTTTACAAGAAATGCGAAGAGGTACAATAATTCTCTGTGTTTTAGCAAAACTCAGACAATCCACATATGGGTATAATCTTATTGCAGAACTTTCGGAAACGGGCGTACCTATTGAAGCCAATACCCTTTATCCACTGCTTAGGCGTTTGGAATCGCAAGGACTTCTTGAAAGCACTTGGAACACTACAGATGGGGCTAAGCCACGAAAATACTATGTTACAACAGATTTGGGCAATGAGGTTTTATTAGAACTTAAAAAGCAGTGGCATGAAGCCGTGCAAAACATGAATAATATTTTGGAGGATTGATTATTATGGAAAATAATTTGAAAAATCGTTATATTTATGCTGTTATTCGCCATTTACCTTTGAAAATGCAAGCGGATGTTGAAAAGGAGCTAGACAGCCTTGTATCAGAAATGGTTGAGGAGCGGCGTGGTAACAAAGCCCCAAATGAACAAGATGTAAAAGATGTGCTTAACGAGTTGGGCGCGCCCGAGGAGCTAGCTCTAAAGTACTATGGAAGTGAACGCAATGCCTTGATTAGTGGCACATATTTTCTAATCTATAAACGCGTACTACGAATTGTATTACCCATTGTTGCTGCTGTTTTAGCTATCTTGACCACTGTGACATTTTTGTTTGGCGGCGAAGCAGCGTTGGGTATATCAGTAAACATAGGAAATGTAGGCATGAGTTATATAGCAGAACTTATTGGAACTACCATTGGCGGAGTTATTCAGGCTTTTGCAGTTATCACAATTGTATTTGCTGTATTGGACTATATGAAAGTGAACTTAAAAGATATCGAACAAGAACTATTTGACTTGCCCGAAATACCAGAAGCAAAAATGCAAATTTCACCATATGGGCCTATTTGGGGAATCGTTTTGTCCGTTTCATTGACAGCTTTACTTCTTGGATTCCCACAAGTGATTAGTTGGCGTTCTGAATTTGAGTGGATTCCTATTTTTGATACTCAAATAATACGTGGTCTATGGTTTCCCATTCTGTTTTGGATGGTTATTGAAATCATTGCAGAAATCGTAAAGCTAGTTGAAGGACATTACACTATGAGATTGGCAACGATAACAGTGATTACAAGTATTATACAAGTAGTATGCGCAATTGCTGTTTTCGGCAGTAGCGAGATATTAAATCCCGAATTTATAAGCTTTATGGAAAATAATAATATGGGGTTTGAAGGCTTTGAATGGGCATTTAACAATATCATTATGCTACCCAATACAATGTTCCTGGCCGTAACGCTAATTGTTCTGTTCTTTGAAACTCTTGATGTTGTTGTAAAAGCATTTCAATCAAGACGCTCTTGAGATACTGTAAGAGCCTTATACTAGTGAACCGAACCATTTTCCGCCCATGCGCAGTCTTTTTGCGCGATTGCTTCCTTACTTACCTACAATTTGCGAGTACAACTTGAGACGTTTCAGCAAGCTTTTTTCGCAGTCCTAGTCCTGACCCTGACAGGACTAGGAATAGAACTCCATGGTTCAACCTCCAAACGCATCCTGATTTTGGTTCGGACTGTCGCGCTTTTCGATTTTTGGGAAACGACCCTCTAAGGCGGCCAGTGAGATTTCCGCATCTTCATGTACTTCATCTGGATTGAAGCAACCCACTGTTATCATATCGACCTCTTTGTGTCTTTTGTCATGCGGATTGTCTTTAGCTAAGCAGCGAACACGCCCTATTTAGCATTTTTGAAAACATGCCGATGTTCATGGCATACTGCCCAGCCTTCTAGCGTTTCAACATTTACACGTCGAGAGCCATCTTTCCAGCGAGTTCTGGGGGGCATGGGCTGGTTTAGCTCATCTGTTATGGTACGTACATCCAAATAAACCTGTCCCTCATTTTCAGATATAGCGGCAAAAGCAGAACGCAGTGGGATAACATCCATTTCATCTAATGTGGCGCGTGCGGCAAGGAAGTTTGCTGTACTTTCTTGATAAGCGGCGCGCAATACAGAATCTATATGAATGCGATAATCATGTCCACCTTCAGCACCTGTATAATTCATACGGTTTACATCCAGATAATTAATCAACTTTACGCGTGGGAAATTTCCACCGATTGTTTTATAAAAATCATCCATAATTGCTTTGGCTTCATGTACACGATATCTACGGTCTACATTTGACAAATGACTAATGCCTACATTCAACATAATAGGCTTTTCATGCTGGAATGTACGATGAAACTCATCCAGGCTTGTCCAAATATCAGAATCTTCATTTTCAATAAATAATGTCATCCCTACCCAATCCACTGCCAAATCACCAGGATAATACCGCATATAATTTTCCATACTCGCATCCACTGCCCATACAAAAGCAGCATTGGGGGCATGTTGCGCAAAAAGCACCCTTGCATGTCGGAAAAAAGCAATATAATAATCAGGGTTCCAATTGGTATCAGCGGATAACGGATAAAATACCACTAACATAGGTACTGAAAATTGACCAAATGCTGGAATGACTTCATTAAGTAATCCATGGTTAAAAGGGGAACCCGTTTCTGGTGGGCCGATTACAAAAACAGGTAATTTTTGTTCAGCCATACATTCAAGTAGCCATAGAAGCGGGAAATCGTCATCCAAAAGCATAGTGTGCATAAAGGCATCATGCTGTACTCCTAATGAATCTTCATGTGTGGCAATAATACGGCCATCAAATCGCGGAGGAGCCTCAGTATAAAAGCCAATCAAGGCACCTATGGCAGGTTCGTGCATGGCAGTAGGAATAGCCTCCGCCCCAAAGAAAACGGTGTAATATACGCTAGAATAGTCTGGTTCTTGCTCTCTGGAGTGTGTATGGTCAATAGTTCTAAAATGGTGGGAAGGCTCGTTACAGGCAGTAAACAAGGCCAAAACTATAAGAACATTTGCCCAAAACACTAAACTAATCTGTTTTACTTTCATGGCACCTCTCCAAATAAATGTTAATGGTTTCCAAATAATGAACTGGAAAACCAGCATTGTTATATACACGATACACAGGGTTGAAATCCGCATATGGAATGGACTTACGCCCGCTTTGCCGCGCCTTGTCATAATGACTTTTAAGCTGTTCAAGTGGTAAAAAGAAAATTTCTCCTGCCCACTTAAAATGCACCAATAAGAATGCAATTCCCTCTTGTTTTTGGAAATCAGCCATAAAGTCAATTTGATGCTGATGAATATTTTTAAGAGGAAGATTTTTGTATTGTGTTTCCTTGGCATCAAAGCAAATAGCAATACCTTGTACAACTCCAATAAAGTCCACAGTGCTTTTTTCCCCAAAATAAGCGCGTGTAATGGTATGAGCCTTATTATCAACTTCTATGGGGGTAATAGGCGTGGGTACCTTTTGGATAACCGCTAGCCCCTTTTGCCTATATAATTCGTTGGTAAAGTTAATCATTTCCTCAAAAACACTTCCACGAAGTCCTCTTGTTTTCCACATTATTATCTCCTATTTTTACCATTCAAATACTTATTCAGAAAAAATTCCAAAAAAATTCTTAAAAACCATAATGAGCAAATCACTGATTTTATCAAATTATACCAGAGAGCATATCCTATGACGTTAACATTCTAATCCTATACTGTCAATTTTTTGATACATCTTCATCGCCTGTTTTTGCGTTGCCATAGTAGATATGCTATACTTGCCGCATATAAAAAGCGGCATTAGATAGGCCATATATCGTAGAAAGGCTGTACTTGATATGATGCAAACCATATTTGATGTAATCAAAACAAAAGCCATTGTAAGAGAATGGAAAAAAAGCGGAAACACAATCGGATTTGTACCTACTATGGGATTCCTTCATGAAGGACACCTAAGCTTGATACAAAAATCCGTAAGTGAAAATAACAGAACAGTGGTTAGCATATTTGTTAATCCTACACAGTTTGCACCTACAGAAGATTTGGACAAATACCCACAGGATATACAGGCTGATACCAATATGTGCGGCCTTGCGGGTGTTGATTTGATTTTCTTGCCTACTGTGGAAGAAATGTACTCAAACTATTCTACTTTTGTGGATGTAGAAGGGCTGACCAACGGGTTATGTGGCAAAAGCCGCCCTGGTCATTTTCGGGGAGTTTGTACAATTGTTAATAAATTATTCAATATTACGACTCCAGACCGCGCTTATTTTGGGCAAAAAGATGCCCAACAGTTAGCAGTTATTAAAAAAATGGTTCTGGATTTGAATATGGATGTAGAAGTCATTACATGCCCTACCATTCGAGAAAAGGATGGATTGGCAAAAAGTTCTCGCAATAGTTATCTTTCTCCTGAGGAAAGAAAAGCGGCGCGAGTAGTGAGTCAAGCCATTTTTGAAGGAGAACGCTTAGTTAAATCTGGAGTAAAAGAAGTAGCAAACGTTGTAAAAGCAATGGAAGACATAATCCAGACCGAACCTTTAGCCCAAATTGACTATGTAGAAATTGTTGATGGATATTCTATGAAAAAGATAGAAAAAATTGAAATGACTGAGAAAAGCTTGATATTGGGGGCAGTTGCCGTTTTTTTTGGCAAAACTCGACTGATTGATAATTTTATTGTAAATTAGATTCTGAGCAGTGGCTATACCCGAGAGCAAAAACATTTACCCTCGGGTATACAATTGAAAAAATTTGAGAGGATAAAGCTTATGTCACCAAAATTATTGGCATTACGCAATAAAATGAAAGAAAATTCTTTGGATGCTTACATTATACCAAGTGGCGATGCCCACCAAAGCGAAGAGGTATCACCTTATTGGCGCACACGGGAATGGTTTACAGGGTTTACAGGGTCAGCAGGCCTCGTAGTAATAACATCTGAGGCGGCTGGATTATGGACAGATGGGCGTTATTTTATTCAGGCAGAAAAAGAACTGACTGGCTCAGGAATTGACTTATTCCGTATGCAGGAAGAAGGTGTACCAACATATGAAGAATGGCTTGCTGAAAATCTTTGCTATGGCAAGAGTGGTATAGATGGCAAAAAAGGCAAAATAGGTTTTGATGGTCGTGTTATGTCTGTATTTTCTTTTGAGCGACTAAAAGAAAAGTTAAAAGAAAAACATAAAGAGGCTTCATTCCATTATGGGGCAGATATAGCAGGAAACTTATGGGCAGATAGGCCACCCCTTCCTGCATTCCCCGCTATGGAGCATGATATACGCTTTACTGGTCTGACTTCCGCAGAAAAATTGGAAGCCGTTCGTGCGCAAATGAAAAAAGTCCCCACAGATTTGTACTTAACGGCTGCATTGGATAATATTGCGTGGCTAGCTAATATTAGGGGTAACGACATTCCCAATACTCCTGTAGCATTTGCATATTTGTTAGTAGCCATGGATACAGCTTACCTTTTTATTGAAAATGAAAAACTTCCACCCGTCTTACGTCAACGTTTGGAATCAGATGGTTTTACCATACTTCCTTATGAATCGGTGTTTGATACAGTCAAAGAAAAGGCGGCAAACAAGTCCATATTATATATTCCTAAAAGCACTAGCGTGCAATTAATTGATTCAATCCCTGATACTGCTACTAGTATAGCCGCTTCAAAACCAAGCGAAAACATTATTGAATCACTCAAGGGCATTAAAAACGATACTGAAATTTCCCATATCCGTAACGCTTTTATAAAAGATGGCGTAGTATGGGTACGATTGCTAAAATGGTTACATGAAACGGTACCTAATTCTTCCGTATACGAGACAGATGTACAGGAAAAAATAGACGAACTACGTGGCCAACTGGAAGATTCCATAGATGCGAGTTTTGAATCAATAGTAGCATATGGAGAAAATGCGGCCTTAATGCACTACAGCCCTAGTCAAAACGGCGAAAAAGGCACAAAAATTGAGCCCGAAGGATTACTTCTTATAGATACAGGAGGGCAATATTGGGACGGCACTACTGACGTAACACGAACTATAGCTATGGGTACACTTACCGATGAAATGCGTAAAGATTTTACCTTGGTGCTAAAAGGGAACTTTGCATTAGCGCGTACTGTATTTCTGCAAGGGTCAACAGGAACGCATTTGGATGTAATAGCACGCCTCCCCATCTGGAACCACAATATGGATTACAAAAGCGGTACCGGACACGGAATCGGCTTTTGTCTAGGGGTTCATGAAGGCCCTCATACTATTAGTAAACATCCAAGCGAAGTAGCTCTTGTACCTGGAATGCTTTGCACCAATGAACCCGGTATTTATAAAAAAGGCCGCCATGGAATCCGTATCGAAAATGTACTTCTTGTACAAGAACGCACACGCAACGAACATGGAGCCTTCTTAGGGTTTGAAACAATATCATTTTGCCCTATAGATACCCGTGCAGTGGATGCCTCCCTACTAACACAAGAAGAGTTGGATTATCTCAACCAGTACCATGTTGAAGTATATGCAAAGCTCTCCCCACATCTTACAGAAGAAGAACGTGAATGGCTTAAAAAAATAACACGCCCTTTTTAATCCCATCTTTAGATAGACTCTTAAAGCATTATGGAATGTCTAAAAAATAAAAACACTGGTGTTCAAAAATCCGAAAACACCAGTGTTTTTGGCATCTGGTCTAATACTCGTTTAAGCCATTTTTATAACGGATTCTAAGGCTTAGCAAATTGTAATTGAGGTTTTTTAGGGTCATTTGAAAAACGTATATAGAATATAATCACAGAGGAAATTTTAGCAATTTCAATTAAAATCCCCATGATGTTCCAACGAAAATCGCTGTATAGAATATTAAGCGGTGTTTGCGTGAGAATTACTACAATAGCATAAAGCGTAACAGTTATACGCACAGCATGAACCCCAGGTAAATATTGACCTATTACAAAGCTCAAAGCCGCAATCATTCCAAGTGTATGCAACCATCTAACTTGCTCTGGTGCGTTAATAATTGAGATGATTCCAGCAATAAGAGCTACGCCTATCATTACAAGCAGGAAATTAAGCCCGATTTCTTTTCTTTGGGGTGTGTTTTTAGTGAAAATCTGCCAAAATACTAAATTGCGAATTGCACTATATGTTGCGGCAACAATTAAGGAAAGTTGCGTATCCATACCTGTAGCTAACCCCATAGCAACAAACATTGCCATCCAAAAGAAACTCCCAATGCCAGTGGCAAGAAAGTATTTTGATTTATTTTCTATTTGATACGATGTAAACTCAAACACAATTGTAATCACGCCCAAAATTTGTGCGATTACAAACCATGTATTCATATTTTCACACTCCTTTTTACATACCGCGTTGGCACAAATAGTTTATGAAAAAATTCGCCACGAGCGCGAAGGCTATCGGCTATTTTTCACACTTATTTTGTAAAAGTCTCATATTTTTTGCAGTAAGAAATAACAAGTGCCCCTGGCCCTACATGTGAACCTATTGCTACACCAATTTCAGCTATAGGGTTGGTTATCTTTGTATTAAGCGAAGCCTCTATGTTAGTTTTAATTGTCGTAGCATCGTCAAAGCTTAGTATGTGGCCAATGCTAATACTTACATCCTGTATATCATCTTTAAGAGCCTCTACCACGCCTTCTTCTATCAGTTTTAAGACTTTTTTACTTCCACGCACACTATCGGCCTGTTCCACCACACCATCAACCAGATGTAATACGGGACGCAAGCCTAAAACGCCGCCTACTAATGCAGTCGTTGGGCCAATTCTGCCGCCTCGTCTTAGAAATTCTAAATTTTCCAATGTGAAATAAGTCTTAACAGTGGGTATAATTTTTTCTGCTATTTTAGCGGCATCAGTTATTGAATAGCCTTTATCACGCATTTTTATTAACTCTCGTAAAAGAAGACCTTGACCCACACTACCGTTTAATGAATCAATTGCAATTATTGTTCTGTTTGGATAATCCTCTTTTAGCATATTTGCGGCAAGTAACGCACTGTTGTATGTGCCACTAACTTTAGAAGATATAGTCAGCGAGATTATGTTTTTACCAGCTTCTAAATACGGAGTATATACGTCGATATAGTCTTGTGGATTAGGCTGGGCTGTTTTAGGATAAAGATTTTTATCGGTCTTTAGTCGTTTGTAATATTCATCTTTGGTTATGTCCACACCTTCTTTCAAATGCGTTTCGTCGCCAAATGTCACGTAAAACGGCACAATGCCAATACCATGCCGTTGTATTTCGCTGTTTGCAAAATCACAACCGCCGTCTGAAACTAATTGAAAATGATGCATATGTTGCCTCCTTTTTAACATGCCGCGTTGGCACAAATGGTTTATGAAAAATTTCACCACGAGCGCGAAGGCTATCGGCTATTTTTCACACTTAAGAGTTATTTAGTGGGAACACCCCTACAATTCATCAGATATGTTGTCTTCGCTGTCACTCATTTGCATCAACACAATAATGCGTTGAATCATGTCATCAAGACTTTCTAATTCGTGCGGCGAAAATGTTTCTCTAATTCGTTTCATCAAAAGTGCTATTACAGAGTCGTTTAAGCAGTAGTAATTAAGAAATTTGTCTGTTACGCATAGGTGTTGTTCCCGAAGGTCAGTTTTTGACTGCTTTCTTACTACATACCCCTTTTTAACAAGACTGTTTATTTTATAGTTTGCATTTGGCACAGAAAGGTTTAGATACTGTGCAAATTCTGAAACGGTTGGCTTATTCAGCAAGTAAATTATTTCCACACAATAACTTTCGGTCGCGCTTAGGCTACCTTCCTTTATACCAATTTCCTTGACAATTCGTTTGTAATAATTTGAACGAAACATCAAGTACAAGGTTTCAAAATTTTTTTCCAACACAAAAATCTTCCTCTCACCCCTCCGTTTGATAAAATATTTTATACAAAAATAATTATATAAAATATTTTATACATTATGATAATGCATCATACATTTTTTGTCAACAGATTTTTTGCTTTCCAAAGAAAACCGCATAGTAATCTACAAATGTAATACGTTTGTAATTGCATTTTGGGGGTGTGGATGTCACAATATGACCAATGGAGGTGTTCCGGGTGAGAAGGCATAGATGCCTATTGGCAGTAATGGTAGTTGGCGCGATTTTTATGAGCGCGTTTAGTTTTCCCATGTCCAATACATATTTGTCGGAGGGTAGACTCTTACAATATAGAGGAAGGGCGCGTGTCTCAATATCGCTCACAGACATGATGGGATATACTGAATTGTCTGAGCGTGAGGAAGGCTTAGAGTTACGCGGGCGCGTCCCGTACCTTACAGAAACAGCAGGTTTTGTGGCTGATCCTATTAATGCACAAATCGAAATGGCCGTGGATTCCAAAATTGCGGAGGCACGGGAAGCAAGGGCACGTTCTATCACTTTCTCCTATCAAACTTTTTCCTCCAATAACCCGGAGATAACTTCAATCGTTATAAAATCTACTGCCGCAAGTGCTTCGTCCAAGACAGATGTGATATCCATTAATTTTGACTCTCATTCAGGCGCGCCATTAAGAGCTGAAGATGTTGTAGGCACACATGTGATACAGCTAGCAGACCGTTTATTAATGGAAACGGTACGGCGTAACCCACAAGATTTTAATCCTGGTTTTTCTGGTATGCGGCGTGGTCAAGCTTTTTCTGTAACACATGATGAAATTGTGTTTTGGTTTGATGAGTTCCAGCTTAGGTCTGGCTCTGGAGGAGTTGTACGTTTCCCTCTGCGGTTTAATGATATCTTGGAATACACTATTACCAGTGACCGATTTCATACACGCCCAGGATTCAATTTTAAGATGGTTCCCCTACGTGATGTTGTAGAGGCACTGGGCTATGATGTGGATATGGATTCAGAAGGCCGAGTAATGGTTTTCCATAACAACGAACTGATAATTAGATTAACTCCAGGCGAAAACGATTATTCACGCGAAGGTCGTGGGGGACGTAGTTCTCGTTCGTTGGAGTCTGCTCCAGAACTTATTGGCGATTATACCTATGTGCCAATCTCTTTCTTCGACCAAATTTTGAATATTGTCACCTTTAGCATTGATGATAATGGGAATATTACTTTTGCTTCCTATAATGTGACGGATTCTTGGTTTAGATGGTAGAGAGGCGATGTATGGATTATCCAATAAAAATGATTGTAACCGATTTGGATGGTACTTTGCTGTTGTCGGACAAGACTATATCAGAACGCACAATAGCGATACTAAACAAGTGTAGAGAAATGGGAATCAAGCTTGTATATGCAACAGGGCGCGGCGGGAGTGCAGAATCGCTTACTTCAACCGCGCTTTTTGACGGCAAAATAACCATGAATGGTGCTATTGTGAAGGTCGAAGATACATTAGTGCATAGCCGCCTAATCCCTTATCAAATTGCTAGACCATTGCTTGTAGCTTGTGATAATAGAGGTTTGTGCATTGTATCAGAAACTGGAAATATACACTATTCCAATTTTGTTGTATCGGATGTATGGCCTGCGTTTACAAATTTTGAAATTGTGGATTTTTCACATCATAACATGGATGCCGAAAAAATCTATTTAACCAAACTTACGCCTGAAGATGAAAAATTTGTGGAAGAACAACTTCCTGACAGCCTTTATATGGTTGTGGCGCAGGCCGATGATTTGGTAATGATTATGCACAAAGAGGCCTCAAAATCTAAGGGAATTTCTGTACTTGCACATATGTGGGGTATCGCTCCTTGTGAAATCGTTGCATTTGGAGACGATATGAACGATATTGATATGCTTTCATATGCAGGGATTGGAGTAGCTATGGGCAACGCCCGCGAAGAGCTAAAAGCTGTAAGCAATTTCGTATGCTTAAGCAATGATGATAATGGCCTTGCAGAATGGCTTTCAGAAAATGTACTTTGCACGCGATTTACGAAAAAAGCCGTTGCTAACTGATTTACTCAGTTTTGCAACAGCTTTTTTTTTTGCAATTATCTTTGGCTCACGAATACAAATCAAGGCATTTCAGCAGGCTTTTTTCGCAGTCCTCTGCTGGCCAAAACTCCAAGCCAACATAGCCAACATAGCCCGCGCTTTTGGCTGCTGCGAACACTTCACTATAATTGATTTCGCCTAAAAAAGGTTCAATTCTTCCGGGATTGCCTGCGGCGTGCATATGCCCGATTAGGTCAATATTTTTGGTGATGTTTGTAATCAAATTGCCTTCGCTAATCTGCTGGTGATAAATATCGAATAGCAATTTTACATTGGGGTTATTGACTTCTCGCAGAATTTCAAAGGCTTCCGCCGAACTATGCAGATAATGTCCTGGGTGGTTAACTAGCACGTTGAGGGGTTCTAAATAGATGGAGATTCCTGACCCATCTATGACTTTTGCCGCGTCTTTCAGTCCGACAACAATGGATTGGAACTGTTTTTCTCGCGAGACTCCTTCCAAGGCATCACCAGTGGTGACGATTACGCCTTTTGCCCCCAGTGCTTGGGCGTTGGAAAAGGATATTTTCACATCTTCCAGAAAATTATTTCTGTTGGCGGGGTCGGTTAGACCACTTGCAAAGCCCATGCAGGGGAGTTCTAAATCGGTCAATGCTTCTTTGTATGCGTCAATGTCAAAATCTTTGCCTTCCCAAAATTCCACGGCAGTAAAGCCTAGCTTTTTGGCATACTGCATTGCGTCCGGGCGGCTTAAATCCCCCGTGGCAGCATTCAAACACAGTGATAATCTCATTTTACAGCCCCCACAATTCCTTCAGCAAAATGTTTTTGCATAATAAAGAACACCGTTACAGTCGGTATGGTTGTTACTAAAACTGCCAACATTAGTACTCCAAAATCCGTTACATAACCCGCAATCAGGTTGGAAATCAACATGGGCATTGTGACGCTATCGTTCGTCATCATGGCAACCCGCGGCCATAGGAAGGCATTCCAGCCGTTCATAAAAACAATGGTCATTGCCGCCGCATAAGTAGATTTCATGGTGGGTATGAACATGCGGAAGAATATTTGGATTTCGTTCAAGCCGTCGATGCGAGCGGCTTCAATTATATCATGAGGGAAAGAGCGCGAACTTTGCCTAAAAAGCATAATCAAAAACGGGGTAGAAATCATAGGCAACATGAATCCAAGTGTGGTGTTAAGCAAGCCCATCTGAGCCACCATGCGGAAAAGTGGCACAATAGTAGCCGCAAACGGCACCATCATAGCAAGCAAAATCAGACCGAATAGCCTATCCTTTGCTTTGCTATGATAAATTTCAAAGCCATAGCCTGCCATAGAACATACCAACAATGAAACAATCGTTAAAAGAGTGGCATTCCGCAGTGAGTTCCAGAACGCGGTGCCGAGATTTTGCGCATTAATAAGGGCTTCCCAGTTTCTAAGCAAATACGTACCGGGTATCAACGTCCCCCGTATAACATCCAAACTTCTGTTTGTCGCAGATACCGCCATCCAGTACAGCGGGAATACTGAAATCAGTGAGAAAAATATCAAAAAAGCGTACACGCCCGCCATTTGCAATTTTTGTTTCATCGCCTATCAACTACCTTCAACTGGATTAGCGACATTGTGGCAACCAGTATAAACACCACATAAGACAGAGCCGCCGCATATCCAAAATTTGCTGTGCCTTGGAAACCTACATTAAAAATATAATGCGAAATGGTCATGGAAGTATTGGCAGGCCCACCCATTGTCAAGTTCATGGATTCGTCGAACAATTGTAATGTGCCATTCGTTGCCATAATGGCTGTCAACAGAATGATGGGCTTTAGTAATGGAATGGTTATTTTGAAAAACGTCTGCACAACGCTTGCGCCATCAATTTTTGCCGCTTCAAATATCGACCGCTCGATATTCTGCAAACCCGCTAAATAAAACACCATGTTAAAACCCGTCCACCGCCACGTTATCGCAATGATAATGACCATTCTTGCCGACCATGTATTTCCTAGAAAATTATACGAGCTTTCCAAAATCCCTAAGTTGACCAGCACAGTATTGATATAACCATTGGTGGCGAACAACGAGCGAAATATAACCGCCGACGAAACCAAGGAAGTAGCACAAGGCAAAAATATACATGTTCGGAAAAGCCCTTTGAATCTAAGTTTGGGATTGTTCAACATGGAAGCCAAAATCAGCGCGAGAACAAGCATGATGGGTACCTGTATCGCCAGGTACAAAAAGTTGTTTGAAATAACGCCCCTAAACAGAGGGTCAACCAACAAACGCTCAAAGTTGGACAAACCGGCAAAGCGCATGTTGACCCCGGCACCCGTTTGCAATGCAATGAAAAACCCACTTATCATGGGGAAGAAACTCATCATTCCAATCATAATTGCCGCTGTTGCCAAAAACAACCATCCAATCAAGCCGTTTTTCTGCGACAAAGTTAATTTTCTAGCAAGCATAAACTCCCTCCAATTACAAGAAAATTTTGACAAAAAAGCCCATGCCCGAAATTCAGACATAGGCTGTTATACTACTTGAGGGAACAAATTGAAAATATAATGTGAGGATTTTTGTGCAAGTGCAAGGAAGTACTGACGACGCTTGCTGTAGGCAAGCTATGAGGTGCTGATGTAGCAATTGTGCAAAAAGACCACATTGTATTCAATTTGTGACCGA
>Ga0123355_10007957_pt1 | contig 15975 bp, 16 predicted proteins | sample TergutEmb28metaG_3_FD_89872 | JGI IMG/M metagenome (GOLD analysis project Ga0123355, IMG submission 89872) | Embiratermes neotenicus P1 segment gut microbial communities from Petit-Saut dam, French Guiana - Emb289 P1 | ecosystem: Host-associated > Arthropoda: Insects > Digestive system > Gut ...
AACTGGCAACACTTTTCGTAACTAGCCGTGATCAGGCTAGTACTCCGTGTATAACTAGAGACCCATGCGGCACTCGGGCCCGCTCGCCGGGCCGGGGGACGAGGCCGCTGGGGAGGAGAAAAAACCGTAAGTCGCGGAGGGGGACCTTCGTCCGGGGGCCGGCGTGATCCTCGGCGGGATCGCCCGGCTGCGTGCCGCCCTGGTCTCGGGGGAGCCACGGTGCACGCGGCAGACGAAGGTCGCGACGTACGGACGGACCTTCGCCTGGCGGGCAGCGCCGCCGGGGTGGGTGCTTCTCGGTTGTACTCGGGAGCGCTGCCTGCAGGCGAAGGTCTCACAGGGCGGAGCACACGCACGGGGGCCGTGCGCTCCGCCCTCGCCGGGCGCCCGCTGCTCCGGGTGCGGCCATGTTCCGTTGGCCTCGATATCACGTGGAGTAGGCCAGGAGTTTCTACTCCCAGGCGTACCGTGCGCCTGTGTCTTTAGCTGGGGGGCTTGACCGGCTGCGCGGCCGTCCGGTGACGTGCCGTACCGGCCGGAACATCCGCCGCGCTGTGCTGACGGTGACGTTGACTGCCCTGACCGCCGGGGTGGCGGTGCAGACGGCAGGCCCGTCGCTGGCCGCCGTGGGCACCGAGCCGGGAAACCTGGTGCTCAGCCCGGCCACCGGCCCGCTCACCACCCAGGCGACCTGGTCCACGACGGACGCGTGCCCGGCTGGTTTCCAGGGATCGGCCGAGATCTCGGAATACACGATCTCCGGGACCTTCGTCAGCCTCATCTCAGACATTGCCGAGTCACCGGGGGCGTCCCCGATCACTGGCGGGATCCTGCAAGGCACCGTCGGCGCGCTGCTTGCCACTCAGGGCAGCGGCCTGAGCGCGACGAACCCGGGGACCGATGAGTGGGTGGTCGACTGCTACAGCGCTCTCGCCGGGACCGGCAACGTGGCGTCCGTGCAGGACCTCTGGGTTACTGCGACAGCGAGCGGCACCTACACCACGAGTGCGAACGCGCCCACGGCCACGGTCACGACACTGACCGCATCGCCGAGCCCGGCGCCATCTGGCGGCACCGAGACGCTCACCGCGAGCGTGACGGCTGCTGACGGCACGAGCCCGGCCGGAACCGTTCAGTTCGCGTCCGGCAGCACCAACATCGGCGCTCCGGTCCCGGTGAACACCAGTGGCGTGGCCACACCGGCGACCACCACCTTCACCGCGCCGACCACCACGGTGTCGGCGACCACGGTGGCGCTGTCGGCGGTGTTCACCCCGAGCGACATCACCGCCACCGTCGCCCCCTCGACGGGCACCTTCTCGCTCACCGTCCAGTCGTCCGGCGCCCTGCTGGCCGGGAATATCCCCGTCGATGTCAGCGTGCCAGTGACCGGATCCCTGACCGTGACGGTCTCGACCGAGCCGGTCAGCCTGACCGTGCAGAGCGCGAGCTCGGTGCCGAACTTCGTCGGCACGCAGCCAGGCGACCTGCAACTGAACCCGGCCACTGGATCCCTGACAGCAACGCCGACGTGGTCGACAACGACGCCATGCCCGGCGGGCTTCCAGTCGGTGGCTGAGCTTGTCGAGGCCGCCGAAAGCAGCTTCAACACGACCAGCGTTGTCGCGAACATCTCGCCCGCGGTGGCCAGCATCACCTCCCCGTTCAGCGGCACGCTGGATTTCCCCATTGGCACCCTGCTGAGCAATGCTGGCATCGACGCGTCGAACCCGGGCACCGCCGAGTTCCTGGTCGGGTGCTGGACCGGCCCCGGCGGTGCCGGCAACGTCGAGTACGTTCAGTCAATCCTCGTGAGCGTGGCGGCTGGCGCGACCACCTATACCACCAGCACACCGCCTTCGCTGACGGCACCGCTGACGGCCACCGGCGGGATTGATGCGGCGAGCATCACCATCACCGACACCCGGAACACCGCGCCCGGCTGGTCAGTGTCGGGCCAGGACACCGCCTTCACCGGCAGCGGCAGCGCCACCGGATCGGCCATCCCCGGTGACAACCTCGGCTGGACGCCACAAGGGCTGGCAACCGGCGGCGCCACGCTCGGCCCGCCACTAGCTCCGGGCGCGAGCCCCGGCCTGGCCGACGCGGCGCAGGTGCTTGAGTCCGCGCCGTCCGGCTCGGGCGTGGGAACGAACCAGGTCGGCGCTGCTCTGACGCTGGACATCCCGGCCGCCGCCCCTCCCGGCGATTACACCAGCACGCTGACGATCACCTACCTGCTGACCGGGCCTTAGTACGGCGCGCTCAGGTCAGCCGGCTAATCTGCGCGGCCAGGGTGAAGTCCTTGTCGGTCAGCCCGCCAGCCGAGTGCGTCGACAGGGTCAGCGTCACCTTGTTCCACTGGACCATCAGGTCCGGGTGATGGTTCGCCGCCTCGGCCAGGTAGGCAACCGCGCCGACGTAGAGCATGGCCGCCTTGAAGTCGGCCAGCGTCTCCACGTGCACGATGCTGTCGCCGTCCCGGCTCCAACCGGCCAGGCCCGCCAGCTGCTCGGAAACCTGCTCATCGGACAGTACGCTCATGGCGACCTCCGCAGTGCGTGAGCGATCAGTACCAGTCTGCGCCGGCCTGAGCTGGGACCGGTAGGCTGCCTGACCGTGACCGAGACCCCGGCGGCAGCACCCCGGCGCACGCCACTGACCAGTGTGCATGAAGAGCTCGGCGCCAGCCTGACCGACTTCGCCGGGTGGCTGATGCCGCTGCGCTACCGCAGCGAGACCGCTGAGCACAACGCGGTGCGCACCGCGGCCGGGATCTTCGACCTGTCACACATGGGCGAGCTGGCCGTGTCCGGCCCGGACGCAGCCGCCGCCCTCGACTACGCCCTCACCGGCCAGCCGTCGGCCATCCAGCCCGGCCGGGCCCGGTACACCATGATCTGCGCGCCGGACGGTGGCGTACTCGACGACCTGATCGTCTACCGCCTCGGGGACGCTGAGTTCCTCGTGGTCGCGAACGCCGCCAACACCGGCGTCGTGGCCGCGGCGCTCACCGAGCGCGCCGCCGGCCACGACACAAGGGTCAGCGACCGGACCAGTGACTACGCGCTGATCGCGGTGCAGGGTCCCCGCGCCGCCGAGATCCTGGCTGCGCTGACGGCGACCGACCTGAGCACGATCCGGTACTACGCCAGCTATCCGGCCCAGCTCGCCGGGCGCCAGGTGCTGCTGGCCCGGACCGGTTACACCGGCGAGGACGGTTTCGAGATCTTCGCCGCGCCAGAGGATGCCCACGGGCTGTGGGCCGACATCGGCGCGGCGGGCGCCAGTCAGGGACTGATCCCGGCCGGCCTGGCCGCGCGCGACACGCTCCGGCTGGAGGCGGGCATGCCGCTCTACGGCAACGAGCTGAGCCGCGAGGTCACCCCGTACGACGCCGGCCTCGGCCGGGCCGTCAGGCTCGACAAGCCGGGCGACTTTGTCGGCCGCGCTGCTCTCGCCGCACGGGCCGAAGCGGCCCCGCAGCGCCAGCTGATCGGACTCATAGGCCAGTCGAGGCGGGTCCCGCGCCACAACTACGACGTGCTCTGGGACGGCGCGCCGGCTGGCATCGTGACCAGCGGCGCGCCGTCCCCCACGCTGGGCGCTCCGATCGCGATGGCGTACGTGCGCCCGGATGCCGCGCAGCAGGCCGCGGATCCGGCGCGCGGCCAACTGGCGGTCGATGTGAGGGGCAATGCGGAGCCGGCCAGACTAGTGGAATTGCCGTTCTATCGCCGGGCCGACGGCGCGGCCCGGCGCGGCTGATACCGCCCCAAGACCCGGCAAGAGAGGCGAAAATGTCCGTTCCCGGCGAGCTCTACTACACCCCAGAGCACGAGTGGGTAGCCATCAACGGCTCAACGGCCTCGGTGGGGATCACCGACTACGCGCAGCGAGCCCTCGGCGACGTCGTCTTCGTATCGGCGCCGACCGCCGGAGCGAGAGTGACGTCGGGCGAGCCGTGCGGGGAAGTCGAGTCGACCAAGTCGGTCAGCGACCTGTACTCGCCCGTGGACGGCGAGGTGACGGAGATCAATCCGGAGATTGAGGACGACCCCGGGCTGGTCAACTCCGATCCCTACGGGGCGGGCTGGCTGTTTAAGGTTCAGCTCGACGACGCCAGCGGAGAGCTGCCGCCGGGCCTGCTCTCCGCCAGCGAGTACGAGGCGCTGACCAAGGAAGAAGCCAAGGACGAGGAGTGAGCCACAGTGCTGGCCCGGGGGGCGACCCCCGGAACCCCCGCATTGACCTTCGCAGCCGGCTCGACGCGGCTACGGCCCGGCTGGACGCGCCGTTCGCTGTCGTGGACATGGCCGCGTTCCGCGCGAACGCGGCCGTGATGACCGGGCGCGCCGCGGGCAAGCCGATCCGGCTGGCCAGCAAGTCCGTGCGCTGCCGCCACCTGATCGCCCACGTGCTCGGCCTGACCGGCTTCCATGGCGTCCTCGCCTACACGCTGCCGGAGGCGCTGTGGCTCGCAGCAACCGGCACCAGCGACGACATAGTCGTCGGCTATCCCACCGCCGGCCGGGACGCGCTCGCGCGGCTGGCCGGCGACCGGGCGGCGGCGGCGGCGATCACGCTGATGGTCGACAGCGTCGACCACCTCGATCTGATCGAGAAGGTCGCCGCGGCACTCCCCGATCCGCAGCCGATCCGGGTCGCGATCGACATAGACGCCGGGTACGAGGCCATCGGGGGCCGGTTCCGGGCCGGGGCCCGCAGATCGCCGATCCGCACGCCTGCTGAGGCCGCGCGGTTCGCGGAGACGATTCTGAGCCGGCCGCGATTCCGCCTTGCCGGCCTGATGGCGTACGAGTCTCAGATCGCCGGCGTCGGCGACAATCCGCCGGGACGGCCGCTCTATGCCCAGGCGGTACGCCTCATGCAGCGCAGGTCGGCCGCCGAGCTGGCAGTGCGCCGCGCCGCCATCGTGGCCGCCATCAGCGCGCTGACCCCGCTCGAGTTCGTCAACGGCGGCGGGACCGGCTCACTCGCCGGGACGTCCGCCGAGCCGGCGGTGACCGAGATCGGGGCCGGCTCCGGGCTGTACCACCCGACCCTGTTCGACTCCTACCGCGGCTTCACCGGGCAGCCCGCGGCGCTGTTCGCGCTGCCGGTGGTGCGCCGGCCTGGACCCGGCGTGGTCACCGTTCTCGGCGGGGGCTATCTCGCATCCGGGCCTGGGAGCCCGAGCCGGGTGCCGTCCCCGTACCTTCCAGCCGGGTTGCGGCTTGACCGCGACGAGGGCGCCGGCGAGGTGCAGACGCCGCTCATCGGGGCGGCCGCCGACGGCCTGGAACTCGGCGACCGGGTCTGGCTGCGTCACGCCAAGGCCGGCGAGCTCTGCGAGCGGTTCAGCGAGCTGCACCTGATCGACGGCAGCGCGATCGTGGCGACCGTGCCGACCTATCGCGGTGAGGGACAGACGTTCCTGTGACGCCGGGCCGGTAACGCGGCGGGCGCGTGCTAGTGCGCCCGGCGGCGCCGCGCCCAGATGCTGAAGAGCGTGAGCCCGACGACGAAGGCGCCGGCCGCGGCGGCACCCAGCTGGACCTCCGGCTTGGTCGCCGTCTCCCTGAGCTTTTCGCGCAGCAGGCGCACATTGGTCGCCGGGCTGACCCGATCGGCCAGGGCGTCAATGGTCCGCGCGAGATCATCACGCGTGTGCTCGATCTCCGCGGCAAGTGCGTCCGGATTGCTCTTCGCGGAATGGTTCCTGGCGACTGTGCCCTCCGCGACCTTGTTGTTGGTGGCGACTGTGTCCTTCGCGGCGGTGTCCGACACGGCCACTGCGCCGCGAGGCTCCCCCATCGCCCCGTTTGGCTCCGCCATTGCACCAGCCCTTCCCGCCCGGCTGCCACCGGGCCGGTCACCTCGTCCCTAGTCTTCCAGGCACCAGGCAACCCCACGCGGCCGGCTACCGGTAACGGGGCGCTGACGAGCGTACCGCGGGCTGAGCCGCGGTGCGACGAGTTACAGGTCAGTGGCCCCCGCGATGGCACGCCATCGCGGGGGCCGCTGGACCAGGCTGGCCTAACTGGCGCTAGCGAGCCGGCTGGCCTGGTTGATCACCGCCTGGCAGGCGACAGCCTGGCCGCCGGCGCCGGGCACCGGCACGTTGCCGAAGGCCGCCGCCGACAGCTCGGTCTTGATCTGGGCAGCCAGCTGATCCCTGGTGACTTCGAGCGTGCTCAGCTGCGCGTCGACCGACTTGAACACGTGGTCTCCGGAGCTGGTGCTCTCGATCGCGTTCGTTGAGGCAGTAAGGGTCGCCGCCCCGAATGCCCCGACGCTGGAGTTCAGCTGCTTGTAGCACTCCCCGAGCGTTGTCACCGCGGGTGCGGCCAGCGCGCTGTTCGGGCTGGCCAGGATCTGAGTGATGACCCGCCCGTCAGTCTGGTAGTCGTCACGCAGCCCGGTGAGGTACATGATGGTCGGCCGGATGTCGGTCTCATCGGTCCACGGACCGGGGAAGTTGGTGTCCGCCACCGTGATCAGACCGCTGTCCGGACCCGACGAGGTCGCGCCCGCGTTCGCGGCCGGGCCGTCGAGCCCCAGGTTCTTGACACCTGGCCCGACGAAGCCGACCCAGTTGGTGTTGATCTCGGCTGCGTACGCACCGTGGTCATAGGCGAAACCGGTCGTCTGGTACACGCAGTTGGGAGACCGGCTGCTGCTACCGAGGCCCGTGGCGGTACAGGTAGTGCTGCCAGGGGCCAGGAAATAGTCCGGGTTGGCGAACAAGGCCAGCGTCGGTGTTCGCGCCGGATCAGCGTCCGTCATGTGCAGGATGGACTCCTCCACCGGGTTGGCCAGGTCCAGTGTCAGCGGCTGATTCGCATTGTCAAAGTACGGATCGTCTGCTGTGAGGCCCGCAACGCCGTGCTCGAACGCCCGCACTGTCGGAGTGCTCGGGCCGGGATTGCCGGTCAGGAACAGCTCCGGCGAGGTGTCCGACTGGAAGGTGAACGGCGTCGTGATGCCGGCCTCCTGCGCGAGCAGGCCGGTCAGGTTGCCGTCCAGTTCGCCGAACGACCCGGGCGGGTAGGTGCACAGCGTCGTGACGCCGTCGCAGTTAGCCGGAGTTGGCTGGATGGCACGGCCGACATTGGCGCCCACCTCGTGGTCGCCCTCGTCCGAGCTGATCACGAACAAGGTGTTCTTCGGCGTGATGCCGTCGGCCGCCAGACGCTGGAAGAACACGCCGAAGGCGTCGTTGTAGTACTTGGCCTGGTCCAGGTAGCACTGGGTACCGCTGGCCAGAGCGTCCGGCGCGCTCGCGCAGTCGGTGCCCATCGTCGGCACCTGCGGGCTGTCCGGCAGGAAATCGTTGCCGTGGATATCGGCCATGTAGACGTTGACGACCGGGACACCGTTCTCCAGCATGTCGGCCGCGTACGACAGGGACTGGGCCGCGTTGATCCCGCCGTAGCCGGGGAAGCCGGGGTAGTTGTTCAGGAACGCCCCGTCGATCTCGTTGCCGAACTCGTCGGTGATGTTCCCGGCCGCGTTGGTCACCGGCACGCCGCTGTTGGTCAGGTCAGGCGTGCCAGCACCGATCACGGGATCGATGTACTTGGCGCCGAACAGCGCCTGGTATCCGTTGTAGCCACCAGGCTCGTCGGGCAGCAGGTCGGGCACCGCGGTGTTCGACGGCGTGGTCTGGCCGAACTTGACCGCCTGGGCGTTGGCGCACACCGAGTTGCCCTTGGCGCAGTGGATGGCCAGGCCGACGTAGTCCGCGGTCTCCGCGTCCTTGAAGGAGTCGGTGTCGGCGTTCAGCTGCGCGACCTCAGGCGAGCCCGCGCCGAATACCTTGGGGATGTCGAAGCTGGGGTTCTCCAGCTCCTGGTTCGCGGTCGCGATCTCGCCCACGTTGCAGCCGGCCCGGGTGTACGGCACCCATGGCGCCGGAGTGACCGTCGTCGGGGAGACCGGTGACGAGGCCGTCGCCGGCGGCACTGGCGAGTAGTCCATGTTCGGGTTGGTGTCGTGGCCGGCGGTCGGCGTGCTGGCCGTGTCGTCGATCGGGTCTGTCCAGTACGTGAAGGCCGTCGTCGGGTCAGTCGTCCCGCTGGGGTTGTAGGTCCGGAAGGCGTTGTTGCCCAGGCCCACGCCCTGGCGGTCCCCGTACAGCCCGGTCGCCGTCGTCAGCAGGTCGATGGAGGTGTGCGCGATCAGCGGCGTGTGGTTGTTCGACAGCATGACGCCGTTGCCCTCAATGAAATTGAGCAGGTTCGGCATCATTTCAAGATCAGACGGGACGTTGGGGTTGTCCCGGAAGAAGTGCACGTTGTCAAAGCCGATCTGAACGATGTGCTGGATGCCGTTACCAAGCTGGCATGAAGTGCTCTGGCTCTGACTCGCTGGCGCCGCGCTCGCCGACGCTCCGAGCTGCGTCACGCCGAAGACGCCGAGCCCGCCCACGAGGGCGGTGCTGGCCCCGGCGGCCGCCAGCCGCCGCAGGCGCGTTCCCCCTAGCTGCTGAAATCGCATACAACCCCTCCTTCGTGCCCCGGATCCAGGGCCGCGGAAAAAAGGCACAATGCCGCCCCGCACGCTAGAAGCGCCAATCAAACTTTCAGCCACAAACCGGCGACTGGCCGGCCAATCCTCGGCTCCATTCCAGAGATCGACCAGGCCCTGACGGCCGCGCTCCCTGCTGGCCCGCCACCGCGAGACGTGGTAAAACCACCCGGCACAGCGGTCTATGTAAGGAGAGGCCGCGACGGTGAACGGCGGTGCGATGCGGCAGGCGACCAGTGACACGGCTCCGGCGAGCGGGCTTGGCGCGGACGCGCTCCGGGACTTCGAGGCGTTTGTCAGTGCCGCGCAGCCGCAGCTCAGCCGCGCGCTTGCCGCAGCGTACGGGTTCGAGGACGGCCGGGACGCAACCGCCGAGGCACTCGCTTACGCCTTCGAGCACTGGGATGAGCTGCAGCAGGTGGCGAATCTGCCCGGCTACCTCTTCCGGGTCGGGCTGACCCGCGGCCGGCCGCGGCGGCGCCAGCGGGTGCTGTTTGAAATCCCGGGCGGCGAGGACAGCGGCTTCGAGCCCGCGCTGCCAGCCGCCCTTGCCGAACTGACGCAGCGGCAGCGGCTCGCGGTCGTGCTGGTGCACGGCTACGGCTACACGCTGCGCGAGGTCGCCGAGCTGACCGGCGTCAAGACGACGACGGTGCAGAATCACCTGGCCCGCGGCCTGGCCCGGCTGCGGGCAAGACTGGGGGTGGCCGAAAGTGCCTGACCTGAAGGATCAGATTCATTCTTTGTTCGAAACGGGGTTGCGTCCCGTCGCGGCCGCCGCCATCGCGCAACGGGACCGGGCGACAACGACCCCGTTCCCGCTGAGGGCGCGCCGGACGCGCGCGGTCAGGCGCGTGGCCACGGCCACCGTCGGCCTGGCGGCAGCCGCCTGTGCCGTCGCGCTGGCGGTCACTCAGCTCGGCGGCGTACCAGCCGCCCCGGCCCGGCCTGCCCATCCTGCCTGGCCCGCCGTGATCGACGCGGCGTACGTGCGGCACCTGGCTGCCGCGTCGCAGCTTGCGCTCGCGAAGTCAGGCCAGGCGGTGATCAATCTGACCGAAACGGTCGGGCAGGGTCAGTCATCCGCTACGGAAATCAGCACCTATGACCTGACGTTCTCCGGCGCGAACTGGAACGAGTGGCTCCACTTCACAGAGACGGAGGCTGGCATGCAGTGGGTCCGGATCATCGGGACCCGGGTCGTCGATGGCCAGGCATATATGTTCCGTGGCCCAGGATCTTGTGGGATGCCGAAGTGCTCGCCGTACTGGTACCACGTAACCGGGCCAGAGGCCACCAGCATGTCTGTTTCCGACCCGCGAGCACTGCTGGCCGAGCTCTCCCCGTCGGCCCATTTCGTCCGGGCTGGCACAGCGGTCGTCGATGGCGTCCAGGTCGAGCACCTGCGGGCTACCAAGCTCGCCGGGCTGCCGGCCATCTCGCTGCCCCCGGCGTTGACGGCGGTGCCTGCGCGCTATCAACCCCACTTCACCGCGCTCGAGGTGTGGGTGGATGACCACGGCGTGGTGCGGCGGGTCGCCTGGTCGGGCATGCAGCCGACGACGATGGACGAGTATTCCGGGGGCACTGGCGGCCCGGCGCACCAGCTGATCACACATGGAGAGGACAAGGTGTCTGAGGTGGTGACGTTCCTCTCCATAGGTCAGCCGCAGGTGATCACCGTGCCGGCGAACGCGCTCCCGGCGCCCCCCAAGGGCTGATATGACGCAGTTTGCGGCTACGATCTCCACGCATGGCAGTAGACGCGGTGATCTTCGACTGGGGCGGCACGCTCACCCCGTGGCACACCATCGACGTTGGCGAGCTGTGGGCGGCGGTCTGCGCGCCGCACTATCCAGTGGCCGCCGCTGCCACGATCGCAGCCTCTTTGCACGCCGCCGAGAGCCAGCTCTGGCGGACCGCCGCGCAGGCGCACCGCAGCGCGTCGATGGACGCGCTGTTCGAGCTCGCCGGCGTCGGCGCGACGGCCGAGCTGCTCGCCAGCTACGTCGCGGCGTGGGAGCCGCACACCTTCACCGACCCGGACGTGCCGGACCTGCTCCGGCACCTGCGCGATCGCGGGGTCCGGGTCGGCGTGCTGTCCAACACGATGTGGCCGCGGTCGTGGCACGAGGACGTGTTCCGGCGTGACGGCGTTCTCGACCTGATCGACGGTGCCGTGTACACCAGCGAGATCGACTGGACGAAGCCGCACCGTGAGGCGTTCCGCGCCGCGATGGCTGCGGTGGAAATCACGGATCCAGCCCGGTGCGTGTTCGTCGGCGACCGGCCGTTCGACGACGTCCACGGCGCACAGCAGGCGGGCATGCGCGCGGTGCTCGTGCCGAACAGCGATGTGCCGCCGTACGCGGCCGCCGTCCCGGACGCCGTGATCAGCAGGCTCGCCGACCTGCCAGCAGTTCTCGCGTCCTGGTGACTTCCGGTCGCCTCAGTGAAGGTGCGACTGCCAGTCCCGCGGCACGCGCCCCTGCGGTCCGGGCACGCCCTGGTCGACCGGGTGGTACTGCGGCGACGCAAGCTGAGGTCCGGTCTCGTAGAACTGGTCGCCGTCGTAGTCCCAGAACCAGTCCTCGCCGGGCTCGAAGCTCCGTATCACATGATGCCCCGTAGCCTTCGCGTGCTTGGTCGCGTGCTGCGACGGCGAGGTGTCGCAGCAGCCGATGTGCCCGCACAGCGCGCACCGGCGCAGGTGCAGCCACCAGCCACCGGCGGCCTCGCACTCCTCGCAGCCCGTCCCGCTGGGCGGGACAGCCGGGTCGACGTCGTCGTCAGTCATCGTCATCTGCCGCCTCCAGGCCTGATTGCTGGCCGAATGGGTCGCCGAGTGACTCGCCGGCCGCCCACCGGTAGATCCCGGCGGACATCGTCGAGGTGACCCGCTCGGCGCGGATGGTGAAGACACGATGCCGGGCGCGGGCCACCTGGTCATCTTCCGGCGCGGCGAGCCAGGCAAGCTCGGCAAGGTGACCGGCTACCCGCAGCCCTTCCTCCCCGCCGGGCAGGGCGGCCACACCCGGATCCGCTGCGGGCCGGCCTCCGGCTGGCTCGCCTCGGTCTCGCTCGGCTCGGGCCAGCTCGGCTTCGGCTAGCTCGACCCCCCGGCTGGCGAGCACCAGGGGTCCGCCCGCAAGTGCAGCCAGCTCTGCTGCCAGGGCGCGCTCAGGGGCGGGCTTCAGCGTCGCCGGGTTGCCGTCCCACCATCCGGCGTAGCAGCGCCAGACCGTGCGGACGACGTATTCCGGCTCGTCGTACACCGGCTGCAGATACGGCCGGCTGGCCAGCCGGGCCGGCACTGTAACCGTGTGGATCGCGTCGTCGAGGCGCCCGCCGCCGTTCATCACCGCGAGGGTCTGCTCGACCAGCGACTCCAGCAGCTCTGCCGAATCGGTGAGCGCGATCTGGACCCGGTCCGCGCCGATCACCGGCAGGCCGTGGCCGGGCAGCAGGTACTCGGGCTGCAGCGCAGCCATCCGCCGCAGTGCCTGCGCCCAGTCCAGCGGGTAGCGCTGGACCTTCTGCGGGTTACCCGCGTTGGGTGAGGCCCAGATGAACAGGTCGCCGCAGCACAGTGCTCGCTGCGCAGGCAGCCACGTCACGGTGTGATCGTCGGTCTCGCCCCGCTCGTGCCGGAGCGCGAGCTGAATGCTGCCGATCTCGAGCGCCAGCTCGCTGGTGTAGGTGCGGTCCGGGTAGCGGTACTCGGTCGGCCACCGCAGCTGCCGGATCCCGAACTGGCGCTGGTTGATGACCTGGTTGTAGCCAGCCGTCAGTCGGTACCGGTCGAAGCGCCGTGGTACCCCATCGTGGGCGATAACAACCGGGGCCGGCCAGTCGTGCTCGGCAGCCTCGGCCGCCCAGACCGGCACGCCGAAGACGTGATCGATGTGACCGTGCGAGTAGACCGCGGTGTGCAGCCGCCCGCTGTCCCAGCGCCGCAGCTGGTCGTGGATGGTGCGGGCAGCGAACTCGCTGCCGGTGTCCACCAGGACCAGCCCGTCCGCCGTGCGGATGGCGGTCACGTTGGCAAACGCGGGCACGAAGGCAATGCCATCGCAGATCTCGGCGAGGCCGGCCAGAGCTCCGCCGTGACCGACCGGATGGAACCGCGTGATAGGCAGCTCGCCACGCCAGAGCCGGTCTGCCACGTCGAGGATGTCAGTGGTCACGGTGTCCTGCCCTCATGACAACGCCGGCCCGGTCTACCGGGCCGCGGCGGCGGAACGGAACCCGGCATACCACACCGGGAACTCGGCCAGCGAGCCCAGCACGACCGAGGCGCCCGCCTCGGCCAGCTCGGCGGACCCGAAGGACCCGGTCGGCACGCCGACGGCAGCGGCGCCCCCGTCGACGCCGGCCGCCATGTCCGCGGGCGTGTCGCCGACGTAGACCGCCGCGCTGAGGCCGGCAAGTACGGCAGCCTTTTCCGGGCCATGCACGTAAGAGAACACCTCGTCGGGCTCGAGGGCGACCGCGGCAAGGCTCGGCTCCACGGAAATCGGATGTTTGGCGGTGATGACAACCGCCCGCTCGCCGGCGTGCCTGACCGCGGCGAAGGCCTGCGCCGCGCCCGGCAGCAGGAACGTCAGCTCTGGCGCGAGCCGGACATAGTGCCGCCGGTAGCTGGCTGCGGCTTCCTCCTGCTCGGCTGCCGGGAACCAGTAAGCCACCTCGTCCTCGAGCTTGATGCCCATTCGGGTGTCGACCTCGTCGAGGTCGATGCGCACGCCGAGTTCCTCGGCCACGGCCGACCATGCCGCCATGATCGCGGGCCTAGAGTTGATGAGCGTCAGGTCGAGGTCGAAGCCGACTGGCCCGGCCACGCGCATCGGACTCCCTCAGGTCGGGATGGGCGGACTCCCCCACCCTATGCGGACAGGCCGTCCGGCTCAGAGCCAGCCGTTCTCGTCCGCGGTCCGGACGGCCTCGGCCCGGTTGCGCGTGCCGGTTTTCGCGATCGCCGACGACAGGTAGTTGCGCACCGTTCCCTCCGAAAGGAACAGCCGCTCCGAGATCTCCGCCACCGTAGCTCCCGGCCGGGCCGCCACCAGCACGTCCCGTTCCCTGGCGGTGAGTGGCGAGAGCCCGCTGGCCAGCGTCGCGGCGGCCAGCGCGGGGTCGACGACGCGCTCCCCCGCCGCGACCCTGCGGATCGCGTCGGCGAGTTGCTCGGGCGGCGCGTCCTTGACCACGAAGCCGAAGGCCCCGGACTCCATGGCCCGGCGCAGGTAGCCGGGGCGGCCGAAGGTGGTCAGGATCAGTGAGCGGCAGCTCGGGACCTCCTGGGCGAGCACGCTGGCCGCCGCCAGGCCGTCGATGCCGGGCATCTCGATGTCGAGCAGTGCGACATCGGGCCGGTGGGTCCGCGCCGCCGGAACGACCTCATCCCCGCGGCCGACCGACGCCACGACCTCGAAATCCGCCTCCAGCTCGAGCATTATTGCCAGCGCGCTGCGGATGAGCTCCTGGTCATCGGCCAGCAGGAGCCGGACCGTCATCGGCCGGCATCGGCCAGCGACACGGCGAGCCGCCAGCCGCTCGGTTCCAGCGGCCCGGCGTCCACGGATCCGCCAGCCGCGGTGACTCGTTCCCGCAAACCTCGCAGCCCGTTCCCCGGCGACGCCGGCACACCGACGCCGTCGTCCGTGATCTCGACGCCGTCCGGGGACAGCCGGACGGTGCAGCTGCTCGCGTGGGCGTGCCGCACCACGTTGGTCAGGCCCTCCCGCACCGCCCAGCCCAGCAGCTCGGAGCGGGCAGGATCGACCACGTCCGTCGCGGTCGGCAGGTCAGCGGCCACTCCCGAAGCCCGCAGCAGCTCGCGTCCGCGGGCTAGCTCACCCACGAGCGTCACATCCCGATACGTCGACACAGCGGCGCGGACCTCGGCGAGTGCCTGCCGGGACAGCTCCTCCACCTCCGTGATCTGTTCGACCGCCCGCGCCGGGTCAGCCGCGCCCAGCCGCCGCGCCAGCCCTGCCTTGACAGTGATCGTCGTCAGCGAGTGACCGAGGAGGTCGTGCAGGTCCCTGGCAATGCGCATGCGCTCGTTCTCCGCCGCTAGCCGGGCTACCTCAGCACGGGCCGCCGCGAGGGCCTGATTGGAACGCATGACCTGCAGGAAGACGAACACCATGAGTGCGGCAATCAGGATGCCGATCGGCGTTATGTCGTCGAAGGACTGCTGCAGGCTCACATGCCAGAACGGGATCGCGACCGGGACCAGCAACGCGGCGAGCGCGAATGCCACCACGACCGGAACGGACCAGATCCCGAGACGACCCACAGTCAGGACCGCGAGGAATATGCACAGCACGAAGCCAGCGGCGCGCGCGAACGGCAACTCGGCCAGGAAGAGCGCAGACAGGACCGCGTAGTACGGCCAGAACCGTTGCAGCGGCGTGCCTGGCGAGAACAGGAAGGGCGCAGCGAGCCAGCACACGGCGAACGCCACCAGGATCGCGTAGCCGGCGACCTCGCCGGTGCCGCGAGAGTTCTGCCCGACCGATCCAGCGACCCAGATGAGGTAGACCAGGGGCGTAGCCACCAGGAGCGAGCGTCGCCAGCCACCTATCCATCGACCCTGGGTGGCCGACCACTGCACCTCCGCCGGGCTGACCGGCTGGCAGGATTGCTCCACGGTTACGGAGCCTACTAGCCTTTCCACTGGTCAGACCCTTGCAGCCGAACGGCGGAAGGCCAGGGCAGCGATCGGGATGAGCGCCGCGGTCCAGACGGCGAGCACGATCCACGCCTCGGCCGGCCAGCCGCCGCCGCCGAGGGCCGTCTTGCCGGCTTGCACCAGCCAGTACGAGGGCAGGCCCTTGATCACCTCGAACATCGGCCCTGACGTGGCGAACTGGAACCCGAAGACGCCGCCAAACAGCGCGAAGAAGATCACGATGCCGGCCGTCGCCGCCGCCACGGCGTCGCTACCAAGCGAGTAGCCCAGAATGAACCCGATCGCGATGAACGGAGCCAGGCCAACCAGCAGCAGGCCGGCAACCTCCAGCCACCGGGTCGCACTGAGGTGCACGCCGAGCGTCGCGCCAGCGAGGAGCACCAGCACCAGCGTGGGCAGCGCGAGCAGGTAGGCGCTGACGACCCTGGCGACCAATTCGGTCCTGATGCGCAGCGGCGTGATCCGCACCTGGCGGAGCCAGCCGGTGGCTCTGTCCCGCGCGATGCGCCCGCCAGGCGCCACCGTAGCCCACATCACGCCGTAGGTCGCCATCGCCGTCATGAAGTACAGCGGGAAGCTGGTGCCGTTAAAGGTCGCGTGCCGTTGTGCCGAGGCGATCCCGTAATACAGCACCAGCGGCAGACCAACGGTGAGGACAGAAAAGAGGGGATTGCGCATCGTGCGCAGAATCTCGTAGCGCAAGTGGATCACCTGGTCACCTCCATGGCACCCGCAGCGTCGTC
>Ga0123355_10007959_pt1 | contig 15974 bp, 8 predicted proteins | sample TergutEmb28metaG_3_FD_89872 | JGI IMG/M metagenome (GOLD analysis project Ga0123355, IMG submission 89872) | Embiratermes neotenicus P1 segment gut microbial communities from Petit-Saut dam, French Guiana - Emb289 P1 | ecosystem: Host-associated > Arthropoda: Insects > Digestive system > Gut ...
CAGTATTGACAGTGCCTGTTGAAGAGTTCAGCTATGTGCAGTACAGCGCTCTGCCTTCAGTCGAGTGGCAGCAACGAGGGCGAAAACATGGATGCTCCTTTGCAAGATTGCACCATCGAAGAACAACGTGGCATAGTGCGGTTTCTTTGGGCAGAAGGAGCGAAACCTGTGGAAATTCACTGTTGTATGTTGGCTGAGTATGGACAGAGCACCATGAGTCAACGAAAGGTTTATGGGTGGGTGGAAAGGTTTAATTCGGGTCGAACACATGTTACTGTGAAGGTCGTTCTGGTCGGCCATCAATATCGCACACACAAGACCACAAGAGCAACCAAAAAGCTTCTCTGCAGGAATACAGAAACTGGTTGAACGATATAACAAATGCATTGTGTTGCAAGGGGACTATGTAGAAAAATGGTATGTAAAATTGCTCACAGTTACTTCTGTTAAAGTCGTTAAATGTATTTTGCCTTTACTTTTTGATTCTCCCTAGTATTACAACGCACGGTGCAAGATACATAAAATTTGTCTTCTCTTTATTTTTGTTGTTACCATAGTTGTATGTTTTGATGCACACTTTGCATTGTATTATATATAGATGTGGCTATTAGCCCAGCTTATGTGTATTGGCTGTTAGCTACATGCAAACAGTGTTTGTGAGAGCACATTTCCATGTCTGGCCATTACATGGGCACAGAAAGCTATGGCTTTAAAAATACAAAGACCAACTTGTCGATTTGATGTTTGTGTGACCGTGCATCATTGATACAACTTGTCAGTATGTGCCATGACAAAAAGCACTCATTTCACCCTGCAGTCATTTATGTCAGCTCATGGTATATGAACACTTGAGGTGAACTCGTATGGTCTTTAAAGTATGTATGTTAATTGTTGAGTTAATACCTCGCTGTGATTTGTGATGAAAATCAGATTTAAACAAGAGAACACTGAATTTGGCAATCTTGAAAGATTCTCATTTATTTTGTGTGTGTGTGTGAGTGAGTCACATCCAGGTTACCGTTATTACAGAGTTTCCAAGGAAAATAAATGTCAGTGTGAGCTGCTTATGATAACACCACCAGATGGTAGCAGTCTGATAGATGGAATTGACACTCGGTTTTTTTTCGCAGCGTATGGTAGGTGGCATTAACACTTGGTTTGTGAGTGAAGCCACACCTTTTTGAGGTTGACACATGGATAGTACATTAGGCATGCGGTGTTCCAAGTAAGTGTGTGTGTGGCATGTGAATACTGAACCATTCTTTGTTATTACAGGAAATAATGTTTGTGGGGTTCAAGGTTTTCACAGTGTTGGTGGTGGAGGGTTCAGGCCATGTAGGATGTTGCACCATGTCAGCATGTGCATAGTTACAGATGTTTTCATGGGTCCTAGTGCCTCCATACTGTCTGTAGTTATTGACAGGTTGATGTGGCTCAAGCGGAAGACACACAGTTTTGTGTTTGTGGGAACAGTGAATTTAGCGTATCGGTGTTGTAGGAGAGAATCGTGAGTGACGTGGCTTCTGTTCACTGTTTTCCTTAAGATCCATATTAATATTAGCATATCTGTGGCTTATCTACTGGATATTTATTCTGTGATTTGAGTATTGTGTTCAATATTTTGTGATGACTTTTGCTCTGTGTTAACAGAAGCTTGTAAGGGAATGGGATCCAAACAGCATACAGCAGTGGCCTGTGAAGTGGAACGCAGGAGACAAACCAGAAGATCGGCAAGGGATCGAGGTATCTGAAACAGTTGTAGCTTGTAAGTTAAGTGTGAAGAATATTTGCTCTTGGGCAAGATGAGAGAATGAACAGAGCTGTTGAAATGATATTTATGCCCAGACCATGAATTTGCCTGGCAGAAATGACAAAACCACAAGCTCCTCTTTCTCAAGTGCCCTAAGTGTGTTTTTTCCTTCTGTCACCTATCTTGTGTGATAGTTTAATAGTTAAAAATGCACCGAAAAGCTTGTTAAGTAACAGCTGAGAATAAAAGAAGGTTCCGATCAATCACTTTAAAACACATTTGGCTCTTTTGCTGAGTGTGTTTGGCAGCATCTGTTATTGTGAGAGATGTGCTGTGAATGCTGAAACTTCTGTAGCAGTTTAGGTTGGAATTATGGCCATGCAGTAGCGTAGATACTATGAAGAGTCACCAGGTATTGCCACAGAGTGTTCAACAATGACAATTCTCAAGTAATAGCTGCACGTATAAAGTTTGACTGCTTTTATTTTGGGCTACATGAGTCATTTTATCGTGCAATAGGTCGCAGTGAAGTGACAAGTGGTAATGTGGATAGTGGAAAGGGGATCTCTACAAGCAAACAGGCGCATGTGCTTTGCGAGGAGCCAAGGGGTGCGTCTGAGAAAGAGAAACTTCCGTCCGTAACTGCAGAAGGAACTGGAAATCTTGGTAACATTGAATTGGAGAATTTAGTTTGTAGACTCTTGTATACTTAGAGGTTACTGTGGCAGTACTGGACTGATTTATGTTAGGAAGTATGCATTTGATTTATAGATTCAGGTATTCTTAGAGGTTACTGTGGCAGTACTGGACCAGTCTTATGTAAGGAGGTGTGCATGTGTGGGTGCATTTAACCTTTTGGCGCCGGAATTATTTTTTTTAATTTTAGCACACCCTGTATATAAAATGTGAATAATACAGGAACCAAATACGTTAGATTTATGAAACAAACTGCATTTTGAAGAGGGAAAAACGGAGAGTATATACAATGTTTAAAATATTCAGTACCTATGTGTGTTGAATAAATATATAAAATGCAACGTTTAGAGGTTAGCGGTGCGGTACGACCGCTGTAGTCGTCATTAGGCGTCAAAAGGTTAAACTGGGTTAATGGAATGGTCTTTCCCATTCTTTTCAGGGTGGCATTTTCATTTTTAATGTATCCCACATTCTTTTATAGCAGATGGGAAGACAGCCAATTTTGAATGGAGTAGAAGCATGCATTCCCCTACAGCTAATCTTCTCTTAATTAATGCATGCTTGGAATTTTGATTTGTTAATGTCATCCAAAATATTTTAACTCTGTACCATTCTCAAAGAATATATTAACTGTCTGAATGGTATATAGACATCCACCTCTGGACCACCCTCATTCCTAACAATAGAGCTTCTGTTCTGCTTTGTATTGTGCATGTTTTTGTCCACTAAATGTCATCCAGCTATACGAGAAGCTGAATTGTCCAGTTCATTTTCAGCCCCATCTGGTTTTCTTGGATCTTTCTAGTGGTGTATTTTAAGGCAGTTTCGGAAGCAGTGGTGGTAATGTATCCTTTCCGAGTAGGAAACATTTTCAACAGATATTTTACTTATCTCAACATTAGTTCAGGTGTCATTTACGCACATTTTATTTAACCTAAATAAAGTCAGTTTAACGGGTATCAAAAACATGACTTTATAAAAATAATAAGTTAATCAGTTACATGTTTCGACCCTCTAGGGATCATCTTCAGGCCTGTGTTTGCAGCATACTGGGAATTATACAGATCATGTGTGGAAGGGATTACAGGTTTTTGTTATAGGTCTGGGCTTTACATATAATTTGATTTCAAGATTAAAATTATATGTAAAGATCAGACTTGTAACAAAAACCATAAGAAGTGAGGTCTGCCTTCTGCACATGATCTGTGTACGTTCTAGTATGTTTATATCAGTAATTAACCAACTTAATGCACTAACGTTTTGTTTTACAATAAGTTTATTTCATGCCTCTACATGTTTCAAGCACATGTACTCATCATCAGGAGGTCAAAATTGCGTTACACAGCCTCTGGTATCATCACACCTATAGATGGCCGTCTTGTGCACAGGTTGAGAGAGGACTCTCTCAACCTGTGCACAAGATGGCCACGTGTAGGTGTGATGATACCAGAGGCTGTGTAATGCAATTTTGACCTCCTGATGATGAGTACATGTGCTTGAAACATGTAGAGGCATGAAATAAACTTATTGTAAAACAAAAATTTAGTGCATCAAGTTGCTTAATTACTGAGATGATAAATATACTGCGATGCACAGTCAGTAAAACGTCAAAACTTCCTAGAATGTTTTATAATATCAGCCTGAAGATGACCCCTAGAGGTTCGAAACGTGTAGCAGGTTAACATTTTTTTTTTTTTAAACTGCCTTTATTTATTCTCCAACACAACGGGATGCGTAAAATTAAGACCATTTGACCTCGCTTGTTTCGTGGGTATGTCAAACGTATTGAGAGTACTATACCAAACCTTGCTGTAAAGAAAGTTATAGGCCTTCTTGAAGCCTGTAAGTAGGTGATGTATGGCCACTTGTACAGGCAGGTCCAGTTTTACCAAATTTATTTTTGCGCAGTATTGCTTTGATGTGACTTAAAAATTTACACCACTCTTAAAATCTTGCAGTAATTTTCAGTTTAACTCGATTTGGCCTAAACGTTCCGTGGCCACGCTTGTCTTGTGTTGGAGGCTAGCAGGAAGTGATATCACTACGTGCCATAAGTCACATGCATGGATTGATTATGTTGGTGATATAATCACATGGCTGATGTTCCACCTTCAACGTCATCGATTTTCATTACCAGAATGAGTGTGGAACGTAAATCCGTGTCACCTATTGCACTCCCAGTGAAAAACTGGCAACAGACAATCAGAATTGTAGAGAAATTACGTGTAACAAGCCATCTTGTAGAACGTGAACGAATTGTTGACATATGCCATAATGTTCGATTTGCTCATAGCGTTGTATGTACAGTTGGTGATAATTGTGATAGAACTACAGAAAGTGCTAAGTCAGAAACTAAAGTGTCTGTGTAGCAGCACTACCACAGTCATGTGTGAATGAACCGTACCAAGAACTATGGATATGCGTCTTACATTTTTATTGCATTAGAAGTAAATAAATATATCGTATAGAAATGTATATGTTCTGTATATACGGTGCATATATTCTCTACAGGTCCATATGTCCACGAGTGGTGTAGCAATGCACTATATAGGATGTTGTCGATCCCCTAACCCATAGGAGATACACTGTTTTAAATGGGTATTAAGCAAGTCTGTCTGTCTGTCTGTCTGTCTGTCTGTCTGTCTGTCTGTCTGTCTCTTTATAAACCTAAGATTTAGTACAGTCAGTTTCACTGTGGGGACATTTCCTCCTTATTCCAGATGGATTTGATAAGTTAATGGGACTGGTCACTTGTTTAGTGGAAATGACTGTGATGAGGTGTTAATAGCAGGTTGTGGAATGAGGCAGCAGTCATTTCTGCCATGGTGGGAGGGCTGTAACATGTTTGTTTACTGCAGTGTGTCATATTCCTATCTGCCTGATGCTTAGAGGCCCATAGTCTGTTAAATGAAATTCATATCCATGATATGCCTGTGTGGTGTACCATGTACAGATAGTGCCGATTTTGGTAATAAGAGGGTTAATGTATAAGAGGTGGATGAGTACACCAATCCATTGTTTTATGACCCAGTTATGTTCATGAAAAAGTGGGTGTAAATTGGAAAGGTGTGATACAAAAATTATATTCTCGTAAGTAATAACAGATGGGCAGGGGTTAGCACAATAGAGTGCAGGCAGCCAAATAGCATTAAACCAAAAATGAAAGGGTGTAAACTAAGGAGAGGTGTATATTAGATAGATATTTTAGGCAGATACATATGTTTGTTAACTGCAGTTGGGTTGACACCTGGCGGCATTAGTACAGTACACATTTACACACAAACATTACACAGAAGAACACAATTAATTTGGGAAGAGTGCTAGCTGTGCCCTGTCTTTGTGAGTTATACCCTGGCATTTGCCTTACAACTGAGGAAAAAGCAGGGAAAAACCTCAGGCAGGGTAGCCGAAGAGTGCCAGTCGGCAAGGAGCATTAAAGCAGAATGGCATAAGACAAGGGCTTCATGTATTTGCCTGATATGTTGCTGCCTTTTGACAAAAGTACATTCCTTCACATCCAAGACGTTCGGTTACGAGTTATTGGTGCAATGTTCGTGTGTCCTTCTAGCTGGCACATCATCACCTCAAACCAGTGCTATGGCGTGGCAGAAGAAGCTTGACCTGATGGGCAAGTTGGACAGTGGCTCAAATCCAGTAGGCGAAGGAGCGAGTGGTTCATCCGGCTCTGCAACGGAGTTGAGCTCATTGTTGCCACCTCCTGCTATGCCTCTCCTTGCAACCTTTCTTGCTACCAGAAGAGAAGTACCATCAGGATCTTTCTGCGGACCTCCTGCCATAGCTACCGATCCTACGGACAGTGTCGACATATGGGCAAACGTCCGTACGCGACAGCGGAGACTGAAGAGGACGCGCAGGGCACATAGGTAGCTGCTGCATGTGTTGTATTCATTCAGCACGTGTAATACTGAGCTATTTCCTTAAAATATGTAAATATACAATGATGTATCAGTCAAACACAACAAAACTTTATTATGTTTATTATCGTATTAGGGCAACATGTTTTGATTCTTACAGAATCATCTTCAGGCCGATCTAAGAAACAGATCCTTACTTAGTAATGTTTAAAATGCGCTGTGGGATCCCAAACACTTGCATTCTTGATGTAACACTGTATATATATCCCACAGCGCATTTTAAACATTGCTAACTAAGGATCTGTATGTTAGAAAGGCCTAAAGATGATTCTGTAAGAATCGAAACGTGTTGCCCTAATACTATAATAAACACAACAAAGTTTTGTTGTCACTTCAACTATTAACCAACAAATGCACCTATATAACTTTCACTTAAAACCACACCGACGTGTTTCGATCTTTTCAGATCATCATCAGGGACTTTCGTCGTTCCTTGTTAAAGTTATTACATATTCACGATTTAGTTCGTTTTTGTAAACAGGGTGTTGTGGCAGCATATCATGTTGTGTAGGAATCTGTTGTGGAGAGTGTAGTTGGCTAGGTGTGCTTTGTGTGCTACGTAGTGAGGGGCTCCCTCACTACGTAGCATACGACATGCACCTAGCCAACTACACTCTCTACAACAGATTCCTAGACAAAATGATATGCTGCCACAACGCCTTGTTTACAAAAACGAACTAAATTGTGGATATGTAATAACTTTAGCAAGGAACGACAAAACTCCCTAATGATGATCTGAAAAGATCGAAAAACGTCGGAGTGGTTTTAAGTGTTTTAAAGTGTTTTAAGTGAAAGTTATATAGGTGCATTTGTTGGTTAATAGTTGAAGTGATTTTACAAAATGCACGTTGCAACGATGAGATTCAAAGTTTTGTTGTGTTTAACTGACACATCATTGTATATTTATATATGTGTTAAACACTTTGGGATGGCAAACATTAACCCTTTAAATGCCGAGTTAAATCCCATCTGCCATTTGGTGGCATTACTAGAAACTCACCCTATTCTCCACGTTAGCAGGATAATGGTTAAATGTGTTTCCTTAACAGCCATCCTCTTGAAGTTCTCCTATTGTCCATGTTTTTATAGCCATTTTGAAGTATGCATGTTATGTACAAGGTTGATCGTAACTGCCTTTCGATTTCCTGCGTCAACAGAGCTGGCAACCCAGACAGTGTAGTGAGTTTAGTGAGGAGACCAGGGGATGGGAAACTCACCAACGTGCTTGTGTCATGCACAGGGACATCTTTAGCTTGCTTTACTGTAACAGTACCATTTGACCTGCTTATAGAATGAGAGTCTGATTGTGTAATGTCTTAAATTATATAAGATTTGAGGTTGTTATGGTGTTGATTGATTTGTGGTCTGCTGGGTTTCCACACTATACAGTCTAACGAGTGCAGGAGGTTGCTCTGAGATGTTGACAGCCATATAATGGACTCTGCAGTCTTGTAACCCCAAAGAACACAATTTGAATACTCTGTTCCCTGAACCATAAGGTATACAAAGATTTTAGATACTAGATTGCAGGGAAAAGTTTTATTCATACGTGTCGCTCAAATTCACAGTACATACTCAGAAAAGTGACAGTGCAGTATGAAGTTTTTACTGATCGTAGAATACCCTAAAACCTTCATCACCAACATGACAGTTATCATTGGGGCACGCGGTGGCACAGTTGGTTGAGGCACTGCGCTACAAACCAGAAGGTCGCAGGTTCGATTCCTAATGTTTTCATTGGAATTTTTCATTGACGTAATCCTTCCAGCCGCACTGTGATCCTGAGGATGACGGCCTCTAACAGAAATGAGTAAAAGGTAAAGGTAAAGAAGTCCTGTTACAGGCCTGGAGTGGCCCAGAGGGTTCCAGGAAGTTAAGGTTCCCAGATTTCATGACAACGGCACAGGATGGTGGTAAGGTTGTCAGCCTCAGGAAATACTCCTGGTACTCGTTTCTGTCAGAGGCTGAGTCGACCCCAGGGTCATAGTGCGATGGGAAGGATTTTATGTCAATGAAGAATTCCAATGGCACCAGCTGGGATCAAACCAGCCACCTTCCAATTTGTAGCACAGCACCTTAACCACTGTGCTACTGCAGTCCCCAACAGAAATGAGTACCAGGAATATTTCCTGGGGGGTAAAGGCGGCCGGTGGTTATGGCTGACAACCTTACCACCTTCAAGTGCTGATTGTCTTGAAATCTGGGAGCCTCAACCTCCAGGAAACCTCAGGGCCTGTCCAGGCCTGTAATGGGATTGCTTTATGACAGTTATCAATAGGATGTCATTGTCTGAACTTTTGCTTCCTACAGATGGTACGGAATATTCAGTACTGTCAAGGGAGTTACTGATAATGCATTTCTTGACAGACTTTACATGTTTCTTGTGTTTCACCGACTGCGCATCTTCATGTGTCTGTAATGCCAAGAAGTATTCCCAGCAAAAGCAATGCCGTTGCAGCTGATCATTTTTAACCTTTTGGCGCCGGAATTATTTTTTTAATTTTAGCACACCCTGTATATAAAATGTGAATAATCCAGGAACCAAATACGTTAGATTTATGAAACAAACTGCATTTTGAAGAGAAAAAAACGGAGAGTATATACCGTGTTTAAAATATTCAGTACCTATATGTGTTGAATAAATATATAAAATGCAACTTTTGAGGTTAGCGGTGCGGTACAACCACTATAGTCATCATTAGGCGTCAAAAGGTTAATGTAGTTGTTTATTAGGATTGCTGGCATCAGTTACGGACGGTTCATGGCCACGTGTTGTAGGTTAATCTGTCAACATATGTTCAGGATCATTGGTGATAGGTAGGAGGGGAGAGATGTAAATGCTGAAACAGTCAGGAACTGATAACGGATGCCAGGATTCCAGTAAGGAAGTCAGTCACGTACGGAGTGTGGTGTAAGTGGGAGTACAGAGAAGTGACTGTGTCAGTTTCATAGAAATGATCTAGTTGTTTTACTGGATATAGCGCTCCATTATTTTATATCAAGAATAAAATGAATAAATAAAACATAAGTAAAAAATGAAATAATTAAAACTAAATGTGATTCGGTGAATCACACCCGTTTCCCGAAAGAGGATCACCTACCAGACTGAGCACATCGGGACAACAAAGTTGAAAAGGGTGATTGTGCAGACTGTGCAGACACAGAAATTCAAAAAGGGTGATTGTGCAGGCACAAATTCAAAAAGGGTGATTGTGCAGACTGTGCAGACACAGAAATTCAGAACGGGTGATCGTGCAGACTGTGCAGACACAGAAATTCAAAAACGGTGATCGTGTAGACTGCAGACACAGAAATTCGAAAAGGGTGATCGTGTAGACTGTGCAGACACAAATTCAAAAAGGGTGATCATGCAGACTGTGCAGACACAAATTCAAAAAGGGTGATTGTGCAGACTGTGCAGACACAGAAATTCAGAACGGATGATTGTTCAGACTGTGCAGACACAGAAATTCAAAAAGGGTGATCGTGCAGACTGTGCAGACACAGAAATTCAGAACGGGTGATTGTGCAGACTGTGCAGACACTGAAATTCAAAAAGGGTGATCGTGTAGACTGTGCAGACACAGAAATTCAAAAAGGGTGATCGTGCAGACTGTGCAGACACAGAAATTCAAAAAGGGTGATCGTGCAGATTGTGCAGACACAGAGATTCAAAAAGGGTGATCGTGTAGACTGCAGACACAGAAATTCAAAAAGGGTGGTTGTGCAGACTGTGCAGACACAGAAATTCAAAAAGGGTGATCGTGCAGACTGTGCAGACACAGAAATTCAAAAAGGGTGATTGTGCAGACTGTGCAGACACACAAATTCAAAAAGGTGATCGTGCAGATTGTGCAGACACAGAAATCCAAAAAGGGTGATCGTGTAGACTACAGACACAGAAATTCAAAAAGTGTGATCATGTAGACTGCAGACACAGAAATTCAAAAAGGGTGATCGTGTAGACTGTGCAGACACAGAAATTCAAAAAGGGTGATCATGCAGATTGTGCAGGCACAGAAATTCAAAAAGGGTGATCGTGTAGACTGTGCAGACACAGAAATTCTGTTTTTTCTTTCATCTTTTACCCTCTTCCTCCATAGGTCAGGCTATTTTGCAATATGTGTATAAAGAGTGTGCCTGTTCTTTTATAAATTCTGCTGCTCTTACTACTGCTGCTGACCTCATTATGCCTTACAGGGGCCGAACAGGTGGCCGCATCACCGAGTCCTTACCCACCTCTAATCTCTCTTCAACTTCATCTTCCTCTGCACCACTGGCAGCTCTGGCATCAGTCATGGCAGGAGGTGGCGCTGGAACCCATATAGCAACATCGCACAATGACACTTCGGAAGGTGCTGTCCATTGTTTCCGAGACGAACACGGCAACTGGCAGAGTTACACTTTTGCAGAGAAGGGGACAGGGACAGCCAACATGGGCATGATGCCAATAGCAGCTGCTGCTGCTGCCACAGCTAATGGCAAGCTACTCAGCAGCCTTCTCAGGTATTGTAACCCCACACTTATTTACATGTCATTGTCTGGTACTTTCTTCTTCTTCTTCTGTAGGGTCTGTGGCGAATACCACGGATGTACTGCAGCCTAGTGGCTTATTGTACTCACCCTATCCCCCCCCGCCTGTTTGGAATTCCCCTGTTCGCCGCCAGGTACCTCCACGTCCCCTATGACGCGAGAGATCCTAGTAGTGGAAGGTGGAACTATGTGGGCGAGAATTAGCTGGTAATTTTACCTGAAGTTGTGATTTCCACGCCAATTCAGGGATTTTTTACATGCCGAAAATCTGCGACATGGGAACCACGGCTTTACTTTCCTTCCAAAGGAAGGCATGCTGAGGATTTTTTTGCCCTGAAAATTCCTGACGGCTTCGGCGTCATTGTCTGGTACAGTGATACTTCGGCTAACGAAGATAATTCATTAGCCAAAACGAGCTCCTGGAATGGCCCGACTGTTCATGTTTGCTGCTTTATGTTAGCGCACGCATCCACTAAAACATTCGTTAGCCGAGTCCGAAAAACAGTGGAAAAAATCTTCGTTAGCAGGGTCACTCGTTAGCCGAGGTATCACTGTACTTTGATATGTTGTCTTGGGAGCATGTGCAATATGCTGTTAGAATTCTAGGTCTGTGTGATTTTTTGACGTTCAGTTTACAGTTGATTTGTACGTTCGTGTTTTTGTGGTGTTCTTTACTGTGTCAGAACTAGTGCAGCCAACTGATAGGTGTTGTCCAAATCTTGTTCGGTCTTGTACAGCACACAATTTGTCTGTAATACGAGTATAGTCAGTAACAAAAACATTGGTATAACAAGCAAATTCGTCAGTGTTGTCATGTCTGTAGCATTGTGTATGACGAAATCTTGTGCATGATGGGGGATTCTTCTTGGGCATCTTTGTCATAATAAGTATTTCTTGTTATGCGTGCATTGAATTGAAATGGGTCTCTTCAAATGTCATTTTTATCGGCTTTGAAGTGGAGTTACATTTTTCTCTGCCTGATCCATTGTATTCACAGTAATAAATTATATTTCCACTGTGCATCGGCATATTTATCTGTTCCATTTCCAAGAATTGCATGTTCATACTAGTTTGCTTTTGTAACCCACTCCACTTCCCTGCAGTGGGAGGCTGCGGTTGTCTTATGCAAGGATTACAAAGGCTGTCATTACATGCATTTTGTCCAGGTATTTTGAATGCTGTATCTGAATCCACCAGTTGCTGTTATATGGTTAGAACTAGAGGCTGCAAAATACAAAGTTCTGTTGAATTTCTGGACCTCTGATTGAAGGAATTTTGTGTTCCAGATAGAGAATCCATGTAGGTGAAAGCACTGTTAGATTCAAAGGGCACAGAACTGAGTAATGTAGCATAGTGAAGTTAGCTGACTGGGGCTTGTTATATTTTCATTGACATATTTTTTTATCGGAGCATGCAGTGGCGCAGTCGGTAGAGGCACTGCACTACAAGCTTGAAGGTCGCCTGTGTACTATACACTGGTACATTGTGAACGTGTGAACTTTAAGGTTACTGGTATTAATTTAATGACTGTGTTTATCGCACGAAGGGAAGCAGCTTGCTTTTAGCTAGGGTTACAACCATACTGCCACGTTATTTCCCTGGGAACAGTACATTCTGTGCCCCTTTCGGCATGCATCAAGCATACAGCTGTTAAGCTTGAGGAGAGGAGGCTGTGAAGCTAGCATAGACTGAGTTGAGGACTTCTTAGCGGACACTCGTGTGAGCAGGTTGAAAGGGAAGCGTGACGGTAATAAAGAGGTGTATTTTGTTGATACAATTTATAACAGTGCCGGACACAAATAAATTGACTGTGAATATTAAAGTACAAAAATTGAAGGGACTGTGAGAATAAAACTAAAGAGGCCTAACCACAAATATCCTTCATGTTATCTAGTCGGTAGATATTTAACATTCCTGTGACCACCACGCGTTATATTCCCTGAGTGGAGTTCATGTTCCTGACTTTGAGATTTGGCCGGTTATACTACCTTCACTAATTCTGCTTGAATTAAGTGTATACAGAATTACTTCGAATTTAAGCTGCACCCCCCACTTTTAAAAATATATTTTCAGGAGAAAAAAAAATTTGTGTGATAGAAAGGAAAAAAATATGTTTTAGAGTAGTTTAATATGATACAGTATCAGTCTTTTTTTTTTGGGGGGGGGGGCATTAAAGAATTTTTTTGGTGCAAGTTTACCATTCTTGCAAGCAGATACATTACACTGTCCAGAAATTGATGTCCCTTTTAGCACAGTCACTTGTGCTTCAAGAAAAATGATGTTTTTGAGACTTCCCAGGGAGTGAAAAATGATACCTTGAATTTAAGATGCACCCTAACTTTCAGTTTGGGAAAATGTCAAAAAGGTGCATTTTTAATGTTTGCCATCCTGAAGTGTTTAACACACATATAAATATACAATGATGTATCAGTCAAGCACAACAAAACTTTATTATGTTTATTATTGTATTAGGGCAACATGTTTCGATTCTTATAGAATCATCTCTAGGCCCTTCTAACATACAGATCCTTACTTAGCAATGTTTAAAATGCGCTGTATTGTAATTGTAAGTGTTTGGGATCCCACAGCGCATTTTAAACATTGCTAAGTAAGGATTTGTTCCTTAGATGGGCCTGAAGATGATTCTGTAAGAATCAAAGCATGTTGCCCTAATACATTTACTTACTCACTCCATGGTGCAGAGTCCTTCTTGAGAAGCTAACTGGTTTGCAACTAGTCAAGAAATTCCCTGCATTTCACGGAACCCGAAGGTTCATTACCGCACTCACAAGAGTCCGCCACCTGTCTCTATCCTGGGCCAGCCCAATCCAGTCCATATACCCACAGCCCACCTTCTGGAGATCCATCCTAATATTATCCACCCATCTACGCCTAGGTCTCCCCAGTGGTCTCCTTCCCTCCGGTTTACCCACCAAGATCCTATACACCCCCCTCTCCTCACCCATATGCGCCACATGCCCAGCCCATCTCATTCTTCTCGATTTTATCACCCACACAATATAGGGTGAGGAGTACAAATCATTTAGCTCCTCGTTATGCAATCTCCTCCATTCCCCCTTTACCTCGTCCCTCTTAGGTCCAAATATTCCCCTCAACACCATGTTCTCAAACACCCTCAGCTTCCTTTCCTCCCGCAATGTCAAGGACCAAGTTTCACACCCATACAAAACAACAGGCAAAATTATAGTTCTATATATCTTGATCTTTTCTGGCAGTAATAAACATAATGAAGTTTTGTTGTCTTCGACTGATACATCATTGTGTATTTATGTATCAGAAAGGTGCATCTTAAATTTCGAAGTAATACGGTATTTTTCACTCCAGATTACTGGCTTAAAACATAAATGTAAACTGACTGACAGTGTTAGTTGTGAACGAACATTTGATGATTGCTTCCTGGCAGTATGAGTCTTGGTATGCAAATGCAGAGTGGATGGATGCAAAATGAGTTCATGTTGTGTAGCACGTCGTATATCTGAGCAGTGATAAGTGTTTGTTGAATTGATGTTTTACCACCACTGGGGTAATAATATGAATTGTCTTGTACCCAGACAACAGCACTGTCATCTTAGCGGAAGTGGCATAGACGCACCAGTGTGGGATTCTAATGTCAGTGGCGGAGGACCAGACTCTCTTTCAAACTCTTCCGTGTCCATAAACTCATCTGGGCTCACAGTGATCATGGATCGCCAGAATAATCTGGGGAGTGTTGCTTCTGGTCCGTGCTGCCATATTCAACCCTCCTCTGCAACAGGTCAGGCATCGTCCATCAAAGGCATTGCGCCCCTTCCGCTCCTCCCTGTTCTTCCGTCCTCCTCAACGTCGTCAACATCATCCCAACTTCACCCGGGCAGTGTGTATATCTTGGAGGCTGTTGTCCAGCCATCCTCAAGTGGCATTCAACAGCGTAGTCCATTCCACATCCTGGCTGACATGCACATGACCAGTGAGAGGAATAGGTAAGCTTAACGGATTCTTTTCTTTTGTTTTCTTTTTTCTTTTCCTTTCCCAACCCCTCCCTCCCTCCCCCACCCCTCTCTCTCTATCGTGCCATTCCATTGTCTCTGTCAGACTTTTTAGTTTCTTCATGATATTAAATAGTATGTAATTTGTATTGCTTGATTTTGCAGTTGAGTTGAGTTTTCATTTACACTGAATTGTTATGTTAAGTCCAGTTCGGCATGATCTGGTTTTGTTGATTGTCTTGTTTTTTAATATTTGTGTTGCTTATATTTGTTTAATTAAAGAATCATTGCGGTTATTGTATTTTTGTGATTTAATTTTTTTATACAATAGATTATTTGTACTGTGAGGGGTTGAATGGTTTAATGTTTTTTTTTTAAAGTTGATTTTATTTGTTGTACCATGTGTATCAGGGTTCGTCAGATTTCATTATTTACTGTTATTTCCCGATTTTAAAGGAGTTAATAATGTATGTTAGTTACTGTTTCATTAGTATTAATAATTTTGAAGTTGTGATTCTGTATTTTATATACACGGGTCCGTGCATCGTGTATCGAATTTAATAATTGTTTTCCTACAAGATGCGACTTATTCAGTTTATTACTTTTCTGTAGGCAGCTCTACATGTTTCGGGTGTTGACACCCATCATCAAGAGCTCGTAGTAGATCCGGGTATGTAAAGACTATTCTTTCGATCTGAATAGTGTTATTCCCGAAGTATTTTATAATAACTAAATCAGGTATACACACAGTAGTATTTACTGACTTCGTTTAGTGTGTTTTCCGATAGAACTTTAACATAACCTAAATTATGTATATATATTGTTATATATTTTGTTGTACATAATTTAAAAATACTGCTTTTAACCACCCACCATTATTTTATATGTCACATTCGTCAAGGCCAGTAACATTCAATGTAACCAATCTAGAATTTAAATTATACATTAGTGTTAATAGCAGCGTATTTTACTCATTGCAGTTAATCAATACCAGAAGCTGTAATTACAGCTGTACCAGCTCCTGATGATGGGTGTCAACACCCGAAACATGTAGAGCTGCCTACAGAAATGTAA
>Ga0123355_10007960_pt1 | contig 15974 bp, 19 predicted proteins | sample TergutEmb28metaG_3_FD_89872 | JGI IMG/M metagenome (GOLD analysis project Ga0123355, IMG submission 89872) | Embiratermes neotenicus P1 segment gut microbial communities from Petit-Saut dam, French Guiana - Emb289 P1 | ecosystem: Host-associated > Arthropoda: Insects > Digestive system > Gut ...
CCACGGCTATTCGGCGGATCAAAGGCACTGTGGCCGCTGTCGGCGGTGACGAGGAGTTCGGCTTCGGGCCAGGCACGGTGAAGCGCCCAAGCGCTTTCCATGGGACAGACCACATCGTAGCGGCCTTGTACGATCACCCCGGGAATGTGCCGAATCCGGCAAGCATTTTCCAAAAGCTGTGCATCGGTCTTAAAGAATCCCTGGTTCACGAAGTAGTGGGCTTCGATGCGCGCAAAGGCTAGCGCGAATTCGTCTTCTTCGTAGTGGGCGGTAAAGGCAGCGTCGGGCAAGAGCCTCGAGGTTGCACCTTCCCATCCGCTCCACATCTTGGCGGCCGCGAGGCGCACCGCGGAATCTTCACTCGTCAGTCGCCGATAATAGGCCGCCAGCATGTCTCCGCGTTCTTCTTCTGGGATGTGATTCCAATATGGTTCCCAGGCATCGGGATAGAGCGCCGAAGCGCCCCTCTGGTAGAACCAGATGACTTCTTGCTTGCGCAGTAGAAAAATTCCGCGCAGCACAAGTTCCGTAACCCGGTCGGGGTGGGTTTGGGAATAGGCGAGAGCGAGCGTGGACCCCCACGAACCCCCAAACACCATCCAGCGCGCGATCCCCAAATGCTCGCGAAGCTTTTCCATGTCACCGACCAACTCCCAGGTGGTGTTTTCTTCCAATGATGCATAGGGTGTGCTTTTACCCGACCCGCGCTGGTCGAAGTTCACGACGCGGTATTTGTCGCGATGTGCGGGAAATGTGCGGGAACAGAGTCAGACGAGTTCCGGTTTCGCACGCTCGGAGCTAGGTATACTGCTCGACATGCACAACCAGCCCTCAGGTAAATCCATCGGGAAGGATCCCGTCACTTGGCTCTATCCGCTGGTCGAACCGTACAACAAACATTCATCGTGCTTTGAATGGTCGAGTGCCGGAGCAGCTCTTGTTGAACTTTGATGTCGGCGCCCACCCGCCGCAACAGGCTTGAGTAGGAATGCCGAAATGTGTGCCAGCCGATCTTGCCGATGCCGGCGCGTAGTGCTGCCGGCTTGATCTGCCGTTGCAGTATGCTCTCCTGCCAGCGGGGCTTGCCGGCGCGGTTGGCAAACACGAAGTCCGATGGTCCGCGGTGCACACTCCGACCCCAGTGTTCCGTGAAAACACCTGCTAGACGAGGATCGACGGGAAGGGGAAGCCGAGATGCTTCTGTCTTTGTCTCGCCGACGTGGCCGTGGACGACCCTCCGTCTCACCAGCAACGTCAGATCCTCCCCATACGACTGGAGTCTCAATCAGAGCTTTCACAGCCTGTTACGGAAAATTGATGTGTTGAAGCAACTCCAGGAAGCGCGGATCTGACCGTAGGGGATCCAGGCGAGGCTCCACTTTAAGAAGAGGCATCACGTCCGTGTGCTGGGAGTAGGCTTGTTCCAACCATTTCAATGCCCGATCATGATCACCCAAGGCAGCATAGACGTAGGCTGGTCCGTCTGGCAGCACATAGTTACCTTTTGGCCTGCTCTCCAACTCGTTCAATATCTGTAGAGCCTCATTCCGCTTGCCGGCTGTCGCATATGCGTGTGCGAGCGCCGCCAGGCATACCGGGCTGCCGCCCGAGAGATAAACGGCTTTCTTGAATTCCGCGATCGCTTGTTGTGTCATCAATAGTGCGTCATAAGCGAGTCCCAAAGTCCAATGTGCGGATGCAAACCTAGGGTCGAGTTCAAGGGGCTTGGCCAACTGCCGAATCGCCTCGTCATAGCGACGTGCGTTGTAAAGAATCCATCCAACATCCGTGCTGATGATAAGTGAGAGCGGGTCCAGCGCTTCGGCCTTTCGTATTTCGGCGACAGCCTCGTCAAAGCGCCCAATCTCGACCAGGTAGATCGCAAACCATTGGTGAGCCGTCGAATAGCTGGGATTAAGTTCGATAGCCTGCTTGTATTCCGTTTCGGCGCCCTGCCAATCCCAGTCGAAACTCCAGTCCAAAAAACCTAGCGTGGCGTGAGCCTCGGCAACGTTGTTATCAAGTTGCAGCGCTCTCGTCACAGCGGCTTTTGCCTTTGGGACAGCTTCCGAGGAAGGTTGCACCGCATACTCACCGGCCGCCAACATGGTGTAGGAGTCGGCCAAGCCCGCATAGGCCAAAGCATAGTCAGGATCGTCATTGATTGCTTGCTGGAAATATTCCAGGCTCTTTCCCAAACCCGCCGCCGTTCGCTTGTTCCAGAAATAACGGCCCTTTAAATAGAGCTGATAGGCTTCGGGCGAAACGTAGCGGTCGTGCTGAGCCCGCTGTCCCGGCGAGACGCTGATATTTGTAGCGCTCGCAATGTCTCGTGCCAGTTCTTCCTGCAGTACTACCGCATCGCCCAAAGATCGGTCGTAGGAATTCGCCCAGAGATGTTTTTCCGGCCGAACCTGCATGAGTTGGGCGTTGACGTGAAGGCCCCGGGGGGAGTTCTGGACTGAGCCTTCGATGACGGCATCTACATTCAACTCGCGTCCGATCTCCGGCAGCGATTTCAGTGTTTCTTTGAACTGCATCACGGAAGTATGAGAAATCACCCGCAAGGAGCTGAGTTTTGCCAGATCGGTAATCAGTTCGTCGGTCATGCCATCAGCCAAGTATTCCTGGTCCGGATTGCCAGAGAGGTTCTTAAACGGCAGGACAGCAATCGAGCGAACCTGCGCACTTCCTCGACTACTCACGCGCCAGCGAAGGGCGATTACAGCCAGCAGAAGCAAAGAACTGATGGCAGCCAGCAAGACGATCTTCGAGGAATGATGGTTTTCTGGGATCTTGCTTGTTAGATCCGTGAGTGGCGCAGTACCCAGCTCAACCGACGGACTGACGGGCGCAATCCAGCGGTAACCCTTGCGACCTACGGTCTGAACGTAGCGGGGGTTCGCTGCGGAGTCGCCAAGTGCATCGCGCAGACGATTGATGATGCTGCTGATACCACGGTCAAAATCTACAAAGACATCTGTCGGCCATATCTGGTCGCGCAGTTCCTCGCGAGTGACCACGCGGCCTGAGGACTTCAGCAGCAGAACCAGCGCACGGAAAGGTTGCTCCTGCAGCCGGATGTTGAGTCCATCTCGGCTCAGTTCTCCCGCTCGCAGGTCAACTTGGAAGGTGCCGAAGCGAATAACCTCCGGCTCCACGACAGGGCGCCCCACAAACCCTCCCGATGCCCCATCAACGGCACACAATCGCGTTGGGAGGTTTGGGCGGTAAAGACGACACATCGGAATTCCTTGCTGGACTTTTTCTCTGGAGATTTGACTCTTCAGGCCAAGGTGGACGCGACGTTCCGCCGCCTGCAATTTTTCTTTCCCAAGTGGCCTATGCCCTACTACAGACCGCTTGGTAGCGGGGCAGGGGAAATTCGATTAGACGATGGCAATGTGGAGCATCGGATCTATGGTTATTTCAGAGGCAGATCTTTCGTGGTGATGTTTGGGAGCAGCAACAAGAAAACACAGCAGCAATCCATCAAACGTGTCAAGAATCTGAAAAAGCAGTACATCCAGACTCCTCCCCCGATGGAGCGATACCATGTCTAAGGAAGTACTTCTAGAAAAGCTTACGAATCAAGCTTATCGGGATGCGTTTATCTCTGAAGAAATAGACATTGGAATCCCGATGCAATTGCGTGCAATGCGAGAAGCGCGCGGCTGGAACCAGAAGTACGTTGCCGAGAAGATGGACACAAAACAGCCCCGTTTTTCTGTAATGGAGGCCCCTGGTTATGGGAACTTCTCGCTTAATACCCTTAAAAAAATTGCTTCGATATTCAATGTTGGGCTGATTGTTAGTTTTGTGCCGTATAGCGAGATGATTGATTTTGTCGAGGGTTTTGGTCCCAAACGGCTCACAATCCCAAGTTTCGCTGATGAGTACGAAACCCTAGAAAAGCGCTATTCAACACGACGAACGGAGCAATGTCTTGCAGACTCACTCCAAGCACCTTTGGAGTTTTCGGCCAGCGAAACATCCGTGGCGGGTAATCATTCCCCCGAAGCATTAAGTGCTACCTCACTAACTGATCCTTTGGATGAGACGGATGCAAGCGAACAAGAACCTGCAATGACTCAGGTCTTGGGCTACTAAAGAGGAAGACTTATGGAATCTGACGCGACTCCAAAGCCGCCAAAAATATTCGAATATCGCCATCCGCAGAGCGGATTGCCGCGTGTTTACTGCAATAACGTCCAGATGGGAACTACCAGTTTTGATATGAGGTTATTGTTTGGAGAGGTAGCGGAAGTGCTGCCAGATAAGATTGTCGTGCAGCAGCATGTTCAAGTGACGATGAGTTGGCCCGAAGCAAAAATCATTGCCGATTTTATGCTTGCCAATATAAGGGCGCACGAAGAGTTAAACGGAGCTATTCAATTGCCCAAGAATCCGGAAAAGGTAGTGATCCCGGAAACTTTTCCAAAATAGCGCTAAGTCTTCGGTAGCTTCGCTAACGAACCGAAGGGCATTTTGGCTTTCATCAGACATGTGTGATCTTGGAAATATGGATGTCCGTCAGAAGGATGGCCCGTGTGTCTGGCGTCAAGCATCACCCGTGTCCTTCGTGTCCTTTACCGCTACAGTGGTTGTGCAATAGCGACGTGGCGGCAGGAGCGCGTTGAAGCGCTCCACAGCGTGAATCGTCGCGCTGGGTGTTTTCGACGGCCCGATCCCCGCTCCAGACGCAATGGCGGCGGGCCTGAATGCGAGTGCCGTTGAGCTCCAGCCGGAATACCGCCCGACCAGTTTCGGGGCTCAGCAGCGCGGAATACGCCTTGGCGAGTTGCTTGCGTATGCCACTGACGTTGGCGGCGCGGGCAAACCACTGACGCTGCTCGGGCTTCAACTTTGAGATGACAATCTCCGTGCCGTGTGCCATGGGATCGCGCTTGGGCCGGGTCTGTGGGGGCACGTTGAAACCACGCTGCGCGCGCAGTTCGTCGAGGTCGATGCGAAATTCCGATTTCCACCGGGTCGCCATCCCGCGAGGTCCAGACTTCAGTCACGATTCCCATCCTCGCCGTGGCGATTTTTTCGCGAGAGCTGCATGACGGTAACGTACCCCAACTTTTTTTTGCGGTCTCCGCTCAACCTGAGACCGGCTGCAGTGCTCTCTAAACCTCAATTCTCAGACGGGCTCCTAGTGCGGCTCAGCGGTCCAGAGTTGCAGCCTGTCCTCATTGCTGGAGCCGAGGAAAACAAAGCGCGTCGGATTTTCTGTATAGCAAGCAAATCCGAGCCCTAGCATGCCATCGATTGATTTTCCATTGTTGTCCCTGCGCTCATCGTAGGTCGCGATCTCGTGACCTTGAAGGTCGACGACCTTCATGATTCTGTCCTTCGTTTGCTCATCGTAGAACAGCACAGCGATGCGATTCTGCGAGGCATGAATCTCCACCGGACGATAGCCATCGCCCCCGGGGTCGATGGTCATTCGCCGTACTACCTCGGCGCCTGCTGAAACCGCATACACGATTGCGGGATTCGTCCATCGCATCAGGTAGATATTCCCGTCGGATGCCGTTTCCATCTGGGTGAAGCTGACCGCGTGGTTCGCGTTAGGAATGGTCGGAGAGCTCACGCGCGGGTCGCCGGATACCGCCATGTCGCGAAGAGTGTTGTCGTCATCCAACTTGAGTTCCTTCAGCAGTCTACCGTCGGCGGCAAAGATTCCGGTGAAAGGCCAGCTCGCGGCCATTGGATCGCGATCAAACTCGGAGCCCGCGACCAGGATCTGCCCGGTTGGAAATACGGCCAGCGCATGCGTCGTCCATGCGAAGCCTGGCTCCAGTTTAATTGCCTCCTTGAAGGTGCCGTCGGGCTTGTAGACAAAAACGTATCGCTTGACTTCATGCGGGGAAACCAATTCGTAGAGCTGGCCGTCTGGCGCCAGCGTAAAGCCGGCTGCAGCATCTATCTTGAGAGTGGGGTTTGCCGCCGGTCTGAACAACGCTATTCGCTCACCCTTCGGGTTAATCTTGCGAATCGCAGGGTTGGAAGCATCGGTTTGAAGGTAGAAGTTTCCCGCTGCGTCACAGCGAAGCGGACGCATAAACGTCGTAAGCATTTCCGTTGGCGAGTTTACTACCCCGGTTCGAACCAAATGGCCATCAACACGCTTGGCGGCCTGGGATTGGGCCACGGATGACTCCTCGTCGGCTGACTGTGGCACCGCCGGCCCCTGCCCTGGAGCGAGGGCCGCAATCAGGCAGAATCCACATAACGAAACCACGCCCCTCGGCAACATAACTAATTCCCCCCTCGGGCAAGAATCTTCCCATCCTGAAGAACGAGAGCGTAACTGCGGCTGCAGCGGTCATAGACGTAGACGAGCTGGGGGTCCCTGTAGCTCAACTGTGGGGTTAGCATGGCAAATCCTGGCGTGTAGTCTCGGCGAAAAACGGAGTTCCGCCGTGCCGCGGCATTGGCTCCCCTCGCGTGAGGCCGGAAGGAACTCTCGTCACAGTCACCGCCATGGCAAATGCCGCCATCCGGGTCTATCTGGGCATTGTAGTAGGGTTTATTACAACACGAGCCGCTATTGCCGAAGGGGTCACAAGTCCCCGCGAAGCAGCCTGGCTCGCAGGTCGAATATGTATAGGTCCCCGTGCATCCGTCCTCGCCAGAGCAGTCGGCTTGCGCCTCTCCATAGCTATAGCATCCAGCGCTGGCGGGGGCAGCGATAAATACAACTGAAGCGAATACAGCCAGAAAAAGAAGTGGGCTGGGGAGGGGTTTGGTCACGGGGAGCCTCCTTAACGATCTGGGAAAAACCCCATCCCGATTTTGCCCACCCCCGGGAAAATTTGTCAAGACGATCTCACTGGAGAGCACTGGAGAGCATGCAAAGTTGTGGGGTGCCGTAAGCTGGCGGCATGAAATGGACAGTGAAGCTCGTTGCCGAACTACAGCCCGGAACGCTCGTGGAACAGGAAGTAATCACCGTCGAGCGCGAGGACCGGCTCTCTCCTGCCACCGTCGGCTTGACCATCGCCGAGGGCAAAGCCATTATGGAGAATCTGCAACAACAAATCGTGGCGGCGCAGGTGCAACGTCACGGCGCAAGCATCAAGTCTTGTTCGCGATGTGGGAAGGCATTTCGCACGAAGGGCTATTATCAGTCCACTCTTCGCAGCGTCTATGGCGAGGTTCGGATGCCGGTTCGGCGCTTGAAGGGATGTTCCTGCACGGAATCGCAGGAACGCAGTTCGGCGAATCGTTGCCATACCTCAATTGGGCAGTCAGTTGTCGGATCAGTCGGTAAATTAGTAGGAAGTCTGGCCAGTGAAATCGGGGTCCTTACCGTACAAATTCCGGCCGTTTGCTGCCGGATCCCCTGGCTTGATCGCCATTCAGTACTGTAAAGTGGCAATCTAGCCATTAGTTCCACTGGAATTCGTGTATCACCCTACGACCTGAAGGTTCCCTTGCTGGGTGAGAATCTAGTTCACGCGTTCGCGCTTTGCACCTTTAGTTAAGGATCGCGCACGGTATGAGGACTTCAGTCACGAGGCAGTTCGGATCGTGAAGCAAGCTACTGATGAGTAGCGGCAGACCAGCGCGGCAACCTTTCCTACCGCAAAGAACCTCTCCTCGTAACAGTTCAGGCGGGCCGACTCGGTAACAGCGTAGCGGGTCGCAGATGGCAGCGGTGCGCTGCAATGGCGACTGAGAGATAAGCCAAGATGTTGAGCTGTTGCAGCTTGCACGTCTCGCTCACGGTCAATAGGCGTGCCGTGGCCTAACGGAAACACACAGCATTTGCATGGAAGTGAGAACCCCAGCGTATTACCGTGCGCGCATGGAGGTTTTCACCGATGGATACCAAAGCCGAAAAAATGGCTCTGTTCCGTTACGGACTGGTAGCCCCGTTGGTCTTAGAACCGCTGCCGCGGGGCGAATTGCTCCGCCGAGCGCGCGAGATCGCCGCCCGGCAATACGAAATCCCCGGCTCCAAACGGATCTCGCTATGTCCAGCTACGCTGTTGAAGTGGGCACAGCACTACCGCCAGGGTGGTTTTGAAGCTTTGGCTGCCAAACCCCGGCAGGACCGTGGACAATTCCGCGCCATCACTCCCCAGCTGGCGGAATTAATCGAGCGCTTGAAACGCGAGAACCCGCATCGGGCCGGAACCACCCTGCTGCGGGAACTCACTCTTTGCTCGGGTTCGACTTCGGCTCCCATTGGCCCTGCCACCCTGTATCGTTTTCTCCGACAGCGCGGACTGACCACGCGGCAACTGTTGGCCACGCCCGGACGCAAAAAGTTTGAAGCCGAGTTCAGCAATCAGGTCTGGCAGTCCGACATGCTGTTTGGTCCTTATGTCGCGCGTCCCGGCGGCGGGCGAATGCAGGCCTTTTTGTTTGCCGTGCTGGACGATGCCAGCCGTTTGATTCCGCACGCTCAGTTCTATGACAACCAGGGGATGCATTCCTGGACTGCTTGCGTCACGCCGTCGCCAGCCGAGGTTTGCCTACCAAACTTTACGTGGACAACGGCAAGGTGTACCGCAGCCAACAGCTGGCTCGCCTGGGGGCTTCGCTCGGCATCCTCATCACTCACACACCCCCTTATCAACCTGAGGGACGAGGAAAGATCGAGAGATTTTTTCCGTCCGAGAGCAATTCCTGGCCAATCTGGATCCCAAGCCCGGGCTCACGCTGGAGGAGTTGAACGAGCGGCTGGGGACCTGGATCGAGCAGGTGTATCACCGCACCGAGCATGCCGGCTTGGCCACCACTCCCTTGGCACGCTGGCAGCGGGATATCGAGCGCGTGCGGCAACTTCGTCCCGACACGGATCTGCGTCGCCTGTTCTTCTACCGCCTGGATCGCTGCGTGCGCCGCGATTCCACGTTCATGTTGCATTCCCACTTCTACGAAGTTCCTCCCCATCTGGCCGGGGAAACCATTGAAGTGCACTTCGATCCTCGGGATCTCTCGCAAGTAGAAATCTACTTCCAGGGACAATCCCAGGGTTCGGCCCGCGCCGTCGATCCCGTGGTGAATGCGCAGCTGCCGGGGAATAAGGCCGAGGCCAGTCCCACCCCGAAACCCACGGGTGTGAACTTCATTGTCAGTGCAAGGCCGAGCCGCCCAAGAAGCATGGGCCGTACTACCAGATCAGCTTTTCCAGGAAAGGAAAGAGCAGCACCAAGTTTGTCCGCAAGCAGGATCTGCCGCAGATCAAGCAGCAGCTTAAGAACTACCAGCAAATGAAGCAGCTTGTCGACCGCTGGGTCGAGCTGGTCTACGGAACTATCCAACCTGCGCCTCGCTCGGCAGCGCTCCTGACACGGTCCAGAGAACTTGGTACTCTCCAGTCATTAAGGGAAACCGACATCGGTTGGGCAGACTGTTCAATAATCAGGGCCTTGGATTCATCATGGCGACAGTCCTATGGGCATGGATGCATGTACTCCCACAACACCGTTCATACTCGTCATGATCAACTCACTCCACATCGTGCCAATGGGACTCCTGTGCGGATACATGACTCATCGAAGTAAAAGCCTCTTTCCGGCAACTCTAGTACACGGATTGAATCTGTGGGGACTGCAAAATTTCCCGGGCCTTTGATGCCGCTTGACCATGGAGCGGCCCTCGCCCCATGTTGGCCGCCAGGCAAGACGGAAGCTTCAGCTTGCTCGGAGGGTCAGGAGGCACCAGTACGAATAGCTAGGAACAAGAACCTCCAAGTACTTGGTTAGGGCTGGAAATGAAATACCAGCGTTGATCATATTTTGGGCTCGGAGTGGTCTGTTGCTCACAAATGATGGCGCTACCGGGTTCCTTCACGGGGTCCCCCGGCGAGTAGGCCACGTCAAGCACTTTCTGGGCTTGCTTATTAAAGACATAATAGGATTTTTGATCTAGGGGTATTGGGCCGAACGATCCGCCTCCCTCTACAAAAAACCACTTTTGGCTATCATTTCCTTGCTGCTGCCACTGGATCAGTGGTACGTTGCCCGCGGTCTGTCCTCCCGGGATATCCAGAACGAGGCCACTGTTCTGGTTAACAATGAAGTAGTAATTTCCTTCGCCGGACGGACGGGCCCACCAAAGTTGATTGCTGTAATCAATACATTTAGGTGTGTACGCAATGATGCCCGCGCCAGGCGCATTACTATCTCCTTGAACGTCCATTACGAGAGGGTAACCTAACCCGGGTGACCCACCGGGGTTTGGATAGACAAAGAGCCACGGGCCTAGGTCAGCCAGTTCGAACGGCTTGGGCTCGATGATAGTAGATTCAGATACAGTTGATGTAGACATTAAGATACCTCCTTTGATTGACATTTTGAGCAGGCCGATCGACGTTGGTAAGTGTCATGGGCCTCTCATTACTATATGCGGAGTGCAGAGCCAAGGTCGATCAGAGTATTTGTGCGAAATGTATTCGTATCATCTATTGTTATTTGTTATTTGTTATTGGGTTTGTCATAAACTTAAACGGGATCTCGATCACCCAATTCCAACCGATCCGTTGATCGATGAAATCGTTCAAGGCGCTGGTCGCTTTCGGTGAATCAGTCGGATAGTGTGATTGAAAACAAAAGAGATGTCTAATTTCGGCTGCTATCGTACTTTTACTAAATGAGTTCTATGCAATTCGTATATGGTTGATAATACAGGTTACACTGCACTCAACCCTGAGGTGCCCGAGAGAAAACGCTGGACGAAAAGCCTCCACCCGAACCGCCGAGTCCAGAAGCATGGAGCCGGGCTCGTGACTGGGAAATAATTTACGACAACTCGCGATGCGGTCATCTTTGTTGAAGCCGTCAATCAGTTCCCGGCGCTTCTCCTGGAAAGTCACCACGCTCTCCAGCGAGCGCAGCCATGCCGCGTTCGAGTTCGAGAGCATGAAGCCGGCATCGTCCGTAGGATTCCCCGATCTGTTGTAGCCGGAGCTCTTGCACTTCCAGCCGACGCCAATTTTCTGAATGGCTGGAATTATTCCGCAATCAAGAGTCAAGGCGCAGGGGTGCCCGAACTTCCTGCAAACTTCCCTGATCGAGTGCCGCTGTCTTCATCGCAATAGCTTATAGCAGAGCCTAGACAGGGTGCTGGTCGTGGTAAACTGACTTCGCACCTGCGGCACGGGAAAGAAGATAACATGGCAAATTCTAACATCACGCCCGCCCAGGTTCTCGCAGGTGTGCGGGCGAAGATGACATCTTCCACACAGGTCAATTCGCAACCTCACCTCAACTCGGAGACCGGACAATCCGGCATTAACGTTTACCAGGTCGCTGACGGATTCTTCGCTTTCACCTCAAGTATGGCCATCGACACCGACGGCAGCGATCCTGACCCGGATCCCGATCATCAGGACCAGACCACATTCCAGGATCAGAATGGCGACCAGCTTGGAGCGCATCACGTACCCTTCTACGTGCTCGGCGATGTCTGCCCCGACCGCCAATCCCCCTGCCAATGGTTCTACTACCGCGAGCACAACATCAAAGGACTTCAGTTCGGCTTGATCTTCTACCACGGCCAGTGTATCGGCGCCGTGTTCGGCGATACAGTTGGTAGTCCGGACGACCCACGAAAACTTGGCGAGGCCTCAGTGAAGTCCGCAGACTTGCTGGGCGTTCCCAGCAGCGGAACCACTGGGGGCGTCGGCAACGGCGTCACGTATGTCGTCTTTTCCGGCTCTCAGTGGGTGGTATCAGGAACAAACAGCACTCTGAATGAAAAGGCGCAGGCACTTGTGCACAACGCGCTGAATGCACTGGGCACGGCGCTCGGGTTGTGATTCTCTAAGCGACAAAACCCGCAATTTAGGGACTATATCAAACATAGGGGCGGTCATTGAGTTGGCAGATAAGATCTCGATGTTTCGATGTTCCGCTCCTGAAGGGCACGTCCAAACAGTGTCATCCCGTGGCCTATTGGAGTCTCGTTGCACCCTGGACCTCTCCAAGATTTAAGCCTGGGCCACCCCGATTCCGGGATTTGAGCGCGAAACCTCCCTCAACGCTCTTGCTAGCTGAGCTGAGGTCTGCAACTACCACGAGTAGGTACCGTCCTTGTGGATGAAGCTTCCGGTGGGCCGTCGTCGGGTAGTTGCGCGAGGCGAACGATCGTGATCGCACCTTCCTCTATCGTTTGGTGACCGGTATGGTTGTTCAAATCCGAACGGACGCGGAGGTCCAGCAGGAACTTCTGCGGATGACGGATGCGTACACTGACGAACTGTTCCGCTGTGACGGCGTGACCAGCGTTCGCTACCCCGTTAGCCGCATCGTCGTTGACCCAGAACGCTTCGAGAACGACGTCGATGAAGTTATGTCGACAGTGGGTATGGGAGTCGTATATACGAGAACCTGCGACGCGGGAGACATTGCTGGAAGCTTACTATCGCCCACATCACGCCACGCTGACCGATGCCGTCGCCAAGAGCAGTGCGTCAGCACGGCCGCTGCGTCGTCGTGGACTGCCACAGCTTTCCGTCCTATCCGCTGCCGTATGTTGATCTTGTGGCCAGTAGATCGCGATGACGTTTTCGGTAGGCACAACTAACATCGAGCGCCTGATTCTTTTCACAGCTATCTCCGCAGACATTCTGCACTTTTCCGCGCGAGTTCTCGTCAGACAGGCGGCAATAAGTTAAGTTGGGACGCACGACGACTTTGTCTCCGAGCCAGGTTCTGCCGATCTACTCGTGCCACGCGCGATTCCCGTTTTTCCGAGCCGCGCCCCCGGATGTGCAAGCCCGTGGCAGTTCGGTCGGTCGGTTAGCACTTTATAGGCATGCGCTCGAGTACCGCTGAAGAGCATATCTCGCACGACGCCGGGCGGTTGGCTTCAACACGTGTTCGGCGCGCGGCTGCCGCACGCGACAGCAGATCTTCCGGCACCGCTTTCCCCGTGCCGAAGTACATCTCGTCAGGCGTCTGTCCCTGAAACGCCGAATGCGGAAGCACGCGATTGTGTTGGTCGACGTAGAACGCCACCAGTCGACGCACCGTGGTGATGCTGTCGAGCGAGTGCAGGAAGAGCCATTGATGTTTCAGGGAGCGCCACCACGCTTCGATCATGGAGTTCGAGAACTTTAGGTCCGTGAAGGCCAAGACGCGACGCAGCACTCCAGTCGTGATCAGCTCGTCGACCTGGGCGTTCACGTTCTCGACCCCTGCGTCCGCCAACACGACCGGCGTGCTCTCGCAGGGCGTCGCACCCCGACTGGCTTCCACCAGCACCGCCACACTGTTGCCCGTCGCAAACGTATCGCCCACCCGCCACGCCAAAATGCGACGTGAGAAGTTGTCGATGACGGCATGGAGATAGACGCGTGTCCCGTCGAGCAGGCGGATGACAGTCGTATCGATATGCCACATCTCGTTAGCTCGAGTCGTGCGAAGGCCCACCTGGGGCTTCGCCGGGTGCACGCGAAGACGGGGGCGACGCCAGCCGTTCTGCCGCACCAGGCGGTACCAAGTCGAGGGCGAGGCCCAGACCTTGCCGAGCCGCTGAGCCAGGATGGCGAGCCTGCCGGTCGGGACGTGACGATATTCAGGCGAGGTGACCAGGTCCTTGATCGCCCTTAGCATGCTCAATGTTTTGGTGCGCGATGCCACGGATGCGTTCGACCACATTTTGATCGGCGCACCCGACCTCGAAGTCGGCATCCGCTGGGTTGAGAAACGCACGGGCGTGCAGGCGAAATTCGGGCGGGAATCATCCCGGGGCTGGCACGCGCAACGCCCTGCTGTCACTCGGTGCTCAGCACTATCTGGAAATCATCGTGCCCGACCCAGCGCAATCCAATGCACCTGACGTGCGCGGGCTGCGATCCCTTCCAGATCAATGCAGATCGAGTTTTCGGACACTACGGGATTTAAGACTTACGCAAAGTGCGTCGTGACTTGGCCTCTTCCGTTGCCGCGGTCCTCTTTTGCGTTTCGTGAAACTTCTTCGCGATGGCAAGGCAGCGACTCAGGCCGCCATCGCCAGAGAGAACTTCCCAACCTCGGAGCACGGCGAGAGCGCAGATTAGAATATCAACCGTGCCGGCCTCAACGCCTTGGGTTCTGCATTCGTTGTAAATGCGCGCCGCGTACTCGTGATCGGTGGTGTTGATCGGCTCGTCGAGATATGGATCGAGTGCGGCCTTCACTTTGTCGAATTGTGCCTTTTCCTTGATGCCTGACAGAAGTTCTTGACGGATCAGGCCAAGCATCGCGACTCGACCGTCGTGAATGGCCTGAACCAACTCCGCCTTGAGCTTCTGTTCGTCGATGCTGAGACTGGCAGCGTCCTTGCGACGGAGCGCGAGTGACCAGACGGAGGTATCGACGAGCAGTTTCACCGTTCGTTTTCGATCCGGTCGCGGCGGCGGTTCGCCTTGAAGTCGTAATCTTCGTAGTAGTCGACGGTGCCGAACAGGTCGAGGATCTGCATCTGCTTGCGGCGGCGGATGTACTCGTCCAAAGCCGCAGTCACGGCCTCCTTCTTCGTTCCGTGATGACCTATCTGGCGCGCTTCCTCGATCAAACGATCGTCAATGGCTAAATTGGTCGGCATGCGACACCTCACTACGTGTAGCTTATCACACATTATGATGTGTAGCCAGCTACAGTGAATTCCCTTGCCCCCAGAGTTGGTCTTTGGGGGCAAGCGCGGCGTAGAGGCCCTGGGCGGCTTGCCCCCAAGGGATTTGGACCCCTATATATTTGGACATCTGAAGCCCACTCGACGCAAAAGGCTCGAGTAGGAATGCCGAAACGTGTGCCAGCCAATCTTGCCGACGCCGGCGGTTGCCGGCTTGATCTGCCGGTGGAGGATGCTCTCCTGCCAGCGCGGCTTACCGGCGCGGTTCGCAAATACCCGAGCTATCTCCGCAGACAGTTCTGCACTTTCCCGCGCGAGTTCTCGCCAGACAGGCGGCAATTAGTCGGTACAGGCAGCGACTTTGTTCCCGAACCGGACCACCGGCTTCGGAATCTCGTCCAACGCACGGGAAACGTGACTGTCGCGACGGACCTGGGAGTCCCTCGCTCGACGGCGTACGGATGGCTCGGCGAGAGCCGAGCGGTCGTGGTTTGTCTGGATGTGACGGAACTCGCGGAGCCGGAACTGCGACAGGAGGTGCTCAAGCTACGGCGACGCGTGCGGAAGCTCACGGCACTGCTGCGGCTGGCGCTGTCCCTGCTGCACGCATCCCGGCTTCGCCTCACCCTAGCACGTCTGCCGGACGGACGCGACAAGCTGCGAATCCTGCGAGCTGTAGATCGGGCCAGGGAGCACGTCCCGTTGCGAGCGCTTCTGCGGTTCCTGCGTGTCTCGCCGAGTTGGTTTCACGCCTGGGCCCGCCGGAAGCGGGCGTGTGTGCTCGACGATCATTCTTCCTGTCCGCGCATATCCCCGGCTCGAGTGACGGTCTCAGAGGTCAAGACTGTCAATGCGGAATAAAGTCGCTGCGCGTTCCAACTCCTTGACGCGGGTTAGCCAACCGATCGGCGTCGTGTGAGATATGCCCTTCAGTCCTTTAGCCGTAGTCTGACTCAAGACTGGATGGGGCCCGCGAGCACCTACCGTTGCGGGCGCTCTTGCGGTTTCTGCGTGTCTCGCCGGGTCGCTTTCATGCCTGGAGCCGGCGGAAGCGCGCGTGTGTGCTCGAGGGTCGGTCTTCCTGTCCGCGCCTATCCCCGTCTCGACTGACACCTTCAGAGGTCGGGGCGATCAACGACCTGGTCACCTCGCCCGAGTATCGTCACTTCCCGACCGGCAGGCTCGCCGTCCTGGCCCAGCGGCTCGGCAAGGTCTGGGCTTCGCCCTCTACCTGGTACAATGGCGTGCTTCCGCATTCGCGCACAGCACGGCGAGTTCGATAATCTCCCCGATCTCGTCGATGTCCGTCAAGACTCCCACGGGTTGACTATCCGCACCCCAAGGGGCTGAAAATCGCTTACATTCCTGGTCACAAGCGTCATGTCATGGACGAG
>Ga0123355_10007961_pt1 | contig 15973 bp, 8 predicted proteins | sample TergutEmb28metaG_3_FD_89872 | JGI IMG/M metagenome (GOLD analysis project Ga0123355, IMG submission 89872) | Embiratermes neotenicus P1 segment gut microbial communities from Petit-Saut dam, French Guiana - Emb289 P1 | ecosystem: Host-associated > Arthropoda: Insects > Digestive system > Gut ...
CAAAAAAATTTCCTGCCCCCCCCGGGCACCCCCCTTAATGTATTTTTAAAAGGGCCCTGGCCCCAAAAAAAAAAAGGGCCCTTCTTTAAATTGGGGGTCCCCCAAAAACAAAAAAAAAAAAAAAAAAAAAAGCCACCACAAAGCAATCACAAGAACAACAGTGACACATATATGGCAGGAACCAGGGCCCTACAAGGCTGCAATGCTGTGGGCAAAGTGAGTGTATTTCCCTCAACAAGAATATGAAATCCGTTAACGTAAGCACAATCCCTGTTATGGTTTCAAGATTCCCTTGTAACACACCAGAAATGCGTTGCAGGAGCATGAATGGCTAGTCGGATAGAGGATTGTTGACTTCTGTTTTTCTCAGTTTTTTAATCCCAGTTACCTTCGTTTTTGTTTCTTAGATTTATTTGGTAATACTCTCCACTAACTTTGTCTCAAACAACTGTCACGATTAGACGTTATTCCTTTCGAACAATACTTCTGTACCCCAATCTATTTTACTCCATCTCAAATGACACTCTCAGTACTTCCCCTCCCCCTCCCCCATATTTCACGGCATACCTTCCCCAACTAGGAAGAACAAACCTCAGTATATTTCCTAAATCTCCACTCTCAAAACAACGTTCATTTCTATGCTTCCTTCAGTCTTGAATAATATTTCGAAATACATATTTCCTCCCTAAACCAGTACTTTATTTGTACAGCATTTCGAAAAACGTTCCCCAATACAATTTATTCTTTTTCTTTTTACGTGCGTTGTTTAAAGACTATCTCAATTTTTAAACTTATATAGTCTCGATGACAGATGAATGGAACAATGTGATGCATTGTTGGCGATACTCGAAGAAAAGCCTGCCAAATTTCCGCTTTTCTCACCACAAATCCAATATGGAATGACCCGGCACTGAAACCGGGCGTCTGCTGTGAGAAACCGGCGACTAACCGTCTGTTTTCCGAACAGTATGTCCAGTACGTTTGCAGTATCTCCAAATATTCCACGAAAAACGGTTTCTTCATAAGCACATATTCCCCCCACCCTCAAAAGGAAAACATTATTCATAGTATTTCTTGATTTCTCAAAATATTTTACAAGATATTTTCTCCCATCCCGAACAACATTCTCCCATATACTTTCCTCCACCTTGAAAAACATTTCCCATTTCCTTCTAAAACATTATTAACAATTATATTTTCGCAACTCGAATAATGTTTTTCAATACATTTTCTCCGTCTAAAAATAATTCTCTGCGAAATAACAAACTTAAAAAAAAGAATACTTCTTTTGGAAACAAAAATCACACCACTTCCGCATACTTTGTTCGGTTAAGATACTACCTGAATGTTAAGGAGGCAGAATGTAATTAAAAAAGTTGGCAGGGTGAAGTTTGATGTTTGGATGTGGTTGTCTTTTTGGCGCTGTTTCCTGTTACTCTGCAACGTTAGGAACTAAAGGTTATGTTGGAGTCATTAAGCCTCTGGTGGGCCTACATAAAACAGAGTTCATGGGGGTGGGAAACAAGCATCCATCCGGTAACCAACGTAATTACCTTCATTAGGACACTCGTCTGCCTGCCCACCCTGAATAGGAATTCCTAATGCCAGTAATTGCATTTGTGAACAGTGGGTTGATAATGGTGCGGACACTAAACTGCAAACTTAAAATATTACCTGCAGACTTAACGACATACAAAGACAGGAAAAAGTTCTTTTGTGTCGACAACTGGTTGAAACGGTATTAGATTAAAAGTTACTTTACCATATTTGTAGATTACACACTAAACCCTTATAGCTAGCTCATCCCTCACGTTATTGTAAAATAATTTACTTCAGCAGCAAAGTTTTCATTTTTTCCCCTTATTTCTGTCCTCACTTTTTCAATCTTTATACTTACATCTGCGCTTTGTTGGGATTTTACGTAGCGTAGATTGCTAGTTTGCTACCGACGTTTCGGGACAACCTATCTGTCCCATCTTCAAAAGTCAATCAGTTTAAGTTTTCTTGAACTGTTTGACCTTTGAAGATGAGAACGATAAGGTGTCTCGAAATGTGGGTAACTACTTACCTACACTGCGTAAAATCCCAGAAGAGCGTAGATATCATCTACACCGTGGCGAAGGCCTGCACGCTTCTACTTGATTTATATACAGTATCCCTCGGTTTACGAGTCGAATTAGTTCCTATACAACGACGGTCAAGGTGAAAACTCGTAAAACTTACATTGTCCTCTTACGCCCCACTACATAAATTTTAATCAGTGTTACAAGTCAACAATTTTTCTTCCCAAACCTAAAAGATCATTCTTACTACAGCACAGAAAGTCACCTAAGCGTAAAAATAGCAGCAATTATCAATTACTGCATTTAGATAAAATCTGTCATAAACCTAAGCATAAACAATAGCCACAGCATTAAGAGATTATGAAAAAAAAATGTAAAAGTTAAGCATGTACTTAATATCCTTATAAACCAACAGTATGATAAACAAAAATTCTTTGATACTTAGCCGATGAGAAATTATTAACACCGGGGACAGCAAAATTCACAAAAAAAAAAAGTATACGGGAATAATAACAGAGGTTGTGATGCTGATGCTTCTGCACAGACCACAAAAGCATGTCTGAAGATGCCGTTACACTCTGACATCAGAGAAGATTCGAGAACCTGCAGAAGTCGTGCAAATACATTGTAATCACAAACAACAAACTGCTTCGTTGCACGTATTATTTATTTGTTGGTTAGCTGTCTTCAGTCTATATTTAACAGCTAAATTGTTAATATTAAAACGTTCTTTGCCATATACTTCAATCTTTAGTTATTTGTGTGTTCGTTGATGGTTTTTGCGTACCTTGTTGAACCAGGTACCTGCATTAGTCTTTGGTAAGTTCTCTTTGTTTTCCTTGAAGCTGCAAATAACTTGTGCTTGTTGGGCATTTGCAAACTTAACATTGCGGATTTTCCGTGCAAATATATTTTAAGCACAAGAGCCAATACTAACTTGTTACAATTTATAATACAGTGCAACAGGTTGGTACTGATTCTTAGTGAATCATCGCTGTAATTTATTTTTCCTTTAATGGTAATAACGAAATCTTTACATTGCAAATGACATTGGGCGGTTATTTGCTTGATTAAGCAAGAAGTTAATTTTATTTAATGTTAATAAAAATCCAACCAGACGCAACAGTATGCAGATATTTATTTACTGCAAAGTCATTCTACATGTTTCGGGTTTCAACAGCACCCATCATCAGGAGTACTAAAAACTGTAACCGCAGTCTCCGGTACAGGTCATAATACAGGTACAGCTACTTCCCTCCAACGTGGTCTGATCAGGCTGTACCAGTATTATGACCTGTACCGGAGACTGCGGTTACGGTTTTTATTAATTCTGGTGATGGGTGCTGTGACACCCGAAACATGTAAAGTGACTTTGCAGTAAATAAGTATCTGCTTACTGTTGAATCTGGTTGGATTTTTATTGACATTGAATTAGGATGCACGGAACCATGAGTTTAAAATTTTATTTTATTTCCAAGGTTGAAATAATATTATGCCACAATTATACCGGGCACTGTCCAAAGTTTCGAGGTATATTTTACGTAACAGTTCGGGTACCACCTTAGTATCCAAAATCTCCATCCTTCCCTCATTACAAAACATACAACGAAAGTAAAAATAAATAGTTATTCCAAAATAATACTGGTTTAATAACTCAGCCTTTATCAGAGGTCTTTATAGAGCCATGAAGTTAGGAATAGTAAGAATGTAGGTCATAAATATTAAACTTGTAGTTTGACAATAGTGTTTGAATAAGACAATATTATACACTTTCATGAGCAACGAGATTTGACTCAACCAACAATAAAGATATTTTTTATATCTCATTAAGACAAAATGTGTTACCAGCTGATAGTATTATAGGGACATCACAGTGGAACCTACTCTTCTCCCGAATATGTACCCAAAATTTCCTCTAATTCTTCGGCAAACCTCTAAAATGCACTGTGTCATATCACAGAAGACAGTAATCTTCAGAAGGAAATAGCACATTGAAATAGCTAAAAATAAGATATTGATATAGTGACGAGTAACCATGTAGGAAGAACTCTAATATTATTCAAAGAGACAAAAGATGGGAAACTGTGTACCTCGCGACGTGGAATGTGGACTTAATCACTGCATTCGTCACTTTCAAAATGCCATGCAGTTGTACAGTATTCGTACATGCATTAACGTAATTTTATTCACGTCCGTACTAAATCACGGCCTTCCCTGTGCAGATTTTTAGAAACTCAAACATTACATTTATTGGACCGTGCGTCATCTTGATAGTTGAGTAAAGAGAGACCAACTTGATGTCACTTGCTTTATTATTTCTTTACTTAATGCTCAACGTGCTTCGGATGTTAATACATCCATCCTCAGGAGCTTGCGATTTATGTGTTGAGTTATTTCATGGGTTACATTGATCTGGTTCGATGTGTGTTGGAGTTACGTTGTGGTATGGCTCTGGTGGTGTGGTATCCGTATGCAGGTTGAAGCACTAGTGCTTTAACCTGCATACGGATACCACACCACCACAGCCATACCACAACGGAAGTCCAACACACATCGAACCAGATCAATGTAACCCATGAAATAACTCAACACATAAGTCGCAAGCTCCTGAGGATGGATGTATTAACATCCGAAGCACGTTGAGCATTAAGTAAAGAAATAATAAAGCAAGTGACTTCAAGTTGGTCTCTCTTTACTAAAACTCAAACAAGTTACAGAATATTATAAGCAGATCTATCGGTACGAATTTCTCGCAAATCAGACAATAAGCATGGACAGTAAGAACAAAGTTTACTCCCATACGTCAAGCATGGCTTTCACAAAGCTGAAACTTAGGAAACTTACAATCAATCAATTTTTTTTTATTATTTCTGGACCGAATTTTATAACAGCCCGTCGAACCTTGTAAGAAGTAAGGGAATAATTTCACTTACGCCCTTAAATAAAGTGTGGGGTTCAATGCACCGATTTTCAAGAAACTAACAAAGTCTTAAAGGAATTCTGAGCATAGCTGTTGCACCAAATTTTATCGAAACAGAATAAAAATGTCAACAAAACGGATACGATTTCATTTACGTCCGTAAGCAAATTATGACTTCTATGGCACCGATTTTTTAAAATAATTCTTCTAATGAATTTAAATGGAAATCCGCCGGACAGTCGTGTAAAGAAAAACCGACCTGATGCATAACTTACTCTTAGTATATTTCGTCAACCTCTACATGTTTCGGGCATATCTAGGCCCATCATCAGGAGGTACAACCGTATGTATACATCAATTGGTACGTATTATTCTTTTAAGACGATTTCTGTTGTCCTGGTTGGAATCCAACCAGGAAAACAGGCAATCATCTAAAAAGAATAATACGTACCAATTGATGTATACACACGGTTGTACCTCCTGATGATGGGCCTAGATATGCCCGAAACATGTAGAGGCTGACGAAGTATACTAAGAGTAAGTTGTGCATCTAGTTGGTTTTTCTTTACACGATTATTTCGAGATGCACGGCGAACAGTGTAGTTGCTGTTACTTGGTCACAGTCAGACGGACGGAAGTAGTCCAAAAAAGTCGGTTTTTACTTCATACAGGACACCTAAAATCCATAGACTGTAAACACTGTGCAGAATACGTAATTTGACATTTAAAATTTGTTGCGAATGACAACAAAGGCAGTACAGGAGAACACAGGCGGTCAGAATAATTATTTTGACACGTTGAATGGGAAGGCCAATACAAATTAACTATCATCAGAAAAGTAAATCAAGAAACAATTCAGCCCATTAAAAACTTGAAGTAATCAAAATTATACACGAAGATGCAGTTCGTACTTCCGAGAACACATTACTCTCCTACTCACAGATGAACGTGTGGATGCTGTTTAAGGAAGTCGTAATTAATTAATCGTAATTAATGCGCAAATATACTCTGTTGGTAAAATGCAGGGTTTTTGCCGTTAAATCTGAATGTACATATAATAAAAAGTGGGTCTTAAAAAGTTTAGCCATTGCGTTGGTAATTTTGATGTATTACGAACTACAGAATAAAGGAGGTTTGTATTGTGCGACACTGTGTTTTTCGCGTGCCACATATGATTCTCCCAATAAACAGCAGTTACACCCGTAAAGAACGCTAGCTAATCGGTCTACATAATTGACATGAACTGTGGTTTCTCCAAGGCAGGTACTGAATTTCTACATACAATACAGATGCACTCTAGTATAACAAGTATTACAGCAGTTAATGGATGTTTTGTGATATTAACAGCAACAGAAAAAAAAAAACTAATCCCAGATGCAGTACCATATGGGAACAGCGTCGCAAAACAGATGACACGGTGATGGGCGGATTAATACACAAACGTGTGACATCAGCTTGGTCACGCACCTTAATATTCCAGTAATGGAAACAAATTAGGCATTTTTTTTTAATCGACTGAAGAGCTTATAACGTTAAAACCCGAAAACCCTGACCGGAGGTTATGCAGCTATTTTCTTACAGGCCTGAACTCCTTCATAAGAAATTCCCATATTTATACTAAATTTGTCCCAGTACCAAACACGGACACCTGTCCAGGGTGGTTTATAAGTCGTGAATTACTGAGGGACGTTCTTCTAGTAATTAACGTTGAATAAAAGTGTTCAATATCTACTCTTAAAACATCTTAAATTTTAAGTTCGTATTTTAAGCAGCACCAACACCGATTACATCTAAGAAACTTGCACTGCCGCAGTGTTTGTATCACATATGGTTTTAATTAGGAAGCAAGGCCACACCACCTTTCGTAGAATGGAGACTTTACTTATTGTACGAAAATATTTTCATCGGCCCAGGCGTTATCAGAGAAGGATAAACACGTAAGGACCTAGACACCGACTCCTATGGTTATAAAACGGAACTCAGCATTTCTCTCTGATACTATTAAGGTAGTCTGAGAGAAAATACACTGTGAAGATTCAGGTTAATAAACAACGGTACAATCATGCTAATTAATTCTTTACACACTTACCTTTAGATGTATCTGAGATCTACTGTGTTGCCACAAACTACTAGAATTCTTTCCTAAATCCCCAGCTGAATCAGTACTTATTCAGGGCTGGAATGACACGACAAATGAAGCTTTCTTTGCTGACATTCTTATGTAACTGGAGAGGGGAAGAGATAAGGAGATGTAAACGTCATCCTCCACATCGGTCTACAGATCTCTGTTACAGTTGTTAAATCGTGCATTAAACCAACTTGTGACTGTGCCAGACGGGGTTATGTCTTAAACACAAAGTACATTACATATCGCTTAAACTGGACCTAAGCAGATCTGTAATCTACACGTTTCCGGTCAAAGGTTCGATTATTTGACGTAGCTGTAACAACTAAGAAGGTCATTAACAAAATATATTAAAATTATCTAGCATAAATAATGAGACAGTTGGCAAAACATGACGGTGGTCAACTTTCAGGTCCCATTCGAAATGTTTACAGAAAGAAATTTACGGAAGTTGATTCGGTAAGGGCAGTAAATTTAGGCGGGTATTAGACCCTAGAAGTCCAGATTTCAAGTAGAGATGTAGGCTTATTTTTTATGAGAAACTTTACAAAATAAGATATTTCTGTAGTTAACATTTGGCCACACTCCGCGAAGAAAGTTAATGGTTTGCTGTATATACTCTTCAGGTTACTGTATATGAGCACTCTATATAAGGATGACCCACTTACTGCAGGGGAAAGTGGCACGACGTGCACAAAAAGGCAAAGCAAAAAGTCGTAAAACAGATTCTAAAGTTTGGAAAACAGATTCAAGCACGAAACTTATAAGAGAAATGACTTTATAGATAGAGCGGAAGGGAAAGCGTAGGGAGTTGGGAAAGATATAAAAAGTTAAAATGCTGCGAGAAAGTTGGAAGGATTTGTAAACGATACGATACTGTGAAATTGGTAAACTTAATTTGCAATATAAGAATTATAGCCGGAAAAAATTTCCCATTATTCTTGAATAGCATTGATGAGTGTAATTTTTATGGTACAGACCTAACCCTACTTGGTGTTCTGCCCCATTTGACGATAGATATTTAATTCATAAATCAGGTTGTGCGTAGTGTTTCAGTGTTACTCACCTTGGGTATGGAAGCCAATATTCTCATTTGTTTCAAGTGAGAGACACTGTTCCGAAATACCGAGTAGAAACTCGCTGCATTACACTGTATTAATGAGGCACATATTGTGCAATAGAACAGCCATGTTCTTGAATGAGACCGATAAAGCCTTCAGGGACGCCGTAATTCACTTTCAATGTGAAACACCTCTGATTTCAACGAAATACCGGTACTGAGATGTAACATATCCTCAAGAGCACAAAGGTTGTTTAAACATTAACGCACACCGGTACCCACACACCGTAGTTATGCAGAACGAAAGCACCCAACCGCACTATATGAAAGACGGAGATGGACTGACAGGAAAGGAATACACACAGCAGTAGGGCTGAGAGGGAGGCCGGCTCGCCAGCCACCTGGTCTTACCGTGATTCGTAGAAACTAGTCAAAATGGTCTGAACAATGATATAATGGGACTAAACTGGTGAAATGCGGAAGGTTGAAAACTCGAACAACGAGGTTGACGAAGTTTGGGGGCCTATTGTAATAATAATCAACATAAGATTTATATATAAGAATTACAAAATTAAAAATATGGTGGTTCCGGGCGGAGCAAACCATACAGGAACAGACGCGATATAACATTTAGAATAAGGGTATAATCCATTTAAACTTGTATTGTTGCGTAGGTTACGTATCTTACAGCATGAGTGGACAGAAAAGAATATACAGACGTTTAAGGAGATTAATAGTGCAATAGAAACAAACTTGAAAGAAAGAGTGACTCACAAAAATTCGTGTAAGGCAATAGCAAAACTGTCCTTTTATATGTACAAGAAATATGGAAAATTACAGAATATTTAAGCCCCTAAAAGTCGTTTCTTGTGCCAGCAACAGGAGTTACAGTATGATATAAAAATAGATGACTACGTCAAGTAGGATTGGCATTCTATTAATACCACAGATAGATTATTATAAGGGAAAATAGCTGCTATACGTGTATGTGCACTACTAATTGAGTCCACACAAACAAAACACATAAAAAATCTATAGCTCTTTTTTTTACTTTCTGCTACACGTTTCGACCATACATATTGACCACTATCAGGCAGATAAAACACAGATACAGAAAAATGCTGCACCTCTATTCTTTTTTGCTTGACGTTGGCCAATATGTATGACCGAAACGTGTAATAGAAAAAAAAAAAAACTATGGTGTATATGTGGTGTATTTTTGTGGACTGTATTACTAGTGACTGATGATGCTGCCCATATTAGTATAAGTTACAACAGATGTAAGGGAAGACAGTTTTGAATTATGGCCTAAGAGGGAAAGGGATTTTGTAAGACCAAAGGGCTAAACGAAATAAAGCAGATTTTAATGGAGATGAGGCCGAATAGCGGACGTAACATTAAAATTCATGATCCTAGTGGTGCTGCTGCTGTTGACAATATGATGATACAGTTTTATCGAACAGAATTATGAAGTGAGTAATTTAGTGTATGACATAACAAGGAAATTCATGATTAATACAGGTCACGTAGCGCCGTTGGGGCAGTGAAATGAAGACAGACTGGATATATAACTTAGATGGGCAGATAAGAAACTCATATTGAATGCGAACAGTTATGGTGGGGAAGGCTCTTTGGAAAAGGCAACTTTGTCGACCAAGCATTAGCTGGGAAGATAACACCAGGATAAAAGTGAGACCAAATACCGAAACAGGAGGTGGATAAGACTGGCTTATTAACACATAAATCAAGGCCCACATTAATACTTATGAACCGTAGGGTTTAGCCACTGATAAATTCAGTCCGTAGCTTCAGACTCTATATCTTTGTCATCCATTTTAATATTATTACCACGTACTGAAAAATTCTAATTACTAAATCTTATCGACCATATAATTGTAAACAACACTGTTCCTACGATTAATTTCTATCTAATGTTGTGCATATTCTAATTCATATTTTACTACTAGAAGTACGTACACATACAGTTCGTGTTCCTTTAAACCTTACCCATTAACTGGCCCAGAAGTCCTCCGTTCGTGACAAAAAGCCATTCAGCCTGGCCTGTAGAAGTAATGTCGAGGGTGTCTGAATGATAGATGGCTATGCAAGCCGACGTGGTTTCTCTATTGATCACATTCAGACTCCCAGGTTCATGAAATATAAGAACAGATTCCTACATTAAGCCATATTTTCTCTGTATCAAAATTACGTAACTCATATCTTTATGACACAAAGTGTTTCATAAATTTCAGTTTAAGACCAGATTTGTGACTAGGACGTTCGTTGTTTTAGTAGTTCTAAAAACTGAATTAACTTAGAGCTGTAAGCCAGTCATTTTAGTAGAACGACGAAATACAGACTGGAAAACCAGATTTATACTGCCAGCAGAATTGAGAATAATTGATCATTGTCATCAGTGCCAGAATGGCTGTAGGGCCCATCCATCATCCTACGTATTTGTTCTTTTTCTCAGAAGGTAAAGGATCCGGAGCATGAAGCTGATCATTTACTGCAACGGAAGGTCGAGCTAAAGAAAGCGTCGAGATGTTAGTTCACGCAATGGCTGTAAGTCTTAATAGTGTAGTGTTTAAATAAGCATAGTGACAACCGCACCTTTTGCTTTTCATCCGTTTTTTAAAGAAAAGTCCGAAACAAGAAGTTTGCTGACAACTAATAAGCCCCTTCCGGCTTATACCTATGTGGTGATACTAGAAAGAAATACACTGAATGTGGGCGTAATTTATTCTCTAATTTCTATATATTATTTCCACTAGTACAATTTCTCGCTGTAATAAAACTTATTTGCCAGATAGTACAATCTCCAAGTATCGCTCTGTCGAAATGCCTATAATTTTTAATATGTGAGAATCTTTTATTTGTATTTTACTTGCCTATGATATTCAGTAGCTACATTCGATTATACCGCGGTATCACAGTGGTTAATGTGCTGTGTTACAAATCAGAAGGTCGCTGGTTCGATCCCAGCTGGTGTCATTGGATTTTTCAACGACATAAAATCCTTCCGCTCGTTTTATGGCCCTGGGGTCTACTCAGCCTCTAACAGAAATGAGTACCAGGAGCATTTCCTGGGGGTAAAAGCGGCCAGTGCGTAAGGCTGACAACCTTACCACCATCCTGTGCCGTTGTCACGAAATCTGCGAACCGTAACTTCCTGGAACCCTCTGGGCCCTTCCGGGCCTGTAACGGGACTGCTTTACCTTTACATTCGATTATACAGCAACGAAGAGTAGATCTGGAAGAAACAGGTCTTAGTCTAATTGGTGTGCTATTCTTTCATTGGTCTGGAGGCAGTGAAGAAGACCGACATAAGAGTACATGCCTCTTAGTATTAATGTTGTTTTTGACGAGACACGATCACAGCGTCTTCTGAATACATGAATATTCAACTTTGCAAACAACCCCACATATGACTGATTTAAAGTTCTGTAACTCAACCATCTTAACAACCTTACAATAAGCAGATGGTGTAGAGAAGTAATAAGAATTCTCCATGAAGATAACGCAGTGAACGCCGACACATGTAGGAGATATTTAGTAAACAATACATGTATTCAATCGTATATGTGCATTTAGTTGGAAAATTAAAGATATAATTGCTACCTGACTAGGCAGTTACAGACACCCCAAACTTCTGATCCACATGAGAGTTGTTTAAGTAAATATATTATGAAATATTTACACTGTACACGGCCTGCAACATCAACAAATATTTTTACGTGTTAACTTCAACACTTTATTAATTGTCGTTCTTAAAACAAATTAATATGAAAATAAAAGCGAAAAATAGTTACTTCTTTTTCAAAGATCCTTTTTCATACTAAGCTTCGGAAATCTTCGTTCAGTGGTTTTATATTCGATTTAAACTGAGATGTGAGCATGATCGCTCAATCGCAGGATTACTATGTGCGCTCGGAAGTTCGTACAGATTCTTGTGTTCAATTTTAATTCGGTAGGAGAAACCTCTTTCCTTCTGTCCCTTTCTGAAGATCTAAAATTAATAATACGAACTACGAAATTAAAATGGCTCCATTTGAAACGAATTTCTTGTATAGCAGAATGCAATGAAGGCACATACAAGCGAGACGAACAAGAAAAACTTCTAAATTTCTTTAAAAATCTAAATGTATTTATTGGAGATATGTTGCATCTAAGGCTATATAATTCACTGCTACTGCACGCAGATAGCTATCATCAGCAACAACCTTGTAGTTGCTGATGGCACAAAACAGTAACGCGTGTTATTTCTGCCATCATCGTTGTGACATGACACGAGGACATTATAGTGCGAGAAGGAGCTACGGAACACAGAATAATGTTCTTTGGTGTCAGTGTTAGTAATTAAGGATGGAATCTGTGCTTACTGTCTAGAGACAGAAGAAGAGGTAAATCCGTGAAAGTAAGTTTTGCCAGACTGCTTCCACAGCAAGACTTAATGCCCTGTAATGCTACAGATATTGTTAAACTTAATATTAGAAACAGTGAATCATGAAGGTGCTACACACCACATATCTTGTCTTTAAGAATAAATAAAGCAAATGATTCACAATTTAGGATTGTATTCTGTGAATTGCTACTTAGCCAGCATAATTGGCATCGTGCGAAAGGCAGTTAACTTAAAACACGGTTATTCTGGAGAAACAGCGAATAAAAATATACATAACGAGTAATAAAGATAAAGCAACTAGTAAAAAATCATCACTGACATTTCTCAATCTCAGCAGCGATTTGCCAGTTTGAGGTGTACCAAAAAATAATAATATTTAAATATTTCTAATAAAAATAAAAATACTAATAACGATGTAATTTGAGTTACTTAATTCAATATTGAAGCCACTAATTTCGCCAGTTTCAAATCAAAGCAGTTCAGCCGGGAGTTCAGTATGGAACAGAAGAATGGATTTTACAACATGCACATCGCATTTCCAAACAATGATCACAAAATTAGGGGTTCGTTCGAAGCCAGAAGAATGTTTTTGTTAAAAGACTTGGGGGTGACAAGGAAAGATTGAGCCTTTGCCGCAACGTATTATCTCATTTGTGTGCTATACATCTCCTGGGGTGCTTAATGAAAACACCAAAAACTTAAATCTAAATGTGTGACTCCATGCAGATAGAAAGAGTACGTTCGTCTGTAATAGCGGTAAGTGTTTATTAGATTACACTGCGTCAGATGCAAGAAGAGCAGGTTTCTGTATAAGTCAAAATATTTTGTTTTCGGAAAGAGACTCTAAACAGATATCTCATGAGAATAACCTAAATATTGCTGATGCACACACTTGTAAGAAAAGCTGTTAAAAGATTCGTATCTGCCTAAATCCAGATAATTGTTCACACTATATACGCATTCTATTAGATCCGACAAAATTTTGCAATATTAATATTTAAAAAAAACATGTCCGGGAAATTATCTGCCAGAGAAGGTCTGTTTTGCTACGCAGTTCAACATTTTAAAATTTCTAAATCATTATGATTTTATTTTGCATCCGAATAAAGCCACACCGACTGTAAAAAATCACGCAGTTAACTTGTATGGGATTATTCAAAATCTCGCTACATTTGTAAGCCATTTGTCATAAGCCAAATGTGATGCGATTCAAGTCTGGTCGGATGATATCAGAGGGGATAGTTTTCAAAACACAACATTTAAAAGTAACATTTTAAAATCCATTGTCCTCATCGTTGGTATGTTACATTCACTGTGCCAGTTGGAAAGGAAACTTTTTAAAGTAGAATACATTTTAGGGTAAAGCGTATCATAAAACGCATTGTTCAAAGGGCCCTTATATTCAGTGCTATTGTAATAATTCTACAAAAATAAAAAAAAAAAAAAAGCTTTGAACAAAATTAATGGCTACTACAGTTTGCGCGCCTTCATACATGCAGCTACCTATACACATATCGAGTCACCATGGTGAATTCGTTCATACACACACCTCGTCCAAGCATCCACTCATGCAGTCACCCATCTGTCCATTCACTCACCGAAATGTGCAAGCACCATGCATTAATTCATCCATTCAACAACCCATCCACCTATCCAACCGTTCAAGCATCTATACACTCATCCAAATATAATTCAACTGTCCACCCACCATCCATACGCAACGTCGTTAAACAGCAAACACATGCCATCCACGCATTAAATCATCCACCCACCAACTCACGTGATCACACCAGACCTTTCGTAAAATAAACATTTCCGAATCTTCTAGACGTAGTTGCGCTAGTTTGAGGGAAACTTTCCGTTATCCGAAGTTCATGCCTTGAGATATGAAGAGCGTGATATAAACAGTTGGCACTGTATCATACGAGCCTCATGCTACACACAAGACCTCGCTCCCCTGTGACAATTTCTCAGCAGGTACCTCTTTATTACTTGGAACAAAGTAACTAAGTACGCACAGAACATTCATTAAATATGCACTCTCTGTATATAACGTCAAGGCAAGTAAGCCGACAATATTGAAAGCTTTAATAAAAGAACACCCACAGCTGTACAGAAATGAAGCTTAGTGTCTCTAGATTTCAGAGGCGCTTGGGCTGAATAACACGTCTGGCATCTTGACTGGCGTTCACCCGTGTCGACTACTCAGAATTCCAAGAATGATGAAACTAAATGCTTTCCCTCTCACACGTCTTTTTACCCAGTGCATTGCTGTAGTGGCAGAGCACTTGAAGTATACAAGGAGGTGGAACTCCTCCCTTTGAAACTAGATCGGACGCCAGGCAAATTTGCCACAGGGGATTTGTGGTTTCCTTCAGCCTCCTTAGACAAAAAGTGTACCAAAATACGCGACAAATATAAATTGTCGTTAAAGAGATGGTCAATTAGATGAATGATATTGAAAACCCTTGTAAATGTAATGGGTGATATCAGGAGGCGGACAAGGGTAATTAACAAAACTGCTGAGTGAAAGAGGGAGAAAAAGGACATGCCGTAAATACGATTCGCAAGCCCATACAGGCACAAATTTGCATAATCCGTGAAGGCTCAAAAATAAACTCTTTACTATTCACACAAACACTCTGCCACATTCAGGCTCTTTTCAAGCGTGTATCGGAAGTAACACTGCGGGATTTTAACGATGACCACACATATCCTTAAAATTTCGATACGTTGAATTAGTGGAGTTTTGATTACAAGTCTGCTTTTGACTTATGCTGGTGAGTAGGCACAAGAACATGGAAAACGACAGTTTGGAAGACATACGTGGGTACTGGCGGTGCTGATTCCGAAGACAGTTCTCGTCTGGATTGCGAAGCCGTGTGCTGTGGTTGATAGATCACCAACACTTCGCGATATCTTCTGCCTTTCTCTTGTTTTCTTTCCTAAAAATGAAGGCTGCCTGCTCAGTAATGACGGCACATATCTATCACAGAGAACGATATCACACCTCAGAGAGGGAATATGTGATGCTGAAATAAACAGTTTAATCTGCATACTTGTTCTTTTCGTCCTCTCGATCTTTTGTGCGTTGGACGTGATAGCTACCTTCAGATCACTACGGAAGTACATTAAATTTTGAACGAATTAAAAAATTGTTTGATTCTCTTTTCTGTACAGAAGTAACTTTTGTTAATCAAAAGATATAAATATTTTAGAACATGAATGGGAAACTTATGTTTATTGGACCGTGCATCATCTTGATAGTTGAGTAAACAGAGACCAACTTGATGCCACTTGTTTTATTATTACTTTATTCAGTGCTCAACATGTTTCGGACGTTAATACATCCATCCTCAGGAGCTTGCGACTAATTCGTAGAGTTACTTCATGGGTTGTA
>Ga0123355_10007962_pt1 | contig 15973 bp, 16 predicted proteins | sample TergutEmb28metaG_3_FD_89872 | JGI IMG/M metagenome (GOLD analysis project Ga0123355, IMG submission 89872) | Embiratermes neotenicus P1 segment gut microbial communities from Petit-Saut dam, French Guiana - Emb289 P1 | ecosystem: Host-associated > Arthropoda: Insects > Digestive system > Gut ...
CCAAAGATGGCTTAATGTGATTGTTGACGAGGTTGTGGTACTTCACGTAGGACGATTCTTTCAGCCGCAGCTTGGAATTTATCAGCCACCTATCAAGCAGCACTCCGAAGCGGGGCGCATCCGTATCTACCGTTTTATGCGGTATCGGTGTTGGGCTATTGCACACATGGGGCAGGCACATAAGCCTTTTATCTTTAGCTTCCTTGTAAGACCGTCCGTAGAAATAGGCGTAAGTAGGCTTGCCCTGCTCGTCATAGCCTTTAATTGCACGGGCTTCCCAACGGCCGTCCTTCCTTTTGTAAATGTTCTCTCCACGTTTTGCCATTTGTCTGACCATCCTTTCTAAGATTTTTTTGACTTTTTTGACTAAATAAATGACGGCGATAAAGTCCTTGCGGGAGCATTTTTAATGCGCCACAAGTCGAATATCGCCGTCAAATATGCGGTGATTGTAATTTATTTACAGTTTTGATGGGGGTGCAAGTGGAATTTTGGGAAATTTTCATTTGCTTCTTGACAAGCAACTTGGCATCCTGTATACTAAATTGTGAGCGTTCGGCGGAGTGCCGTTTCGTGGAGCTATCTACTCTACGAAAGCGTGCGGGATGCTCTACGAAAGGCGCAGTCTATGCGCTGGCGGCAATTTGCTGCTTCCGAATATCGCCAAAAGGACGTGAGGAGTAATTACTTCCAGTTGTGCCTGTTTAATTATAGTAAGCCAGCCTGTCGGTTAAAATAAAATTCGGGTGATTGGATGAACAGCGAAAATAAAAATGGTAACGACTGTCCTTGTGGTGAAGGAAAGGAGGTTGTTATGAATCCGGGTTTTACAGAGGACACAAAAAAGAAGCTGATTAACACTTTGACAAACGAGCTAAAAGTTTTACGGGCAAAAGTAGGAATTACGCAACAGGAGTTGGCAGACAGGTTGGGCGTATCGCGGCAAACATACGGCATGATAGAAAATAAAACGCAGGACATGAATTGGAGTCAATATTTGGCGTTGACGTTCCTGTTCAAAAACAACGAGGACACGTCAAAAATTCTTGAGTGGACAGGAGCTTATACGCCGGAGTTGGAGCGATACCTCAAGTTACATGAAGAATATGCGAGTCATTCAAATGTCATAAAAAGCAAGAAAAATGGTTCTGATTGAAAAAAATGGATTCTACCACTGAACGGAGAACGTGTATGGGCAGGTCTGCTAATTTGAAAAGAAATATAGATGGCTTTCGCCTTTCTGCGAAGAAAGTCAGTGAAAGTATCAACAAAGTCGGTGATATTTGGAAAGACAGTAATTATGCTTCTTTGCAAAAGCAAATGGGTGAACTGGCAAAGGCTTCAAAAGCGGTAATTGAAAACGGCGAAAGAACTTGTGCAAGTGCCGACAAATTCTTTGAAATTGCCAGCGAAAAAATTTAACGAGGTGAGTGAATATGCCCGAAGTCAATGTTTCAAGTGATGCACTTGTAAAAGTTAAAGCAGCGTTAAACGATTATAACACTGACATTTCGGGCTTTTCCGCGAAAGTACAGCAATGCTCGGCAGAAATTTCACAAGGCTGCACAGATGAAATGAAAAAAATTGCTAAAGAGATTCAAGAAACGCAACAGAAAATAGACGAGTTGAAAAATAAAATAGACCAACTCAATGGCAAAATTGCCAAATTGACCCAAGAAAAACAGCAAAAGGAACAAGAGCTGCAATCGTCCGAACAACAATTAGAAGCATTGCAGAGGAAGGTCGAAGCCCTAAGAGCGCAAATATCGCAATTAGAGCAACAGCTTTCGCAGACCAAAGACCCAAAAGCGCAAGAAGCGATTCAAAGACAAATTAACCAAAAAAGGCAAGAACTGTCTAAGGTTGAACAAGAAATTAGCCAAATAAGGGAGAAAATAAGCCAGCTAAAAGAGCGCCTCTCCCAACTTGAAAGAGAAATACCCGAAGTTAAAGATGAAAAGGCAAAGGCAGAAGATGCGTTAAGGACAGAGCAGCGACGTTTGGAGCTGATGAAAAACAAAGAAGAACGGATGAAATCCGCTCTTGGTAAACTTAACGACAATATGAATAATCTGCTTACAGCTTCAAAATCTTTTGAAACGCGCACCATGTCGCAGACCCAAAAAACTTCTTCCAACATAGAGAGGTGCATGGATGCGATTGACGAATATCTAAGTAATTGAGGTAAGGAGGTATTGTTTTGGCAAATGTGTCAGTTAGCATGGGGGCAATTCAACAAGCCGAGAACATATGTCAAACCGCCATAGGCGAATTAAACGGTTCAGCGCAAAAGCTGAACGCTCGTTATCAAGAAGCCGGTGAAAAGTGGCGCGATGATAAGTACAAACAGCTTGGTGTAATAATCAACGATTGTTCAAGGGCTATGAAATCGCCCATTGACGAATTGTTTGACTGTATCACCAAGTTAAGAGAGCTTGAAAAAGCACTCATTGAGTACGAAAGTACCAATTTGTAACGTATGGGAGGTAGGTTATGGCAAAAGTGCAATCGTCGCCCGAAGTGGTGCGGCAGATGAAAGCTGACCTAAATAAAACAGCCAAAGAGCTGAATATCTTAGGCGGAAGAATACGTGCTGTAAGGGATAACACGCGTGGGGAATGGAATGATGCTCAAGGTGAGCAATTTAGAGAACTGCTCACCAGAATAGGTCGTTTGATTTCCATGCCGGAGGAAACCCTCAAAACGGCACAACCCAAATTAGAAAAGTTAGCCCAATCGTTGGATTCATATGGTAGGGTTAAGTTTTAATAACCACGCATTGCGTGAAAATTTTAAGGAGGAAACAAAATGGCAAGTGGAAGATGTAAACATCACACCTCACAAGATGCCGTAGCGCAGTGTAGAGGGTGCGGAGCATTCATATGTGATGATTGCTTTGAAATGTATGGCGTAACAAGCGGCGATTATGCGGGGCAAGCTCTTTGCTATGATTGCACCTCTCAATTAGTAGCTGCCAATGTTGCTGATGTGGAATCACACAGAAAAAGAGTTACAAGGGAACTTGTTATAACTGGTATTGGTGCTACCGCTGGTGCAATAATTGGATTTCCGCTTTTGAGTGAACCGGGAGCAGGACTGTGGTTTTTTGTGCTAATCGGGCTTGGTGCTGCAATCGGAATGCTCGGAAAGGCTATACGTGCATTATTTGATGGAGCTTATGGCATGATGTTTATCTATCTGCTGGGCGCACCAATAATTGCTATAAGAAATCTATTCAGACGGCTGAATCAAATCAAACAAGCAAAAGAAATCATTGCGAGTGATTCCCAAGTGCTTGCAGAAATGAGAGATTATTTTGCATACACTCAAGCAATGGAAAGAGCTGATGATGCAAAAGGTTTCGATGCTTTGACCGCAGAAGGTGGCGAACTATTTGGCAACAGTTATGCTCGTAGTGTAAAAGCAAAAGGCGAGCAAGCAGCCCAAGCAGAGCTGCGCAAAGGTGTTGTGCAAATCTCAGCTAACGGCGAAATTATTAGGGGTTTTGACCCTGAAAGAAAGCCCAAAAGAGGAGCTGCTTAATTACATTGGCTGCTTGCGGCGGATTCCAAGAGGGGGACATCAGTAATATGAACTCTCTTGGATGTCTGCCCATATTTCTGTAATGTCTTACGGCTCTTGGGAGGTATGATGTGATGTGTAAGTCTAAAATTTGTATTATCGTTGGCGTATTGATAACAGTATGCCTCGTTTTAACAGTAATTATACGCAACAAATCCAAAAATGGCTTTTGTTGTGCTGAATCATAAAATCAACAGGAGGATGCGTCATGAGCAAACTTAGCACCTTAATTGTCGGACGAGAGTTCCGTTGCAGGTCATGCAAAACAGTATTTAAGCCAGACCCTAATGACCCAAAATGTCCAAGCTGTGGCAGACGTTTTGGTCAAGACGAGGCTATTAAAGAACTTGAAAAAACACCTGAACGTGTGGTTGAAATTTAATATTGGGAGGTATTTTCCATGTACAATCATAACATTAAAAACATCATCCAAGTGCCCAACGGCGTATTTGCTTCTGACCCTGACGATGCCGCTGTTGCCGCAAGACGGCGCGCTTTAGCAGATGCGCTTCGTTCCGGTGATGATGTAGTTGTTACTCCGTCCGGAGAAGTGGAGTTCAAGGACGAAGCGGAAGAAGCAGGCCATACCGCTATTCAAGTACCAAACGGCAAATTAGCGGATTGGAGGTGTTAATATGGCGTTTTATTGGTATCAGCAAGACCCCGAATTATTAGATGCTGAACAAATGGCTATGGAAAAATTCTTCCCAACATTCAAACTCTACAAAATGGATGATGGCTCTGGGCGTTTGTATTGGCGCGGAAAAGTGCAGCCGACGGGTAAAGGCGGCTTAGTTTGGGATTTGATGTTGATTTATGCCAATGACCATCCCAAAGCGCAGAATTTTGGCGGTTCCATCCAAATATTACCTGTCAAACCTCGCTTGAAAGATATAGCTGCTACTTTACCTATCAACAACGATAAAGGATTGGGCTTAGGGCTTCCGCATATTTACCGTGGCAATTTCGGGCGCGGAGAAGAATATTTTATATGCACCGCTGACCCCAAATATTTCAAGGCAAGCCAAACCCAATCCACATCAGCAGCATCTTCTCTAAGTTGGGCTTGCAAGTGGATTATCCTCTGCGAAATGTGGTTGAATGGGGAGATTAGCGATGATGTCGCAATAGAAGGTGTTTATTGATGGAAATAATTTTTTCTAATCGGGCGTATTTGGCTATAATCACCGAAACGCACGAAAAGATAAAAGTTGAAACGGGCGGCGTATTTTTGGGTTGCTATGAAAATGGAATTTGGTATGTGGTTGAAACAATAGACCCCGGGCCTAAATCCATTTTTCAAGCGGCTTACTTTGAGTATGACCAAAAATATACCGCCCATTTGATTAACAAGATAGCCCGGCTTTATGAATCAAAGCTGACACTTATTGGATTGTGGCACAGGCATCCCGGTTCATTTGACCAATTTTCCGGCACGGATGATGGTACAAATTCTGATTATGCGAAACTTAACCCCAACGGAGCGGTTTCTGTACTTATCAATGTTGACCCTAAGTTTCGCATAACGCCGTATCATGTGGCATGGCCTCTTAGGTATTCAAGAATCCGCCACAAAGTGGGTGACGAGCTGATTCCCGAACATCTGATGAGGCTTAAAAACCCAGATATGCCCTTGAAGCATATAAACGAGTATTCAAACAGGGCATTTTCCATGAAGAAGCCAACACCTAATGCGAAAATAGGCTTTGGAAACTTGCTTGAAGGGATTAAATCCCAATTTGACACAATCCCCTACAGGGTAGCGAGTGATGATTTAATGTGTGAAGATGCGGAGCAATGCAAAAACTTTCTGATTGATTCATTGATAGAAGATATTGAATATCTGTCAGAAAAGAGAGGGCTTTCCCTAAGTGTTGAGCATAACAGCCCATTTATGGGATTATCCCACAAGGGTATTGATGGCGTTATCACAAAAGTAGCCTTTGCCTATATAGCCACAAGGCGACAAATTATGTTTTCATATGGAGATGTAAAATATTTGTACGAACCCGGATTATTTGCGCGGTTGCTGGCTGACTACGTTCCACCGGAGGACAGTTTTAAGGCTGGATTTAAGCGTATGCTCGGTTTTGGCAAAGAATCATAACGGAAGGTGATTTGTATGAGCAAAAAAGTGATTGAAAAAACCGTGTTCGTTTCAGATGAACAGCTAAACTCGCCGTCAGAAGGAAGTATATATGGCCGATACTTTGAAAAATCGGGCATTTTCAATATTTTCCCGCCGGATTTGCAGGATAAGGGAACGGTTATTGGGAAAATCTTGCCTATTGGAAGCGAGCCCAACAGGAGCAAACTCTGCGGAATAATTACTGATGGCGGCATTGATTTTTACAGCTTCGGCAAGAAGATTGATAGTGAGGTTTACAGCCTGTACCAAAACATCTTCTCCCGTAACACAGGCATATTGGAATCTGATGTCATGGCCGAAAAGCGGGTAATAATTTTAGGTTGCGGCTCTGTTGGCAGCTTGGTTGCTTTAGAATTGGCTCGTGCCGGAGTTAAGCATTTCATTTTGGTTGATGCGGATGTATTGGAATACCACAATGTCTGCCGTCACCAATGCGGCATTGAAGATGTTGGCGATTTGAAAGTATACGCTCTACAGCGAAAAATATTGAATATCAATCCCGGAGCGGAAGTAGCCACTTTTGATGGGATTGTACAAAATCTGCCGAAAGAAACTTTGGACGCTTTTTGTATTGCGGGAAACACGATATTTGTTGGTTGCGCAGACAACCGCATAGCTGATGTATATACTAACAGAATCAGCATTTTCTACAAAGCGTCTTTCATATCTATAGGCTTTTGGGAAAGGGCTTTTGCGGGGGAGATTTTCTACCATATTTACGGACGTAATATGCCCTGCTATGAATGTGCTTTGGGTGATGGGAGCGGCATATCAGCCCGCGCCGAAGCTAACCATCATGTATATTCCAACCAAGAGGACACAGAAGGCTTGAAATTTGAACCGGGCATATCCGTGGACATCAGTTTTGCCACTTCCATTGGCATCAAGCTGATACTTGATATATTGAACGTGGGTAATGACGGATATATTCCGCGCTTACTTAACAACCTTACGCAATACACACTCGTCTGCAACACAAGTGACCCGAAGATAGGCGGCGAAATGGTAGAGATTTTCAGCTATCCTTTGCAAGTTACAACATCTTTGAAGGTTGGTTTTTCAAAGAAGTGCGGGGATAAGTGTAAATATGAAAAACAACAGGCGTAAACACAAACAAGACTGAAACCCGCAAAGGAGGGGCATAAGTGGCTCAAATAACATATCAGACCATTTTAGGTATTATAGGGAACATAAACTCCTTTGCGGAGCAGTCAGACCAAAAAATATCTCAGCTATGGAATAATTACAAAGGCTCAAAGGCAAGGTTAGAGGAGCAGTATAAAAACTTCATGTCGCAAGCGGCAAAGGAACGTGATGCAACAGCGGCAGGAACAAAGAAACGGGCGTTAGAGTTTAAGGAAAGCGCGGATAAGATATATCAAGAAGTTTTAACCCTTGATGCTTCTTTAGCAAATGCTGATAAGTATTATGTAAAGACACGTACACAAAAGGCTGCTGAATTAGCGAAAATTACTGAAACATCCGTAGATGATGAACCGGATGTTTTTGCTGCGCTTGAAAAAGTAAAGGAGCAGTACAAAGAAATTTCTGTGAAGTATTCAAAAGAAACCCTGCCAGCCATAGTTGACGGGGTTATTTATATATTTTCCAAGCAACGTAAGCAGGATTACGAGGAATTGATTATCCTTAAAAACACAATAGAAAAACTCATGGAAGAGATTAAGAAAACAATCCCTGAGCTTATTGACGATTCTGTTGGTGAAATCACAAAAAAATACAATGAGAAAACAGAATCTATAGACACAAAATATCAAGCTGAAATATCTAAAATTGACATGCGTTATGAACAGAATGTAGAAGCACTTGCAGATGAAATATGCAAACAGTTGGATGCTATTTTGCCTGATGGCTTGCTACAAACCTTGAATTTGATAAATGAAAGTTATCCGCATAGCTTTTCAAATATAACCACAAGCTATAAAACATGGGGCAAGGCCGTAGTTATTGGATGCGTTGATTATCCGTTAGAGTTGTTCGTAAGCTCCAATATTTTGTTCTCCCTAATCGCGGATAAGTGCCGCCCCATTTTGGTGCAGAAAAAATTGCTCCGTTTTCCGCTTGTTTGTTCCTTGTTGGATGGATTTAGTTTGCTTGCAAAGCATACGAACAAAGATATGAAGCAGAGTTATTTCAACTCCATTATGCAGAGCTTGTTATCGTCCGTGCCTGTATCGTATTTGAGCTTTACAGTCATTGACTGTGAGAATATGGGCAAGAGTACGGCTTCATTTGCGGAACTGCATAAAAAATTACCTGAATTATTTAGCGATAAAATAGTTTCAAATAAGGATGCGATAGAAAGAAACCTTGAAAGTTTGACCGCTTATATTGACGAGTGTAACCGTTATAAATTAGGCAGTAGTTACAAGAACATTTACGAATACGCAAAAGACAGCAAAGATGAAGCTCCTGAAATAAAAATATTGGTGGTATATGATTCCCCTCAGACTTTAGGAGATAAAAATATAGCCTTAATCAACAACATCATAACAAATGGTGGGGTTTGTGGGGTATACGCTGTTATTGCAATGCCCCAAGAAGCTAACCAAGCCGATAACGCTTTGCCGTTGTATTATGAAAAAAATTGTATCGTTATGCAGCAAGCCGCAGATATGTTTATGTATTTCGGCTTGCGTGTAGTGTGCAATCCGGCACTTGAAAATAAGGGTATGGCAAGGTTTGTAAATAGATACTTGATAAGCTATGACAGTGCATATGGCGACGTTGCTATGCTTGATTCCGCTGTATGTAAGTTGGTCGTATCAGAAGGTTTAGGCGATGTCACCAACACTATTTCCTTAGTAAAGCGTACAGCAGGGCAGTACATCGACAACTTTGGCGTTGTGGCTTTAGGTGATGGCGCTTTCCCTGCCGGTGTTCCTGTGGGCAGCTTGTCAATGCCTACAGATTTATTTGCCGATACCAATATATTGGCACAGCTCCGAGCAGAACTCAAAAAGCCTGATGCCAATGCAATAGATTTGCCGGCAATTTTTAATCTCAGCCAGAAAAACAATCTACTGATAAACTGCCCGGAAGTAATACACAGCCAAGTCGAGAAGTTTGTGCATAGTCTGATGTGGAGCTTTTTATCATTTGTGCCTGTTTCAAAGGTTAATTTCTGTATTTTTGATGCGGAAAGGCGCGGCAACAGCATCACTCCGTTTTTGGATTTCCGTCAGAGATTGCCGGAAGTTTTTGACGGACAGTTATACACTACACAAGACGCAATGACCGCCAGACTTCAAAAGTTGAATGGCTACGTTGACGATTTCATACAGCAAAAACTCGGCAACCGATTTGATAATATTGTCGAGTATAACGCCAAAAACCCAAACCGTGCGGAAGCAATTACTGTGCTTGTTATTTTTGATTTTCCGCGCAACTTCGACAGCAGAAGTATTGAACTACTCACAAATATTTTAAGTAACGGCGGGAAATGCGGCATATATACTATACTGTGCCACAATCCCAGTATCACATTTTCAAAATATGAAAGCATTGACGAGCATATGCAGGATATAAGCGAACACTGCTCTGTCATTGACTATATAGACAAAAAGCATGTTCTTTGGCCTTATGAATTGGCATTAAATACTGCGCCGGAACTGCCGCAAGCAAAGGCAGATGCTTTTATTGAGCAGTATATCGGTGCTATAGAGATATTAAAACGCAAGGGTCTTGCATTTGAGGATGCGATACAACCGCCATTTTTTACTGCATCCACGGCAAAGAGATTGGCTATCCCTGTTGGCATTGGCGATGGAGAAGAAGTTGCAAATCTTATATTGGGTGAAGGTTCATCACATCATGGGATTATTGCAGGTGCTACCGGTTCAGGCAAATCAACCTTGCTGCATACAATCATAATGAGCGGTATGCTATGCCATAGCCCTGATGAACTGCATTTATATCTCATGGATTTCAAGAGCGGTACAGAATTTAAGATATATGAATCTGTCAAACTACCCCATGTCCAATTATTGGCTTTGGATGCCATGCAGGAGTTTGGAGAGAGTATACTTGAAAATTTGGTGGATGAAATGCTTCGCCGTGGGGATTTGTTCAAAAATGCAGGCCAAACAAGTCTTAGCGGTTATGTGAACAGTACAGGAAGCCCGTTGCCGCGCATTTTGGTTATCATGGATGAATTTCAAGTGTTGTACAACGATTCAGCCAACCGCAAAGTTGCAATGAACTGTGCAGAACTGACAAAGCGTATTGTTACCGAAGGCCGTGCCTTTGGCATACACCTTATTATGGCTACACAATCAACCAAAGTAATAAGCGACCTAACGCTGTCCCATGCAATTATTGAGCAAATGCGTGTGCGTGTTGGGTTAAAATGCGGCGAAGATGATGTCCGTTACTTGTTCAGCGACAGGAACGATACAAAAGCTCTTGAAATGATGAAAGGGCCGATTGGCACAGCCGTTATGAATTTGGAATACATGGAATCAAGCAATATCGGCTTCCGTACCGCTTATTGCAGCAAAGAAGCGCAGACAGGATATTTGAGCCAAATTGCTGAGAAATTTGCAGATAGACCTATTGCCACACAAATCTTTGAGGGTAATAGAACGGTTATGCTCATAGACCACCTAAAGCAAAACCAAATAGGGCTATCGGTAGAATCAGTTATAAAAATACCTATGGGAACGCTGATAAAGGTTGCCCCACCGTTTGATATGCAATTTGACCGCCGCAGACGGCACAATCTTTTAGTATGTGGCGCAAATGAACGCATGAGCGAAAATTTGACAAATTTGTTGATGTTTTCAGCATTATTGAACACAAATACCGAAGTGTTTTGCATGGACGGCGAGAGCCTTATGGGTGAAAGCGTATCTACTTCATTGTACAACTGTCTGGCTAATTTCTCTGTACGGTTCAACGTTGCTAACAGCAGGGCAGAGATTGTTAGTTTCGTTAATGACTTGTTCACGGCATATTCAGAACGCAAAAAAAGTGGCGAGATGAAGCAAACGCTTGTCGTTGTTAAAAATATGCAATTCCTTGATATTGTCAAGAAAATGTTCAGAGGGGAATCAGTAGACGAAAGCGAGTTTGGCATTTCAAGCAATTCGTCTGATGATTCAAGCGGCGGTGGCTTTGATTTTGGTACTTCTGAAGATTACAGCTATTCGTCATTATCCGTTACCGAGAAATTGTTGCAGCTTATAGATGATGGTTCAAGCTATGGGATATTTTTCGTTGTAAGCTCCCTTGAATACCAGAGCGTGAAGGAAAATATGTATTACGGCGAAAACATACTTGCTAAATTCCCTGAGAGGATTGTGTTTGCACTCTCTAATAATGATGCCGACAATCTTATTGATGGCGTAGCTGTTTCGGGTTTAAGGGATAATACCATCTTTTTTACGGATGGTGTAAAGTCTACGTTCCAGTACAAACCTTATGTAATGCCTACCGCTGATGAACTGACTGAATTTATTAAGGATTTGCAAAATGGAAGTGAGGCACTATGAGCGGTGTCAGCACAAGTAGTCAAGCAATCAAGGAAGCTATAAATATTTGTAATAGAGCTATTGAAATGCTGCGGGCTACACAAAGGGGAATGAACGGCAAATATATAGAAGCTGGAACAACATGGAATGATTCTAAGTATCAAAAACTTGGCGATATTGTAGGCGATTGCGATAAATCTATAAATAAAGCCTTGATGGAATTAGACGCTTGCCTTTCACCGCTGGCATCGTTGGAAGCAAGCATAAAAGCGTATGAAGAAGTAAATATTTCAGGTAGTGTTTCGTCTGCAAATAGCGGATTTTCAAATAATGCAGTCAGAAATACGCCTGTTAATAACGGGTCGTGGAGCGGAGAGCGTGGAAATTCGATTTGGCGGCCAACCAACGAGGCTGTACTTGCTGATTTGCAATTTTACGGAAACGGAGCAGACGGTATAGAATATCGTGATGGATATGCCGATTTTACGCCTGTTCAAGTGTATGAATGTAAATTGCCTATCCAGCTTTACTACAGAAATGACGAGTACCAATTTGTAGACTGTACGTTAGAGCTTAGAGAGCATCTTAGAGAACACCATGACTTAATATCGTACTTTGATGATGAACAGCTATCCGCAATCGGTAGAGGCCAAGACCGAATACCGGGTTACACATGGCATCATGATGTACAGACCGGGCGTATGCAGCTTATTCCAACATCCATTCACAGCACTTGTCCACATGAAGGTGGGCAAAGCATTTGGGGCGGCGGGTCATCAAACCGATAATGCAAAGTAAAACCTTATCCATTTTTATGCAAGGGAGGACATGGCATCATAATGTTAGATATTGCAAAAAACATTTTCAAACGGGCAACTCTCGGCACAATCATGTTCTTTTGCCTTAATGCTCTTGTCATTGGCGGGTTTTTATATGCTGCCGGTGTTCATTCAATACAAACGATTTTAATTATCTATGCTGTGTCTATCGTTATTGCTTTTTCGCCGTTTGGCGAGTGGATGCTTTGCCTTATGGCGGGGGCAAGAAAAATGACACGGGTAGATATGAAAATCCGTATGATTCCTTTGTTGGAAGTGGTTTATAATAAAGCGAAAAGAAAAACGCCGAGGTTGACAAATAAAATAGTGTTGAAAGTTATATATCAGCCAGAACCTAATGCTTATGCAATCGGACGAAGAACTATTTGTGTAACCGAAGGGCTGTTTAAGCTGCCGGATGATGTAATTCGAGGGATTTTAGCACATGAAGTAGCACATTTAGCGTATCGCCACAATGAAATTCAACTACTGATAGGCGGCGGCAATTTAATTGTTACCGCCTTTATTTTAATAACAAAACTTATAGCTGCTATAATTGCCGCTTCTTCTTTGATGTTTGGATGGAGGCATAGGTCTTTGGCTTCTGCTTTGTTCGGCATGTTTTTTGCAATATCAATTTGGTTATGGACAAGATTTTGCTTGATGTTTTTGATGTGGTCGAGTAGGCAAAATGAATATGATGCTGATAAATATGCGCATACGTTGGGTTACGGTCTTGAATTAGCTAAAGGGCTTGATGCAATTGGCGGGAATGAACCACAAAAATCTTTTTTGAAAGCCTTGTATTCTACCCATCCTCATATCCATGACAGAATTGGACGATTGCAAATGTTAGGTGTCCGTTATTACCGATATTAGCAATCATTATTATGCTGTGATGCAATTGACAAAGTTGTATCACAGCTACTGTTTTGTATCATCAACAGAGCAATCATCCGACAATATCTCCATAATATCGGAAATATCACATTCAAGCGCTCTGCAAATCTTTTCCAGAGTTTCAGTAGTAACAGTACCGCCCTTTGATAGCTTTGCCATAGAAGCAGGAGCTAACCCGGAGAGTTTTTGCAAATCTTGTTTTTTCATATCTTTATCAATCAACAAATGCCAAAGTTTTTTGTAACTGACTGCCATTTCAAACCGCCTCCGCTTCTTACTCGCACCATTTGGGGTAAGTTGCAATACGCTCTCTTATCCAATCCTCGAATTGTTCCTCTTTGCCGCCGACTTTCAGATAGCATTCGTATACATCACCTATTGGCGATTCCGAAAGCGGACGGTTCGGCGTATCGTTAATAATATTGACAACGGCAGCTCGGCAAAAGAAATCCCTCGCATTTTGGTAATCTTCTAAAGCATAATGTAAATATGCAATATTAAGATAAGCGTTCTCCATAGATGGATGCTTTATGCCGAGTGCGCTTTCTTGGATTTTCAAAGCCTTGTTGTATAGCTCCAATGCTTTTGAATTTTCGCCTGTTTCTTGAAAAACACTACCCATGTTATGGTAAGTATTAGCTGTGCTTGGATGGTTTAATCTCAAAACATTTTCGCGTATCTCTAAGGCTTTATTGTACCAATCAAGCGCGTTTTCGTAGTCATTTTGCAAGTGGTAGACACTTGCGATATTATGATATGACAATGCGATAATAGGGTGTGGGAAGCCGAAAACGTCTTTGCGAACCGCTAATGCTTTATGATACCATTCAAGGGCTTTATCATATTCACCTTGCTCTTGGTACACATTTGCGACATTACTGTAGGCCATTGCTGTGTTCAAATGGTTTTCTCCAAAAACTTGCTCATTTACTTTTAGCGCTTTGTGATTCCATTCGAGGGCTTTATCATATTCACGCATTGAATAATATACAACAGCAATATTGTTGTACGACATTGCTGTTTCGTGATGGTGAATCCCCAAAAACTGCTCTCGAATAGTTAAAGCCCTAAGTTGTAAGTCAAGTGATGCCTTGTATTCTCCTTTAGAATTGAGAGATACGCCGATATTGTTATACGATGTTGCCGTATCGGGGTGTTGTTCTCCCAAAACACTCTTGCGAATTTTAAGCGCTTTATTATTCCATTCAATGGCTTTGTCATAATTGCCCTGTGATTGAAATACTACTGCCATATTGCTGTAGGTTGCCGCTGTATCAACGTGTTTCAACCCCAGAACATTTTCCCGAACGGACAAAGCCTTGCAATACCATTCAAGAGCCGTGCCGCTATCCCCTTGCTCCTGATATACAGCCGCAAGATTATCGTATGATTCTGCCGTAGCCGGATGCTGTTCTCCAAATATCTTTTCTCTAATCGCTATAGCCTTGAAATTCCAATCAAGTGCGTTTTCGTAATCCCCTAAGACTTGATAAACCGAAGCAATATTATTACAAAACGAAGCAGTAGTTGGGTGTTGCTCTCCCAATATTTCATTTACGGCAAGTGCCTTGTAAAACCATTCCAAAGCCTTTTTGCAGTTGCCCATATCTTGATAAACACTTGCAATATTGTTGTATATCGCCGCAGTAAGCGGGTGTTTCTCGCCATAAACGGCCTCACGAATTGCCAGCGACTTTGAATACAAACCTAAAGATTCATCATATCTTCCCCAAGTCTTGTAAATATCGGCTAAATGGGTATATGTCGTTGCAATTGACGGATGATTTTCACTAAAGATTTCTCTGCGGATTTTCAAAGCCTTATTGTACCAAGTGAGCGCGGTTTCATAATCGCCCATATCCCTGTGTATCAAAGCGTAGTTGCTGTATGCAGTAGCTGTAATCGGGTGCAGTTTACCTAATATATTTTCGCAGGTTGGCAAAGCCTTATTGAGCCATTCAAGGGCTTCCTCGTACTCGCATATCTCTTGATGCAAAACAGCAATATTTATGCAAAGCGACACTATATCAGCGGGCTGATGGCTTTTGAGTTTTTCATGGATTGATACAGCTTCACGATACCATTCAAGCGCACTTTCATATTTTCCTTGTTCTTGATATGCCAAACCAATATTACTGCACATGCTGACCACGGTGTGATGCTCGTCACCTAATAGGCTTTTTAGAATTTTTAAGCTCTTTTTGTATAAAAGAAGCGTAGCGTTATAATCCGCCATTGCGTTGTGTCCGAAAGCGGTATTAGTGAATAAATCCGCAACACGGCCTTGCTCGTTCTCACCGTTACGCTTCAATTGAAACAACTCGGCAACAGTAACTGCATGATTAGATACTTCTTGAAATTTTACTCTGGTATGATTTCCTTCGTTGTATGGTTCAAGCCCTTTTGGGATATATGTTTCCATTAAGTCAAAACATAAATCAAGCCAGTTGTTTTTATTTACCATCCGCTACCTCCGTATGCCGAAGGGCGCACCAAACCGGGTAAGTTTCAGCACGTTCTCTAAACCATACCGCAAAATCACTTTGACCTTTGCTTGACTTCTCGAAGCAAGCCCCCAAAGAGTTTCCGTAAACTTCTACGTTCGGATGGTCTGCCAATCCGCAAACTGACATGACAACAACAGCACGGCAAAACAAGTCAAGTGCTGTATCGTATTCTTGATTGTGATAATGGTTAGCCCCAATATTGTGGTACATCTTAGCGGTTTCGGGATGTTCTGTGCCGTAAATATTTTCGCAAATCCTTAATGCCTTTATGTGCCATTCAAGTGATTTTTCGTAGTTCTCTTGCTTCTGATAGATGGCAGCAATGTTGTTGTATGAGGCGGCTGTAACCATATGGTCTGCGCCAAGTTGCTCCTTGCGGATATCAAGTGCCTTATAATTCCAGTCTAAAGCGACATCATACATTCCCTGTTCATAATAAACAGCGGCAATGTTATTGTAAGTCATAGCTGTATCGGAATGGTTCATGCCCAAAGATGTTTCATATGCCGCTTTTGCTTTGTTATACCA
>Ga0123355_10007963_pt1 | contig 15970 bp, 8 predicted proteins | sample TergutEmb28metaG_3_FD_89872 | JGI IMG/M metagenome (GOLD analysis project Ga0123355, IMG submission 89872) | Embiratermes neotenicus P1 segment gut microbial communities from Petit-Saut dam, French Guiana - Emb289 P1 | ecosystem: Host-associated > Arthropoda: Insects > Digestive system > Gut ...
CCGGAGGTTGCGGTTACAGTTTTTAGTACTCCTGATGATGGGTGCTGTGACACCCGAAACATGTAGAGTGACTTTGCAGTAAATAAATATCTGCATACTGTTGCATCTAGTTGGATTTTTATTAATATTGAATTACGATGCACGGAACCATGAGCTTAATATTTACCCTTCTGTTACATAATAAAAGTAAGGAGGTGTTGACGCTGTTTACTAAATATGAGTAAATGTCATACGTTACAGACGATCATTAAATGTTACATTGGATATAATTTTTAATTCGCAAGCAATTACATAAATGACCCTACGTAACTTCGTACACTAAAGAGCAAACAATGAAAACATTGCCGATTATGGTCGCGTTGAAAAGTCTTAGGAATCTTATGGCTTTTTTATTCCACAATAAAATGCAAGAGTAAAATTAAGATAAACGAAGGAGAAAACCTACAATATTCACAGTTCCAGGAAGCTGCACTCCGTGTGTTGTCATTGTTTTAGGTTATAAAAGACAAGAGAGAGATAAACAACATCGTCGGCTTTTGCATATTCAAGAGAAAATTACTTTTACCCCTTCTAAAAAAAGTTAAAATAAATAATGAATGAGAAAAATGTGGATTTAAATTAAGATTTCTGGTCGGAACTTTTTCTAGTCGCTCGGAATGTTTATGGAGCGACGAGAAAATGTGTGCTAAATGCGGCAACAGCGATGATTAAGGACAGGCAAACAAAAAACCGCAGCCCCCCCCCCCCACACACACAAGTTGAGAACAGATGACCAAAGTTTTAAGGGTGTTACTGAAATGAAACCATATTTTAAACTCAATTCCGTCTCTGGGTAAAGCTATGAACACACAAGACACAACGGTTTCCTCGGATACCGAAGTAAATGCAGCTACTACCGTATTAGTAAATATAAGCCCACAGTCACAAAAAAAATTGGGTCGTTTTAGACGCCTAGCACATGTTCATTACAGAAAGTACTGATTCGCTGAGTAGTCATACAAGGAATTCTTAAGATATCCCTTTTGCAGTTCTACATACTTTTAAAAGACAGGCCCTCGCCATTCGCAAATACAAGATTTTCGTGACTGTATTAAGAAGTTCATAACTATGTAATTTTTCCATTTCTTTGTCTCCTCTTTCTAAGATCTAAATATCCATAGTACCCTCTAACAAAAATTCTGAAATGTCCACAAGCAAAATACCTACCCAAATTACCGACAATGGAAAAATACTACCGCCTGCGTGCAGTGTAATTCACTGCATTTTTAGGACACATATAACATTCAGGACAAGTAACTGCAACGATCAGTAGAGCAGATTCTTAGGAGCAATATCAAAACTGCGAAAAGTGACTAGTAGCTTCGTCATGTCTGCATATCTGTATGTCTGTCCGCATGGAGCAACTCAGCTCCCACTAGACGGATTTTCATGAAATCTGATTATTCAAAGAGTTCTCATATGTCGAGAAAATTCAAGCTTGATTAAAATATGACAATAATAAGGGGTATTTTATATGAAGACCTATGAATATTTATAATATCTTCTTCTTAGAATAAGAAATGTTTCAGACAAAATTTGAAGAGAAAATCAAAACACACACGATATTTTCCGCACCCGTATAGACCGGCCTGGGTACAACCGTACAATGAGTACCGGATCTCTCGCCCAGAGGTAAAGCGGCCGGGACGTGGCGTTGACTGCCCAACCCCACTTGGCTCCAAGGTTAAAGGAAGAGTAGAGCTATAGCTGTACTCTCCGCTTTGACCTTCATGTCCTGTTGTAGCGTAAAGTTTACTTTACATTTATATTTTGTGCTAAATTTTTCCAACAAACGTACCGTTCATGAGGTAATATGAAACAATATGGTAGACCAAGATAGGCCACAGATGATAATACAGAGTGTCCCACTCGCTACCGAACCCGGCATTTCCTTAATAATTTTACCACTAATGAGGACATTGCAACGACTACAGACACACACTACAGAAACATTTCTCTTCATTTCTCACACAACGAACGTACTCCTGTTCAAATTTCGTTGAAATATCTTCATTGGTGTTAGAATTATTAAAGAAATGCCGGGTTCGGTAGCGAGTGGGACACCCTGTATAACGCTGCGCAGAAAAGATGAAATTGCATGCCGGATAACTAAGACAAGAAAACAGACACACATTCAGTTTAAGTTATTTAATACCTACCACTTTTCCACTGCAACAATGGTTACGCGAACACGGCGCAATGTGACGTGATATGTACATTTTCTGTTTCGTCTTTTTGTGTATTGACCTGACGTTTACTAACTGTACGGAAAAATAAACGCACCAGTTGAATACTACACTGCTCCATATGCTCTCTCCGACACTAATGATTTACAAATGTCTGTCCTTGAGAAACTCCTGTAGCAGCTGACCCCAGAGAACACCTAGTTAACCTACAGTATTCTTTTAACTTCGTTCACCTGGTATGATAATGCCGCCAGCCCCTACCCATACCAGTACATAAACTGCCTTAAGATTGTCGATGTTCCCGGCGGTATCAAGATTAGTCTTCTTGGACATAACGTGTTGCAGTGTTACTCCTGGCTACATATGCCTATCTACACTGCGTCACTTTCTAGAATACCGTAATACTGAAACTATTTACACTTCCGTCCGTCAACACTTCACAAGCAACCAAATACCAGACATCCCAAAGGGGTGTCATGTAGAATACAGATGGCAATCAAAGATTCTAAACTGAAGAGTTAAAAGGTAAAGCAGTCCCATTACAGGCCTGAACAGGGCTAGAGGGTTCCAGGAAGTTAAGGTTCCCAGATTTCATGACAACGGCACAGGATGGTGGTAGGTTGTCAGCCTTAGCACCGGCCGTCTTTACCCCAGGAAATACTCCTGGTACTCATTTCTGTTAGAGGTTGAGTCGACCCCAGGGCCATAGTGCGATCGGAAGGATTTTATGTCAATGAAACATCCACTGACACCAGCAGGGATCGAACCAGCGACATTCCGATTTGTAGCACAGCACCTTAACCACTGTGCTACCGCGGTCCCCAAACTTAACAGTAGCACCCACTTATCAAATTCGATACGCCTCCTCTTTTCTTTTTTACTGTGATTACGAGTGTCCAGGCTGTTTCCAAGTAACTAACATCTGTATTGCAAATAATTAATTTCTTCAGCGTACATCATGTTGTGTTGTGTATTACGCCTAAACAGAAACACACAGACAGAAATAATCAACTGCAATACTTCAAGTTCTCACAACGGCATGGAAGATTAAATTCTTCAGGGGTGTTCCTCCGTGTCGAATGGTATACAGATACCGACATTTCGGAGGAGCGTACTCATCCATCTTCAGAGTCTAGCAGCCCACGCAGAGTGGACGGCTAAATCTTAAAGAAAAAGGCAGAACTTTCCTCCGATACCTAGGTAACTATCTACCAGTCGACACGGAGTGACATCGTAAAAGACTTCAGTATCTTCTCTCTTTGCGTTTATTATTCTCAGATAACGCTCTCAGCAGTTGCTAACATTCTGTGCTCCTCCTTCTCACATTTATGACTTCACACAATACATTCAAATTGTCAACACCGTCTAGTAAATTATGTGCGCAATCCACTGCAACTCCTATTCCCTTGGAATTATTGATGGCATTTTCTAAAGCGAGTTCAGAAACGAAATAACAAATCACATCCTTGTTTCAGAACAGTCTAAGCAGAAAATTTATTCCATAAACGAATTTCCATTTAGCCTTTTCCGTAACTCGCAATATCTGTGAGCACCCGGTTTGTGGTTATGCGACAAACAAACAGTGTTCTGTTCTGTTCTGTTCTGTTCAGTTCAGACTAGTATCTAGCCACTTTAATTAGTACACAACTGACTTTATACACATATCACACAGCTCGCATGCACCATATTGAAGGGATACTGATAAAAATCAGTACTTAAAGGGTTTTGAAACGTTAGTGTAATCTAGAACAGGCAGGCAGTCCTTTCTTCTTTTCGCCATAGTTTAATTTAATTCAATGGAAATTAAGCCGTATTTTAACTTAAACGTCACAGACAACATCTATGAAAGAACCTGGAACTGAAAGATTTTAGAAGTCCAACCTTGCAAAAGAAATGATTAAGAAGTTTACACAGTGTGTAAAAACAATGACACCCGATCGACAGGGAACTTGTGGGCCGGGTAGCGTATTCGGTATAGCGACTGGCTACTGACTGGACGGTCCGGGGATCGAATCTCGGGGGGCGAGATTTTCCGCACCTGTCCAGACCGACCCTGGGGCCCACCCAGCCTCCTGTAAATGGGTACTGGTTCTATCCCGGGGGTAAAGAGCGGCCGGGGCGTGACACTGACCCCTCACCCCCTTCTAGTGCCGTGGTCAAGAAAGAGAAGAGCTATACCTCTACTCTCCCTATGGGCCGTACGGCCTGTACAGAGCCTCAGTGCCTGTACAAGGGTGCACTTTACCTTTCTTTACCGATAGGGAACTTGGGCTCCAGACTGCAACAGTATGTGGCTGATCGGCAATCGGGCTCAAGAATAGTATCTGGTCGCTTAGTAACTCAAGCTATAATTTACATAAAATTGTCGACCTGTAAATTTAACTCAAGTATATAACACATATGAAACACAATGTTACTGCATGTAAACGCAAAGCCACACTTCAACATTAATAATCACAAAAAAACTGGTTTATTTTGTGTTGTCAGGATATGACGAAAGAGATGGTAGGCCAAAAAGTAAAATCCTTGCGCAAGTCAAGACGGCACATTCGCGCGCGGATGTACAGCTCCGAGCGGAGTGGTCAGATTCACGCCCCGGCTCGGGGGCTCCGGAATTTTCATTAAACAGAAGACTGAGTGGGCCCCAAAGCCGTTATGGAGACGAAAAAAATCTCTTGCCCAAGTCGGGAATCTAACATAAAATCCTGTGTAGTCCAATCCACAGCATTATCACTATATCGACTGAGCTATCCAGGCTCCGCATAACAAAACGAAGAGACTGTTAAAACTGCAGCCTGTTTTCACCAGAAAGTTCTCTCACTAGAGTACTGTCCTAGGTAAGTACCAAACAATATTATCAGAACTGGAAATATTTACGGTTATATTTTTACACTAAATTGTTCTACAGCTCTTTACTTCACCTCTGTGACTGCCAATTTATTGACGTAATTGAAAGAGTTGTAAGGACGAAGTAAGTCATAGGCCTAACTCAATAAGTAAAGTTCGTCTCCTCCTTCCCGCAACCAACAGGCTACACATAGCAGGCTTCCTGATCACAAATCAAGTTCCCAGCTGTTTCCTTCCATTGCTGCTTCACATAGCCAAATCACATTTGCACCTCTACAGCTTTGCATTGGCGCGTCCTAGTAAGAGGATTGTCGACCCTCGTAGATGTTTCTTATTGATTTGATTTCACATCATTAACTTTTGCTCCAGCTTTTTCCCCTGTTGTAGGTTATTCCATCGCCAAGGAAGAAAATATTAGTTCTATACGATGCTGCCATTTATTCACAGAATGGCGTTAAAATGATTGAGTTAAAAACGTTTATTCAGTGGAAGTTGTTTAGATTAGATATATGCTCCTAACCTGTAGCGGTGTTTTGCAGGTAAATGGGTAGAATTCCACACTCGTGTTATCTGCAAGCAACAACAACTAAATTCACAAGAGTTCTTTGATGAAGTCTAAAAACTAACGCATGGTGACGTCATTTCTGTCAGTCCTCCGTACTATGATGTCCGAATTATCAGACAGATTTCGATAAACTGTACCTCGTATTGCGGGGCAAGGGCTGGAGCCAAATATTGCACGAATTTAATTTGGGTCAGTCTCGGTTAATTATAATTACGCTCGAATTGGTGTTTATCAGTTTTCCTAAAACCAAGGCAGGAAGTGTACGCATAACATACAGGCACCTCAGGACTGGACTCTTCTCAGATGGTCACACAATTTAATGAACAGTTTACATGCTGTATTTTTCATAACAGTAGAAGTGTTATTAGATGTCACTCCTACACACGTATGTTATTATTTGTTACGACATTTCTTCGAATAATCTATCATTTATATGCCTAAGTTAATGCTTTCTGAGGTCAATCGATAGGGAACAATCTCAAAGTTTCATGCGGTACAAATATTCCGAAACTGTCGAATTATAAAAGGTGTTTCGTACCAAACTTTGTACGTATGTTCATGATCTATGTAAACGTGCAGACTGATTAATAATTTCAAGAATTCCAGCCACATGGAATAATCCTCTGTTCATTTCCTAGTAACGTCCGGATGACTGATGAAATCACACAGTCTCGACACAGTCCATGATACAGGCTTTACAAATAGGACTTAATAAAATATCTCTGTGCACTCACAATTTTAATTAGCAGAAAACAAGTACTGGAAATTATACGTAATAGGTTTGAAAATAAATTATGGTCGAACTAATTCACTCTCTCTACAGACATTTGTTTCACCATATCAAGAGGTATTAGTCAAGTACAAAGAAATAAGTATATTTGTACCGCTGTCTTCCTTGTTCGACATGGAAATCGCTTCTATGTCGTGCTATTGTACATTCACATCATCTAGAACATTCTGACCCTATCGTATTTCTTATAATTACCTCCACAACTGCATGATTTTCTGAAAAAAATATATATTTGACGTAAAATGTGTGTATCGAATTTCTCTGCAACTTTCTTCTGAAACTTCTCTCAACCCAGCAGCAACTCACCCTGACATAAATGGGCTATACCTGCGACCTCATGTTCACAGGCCTATTATTTTTCTCCGATTTTAATTACAGGCAAATATCATCCACGGATCTTAGTACAACCCCCACCCCACCCCCTACCCCGTAAGGTTTCATCAAAATCCGTTCGGAGGAAGTTGAGGTACGTCAAGATGAAGGACGGACAGACCAGACACGAGCCAACTAATCGTTCTCTGCAACAGTTGTTTTGCGGACCAGCCTGATAACGAGAAACTCTTATCGTACAACAATCTGACACTGGACTCGTCTTCATTATAATCAGAAAGACATTATAACTTCCAGTGAGTAGGCTACTTAAGGACATACCACGAACACAACTCATTACAATTGCGATATATATATATATATATATACATATATATATATATATATGTGTGTATGTGTGTGTGCGCGCGCGCGCGCGCACGTTATTACTGCAGCAACTGCGGATTTATATGCGATACTAAAAGGTAAAAAGTCTACCGGCTATACAGCGTCTCAGCTCTTGCATTTGGAAAACATGGCTATTTAAATTCTCGTTCCGCCGGTAATAAAATCACATAGGGATATCGGTTTACAAATTTACAAACTGTAAGGTTACTTGTATGTGATATTAGTTCTAATATTTCTGTGCCCTGTTTTCATCTCTGTACAGGTATAACACTGACAAATGGCGACAGTACGGTTAGACTCTGTTGCTGGAAAACTTATGTTATAATCTTTCGCTATTCATTCTCATATTTGGAAGCTACTAGTTTGAACTAGCATACATGGGGGACATGAGAGGTAGAAGGAGGGTTTAGATGGGGAAACTTGAGGGAAACAAATCACTTGGAAAACCCAGACGTAGATGGGAGGATAATATTAAAAGTACCTCCAAAAAGCAGGATGGAAAGGCATAGACTGAATTGATCGGACTTAGAATAGGAATGCGGTAATGGACCCCAACTTTCCATAAAATACAGGAAATTCTTAGCTAGCTGAGGACCTGTCAGCTTCTCAGGAAGGACCCTGCTCCATTTAGTTAGTTATCTGTCTGAACTACTGAGGCCATGCAATATATACAATTGTCACATTTATTTAGTTAACTGTCGATGTAGCGCACAACATGTGCGGCTACTTACATAAATAAGGTTTACAGAATAATCTTACCACAAACCTTTGCCTGGTATACGTTCGCCATAACTACACTATGATGATGTCCTCGATATAACCACTATGGTATTCACTGCCATAACGATTCTGGAAGTTTTATTGGTAAGAACACGATTTAATTATAAGCAGACCGTATTAAGACATGCAGTTCGAATTACTGGGTCTGGCATGTTAAATGCAATTAGATGAAAACTATCGCCATTCCTACTGCAACCAATATTAATGTCCACAACAGCTGCCGCTTGATATAGTGTGCGCCATTCGGGTACCTTGATTAAAATGTAGATACGATATTACTGACGCGCAAACTCGGTGAGGTTGTAAAAAAAGACCATCTCTCCCATCAAAGTCTATTATGTTGCTTTAAGGTCTACATTCTTAAATATCCGACTCGGTCACTCAACTTGAAAGTAATAACTGACGATATGTGATGGAGGATTCTGAGGAAAATACTTGTGCACAAGGCGAAGCAAGGAACACAGCGATGGAAACACCGTATATTAAACAGCTGCAGTGCTTAAAATGTTGACACAAAATGACTAATGCGACTAAGGCCAGGTCATGTGGCACATATGTAAAAGATAAATACCTACAAAAGCTTTCCCTGAAAACTGAAAAGGGCGCGATTTCTCGAGAGAGCTAGGCGTAGATAGAACGATGTTAAAACAGATATTACAAGAACTACCTAAGAGACTGAACTCATTTGATAGTGATACTATGGGTTATATAACTCGTGCGATACGATGGGCGACTACCAGGTTTCCGGAGGAATCTGCCGCCTGTACCGCTTTATATGGGGTGCCATAACCCGCAAACTAAAACCCAAGTCTTTGCCGAACTGAATACACCAAACAGCGTACATTTATGTAATACAGATACGTATTAGTGGCGGTTCATGGAGAACACGAAAACGAAACTTCGGGCTCTGGTAGAGCCCAGGAACGTGACTCATTGTGACAACGGGATACTGACGAAAGGTTCTATGCCAAGTAGTTAATTCGTGATAGAAAATACGTTCTATACACACTCCAGCGTACGAAAATAATATACCCTTATGTCAAAATGACTCTTCGCTTATTTGGCATTGGCAAAAACACAACCCTGCCATAGGCCTTGGTCCTTAGAGGCTACCGACTGCCGCTGTACAATGCATGTTATGCTGGTTTAACTTTATGTGCAGAACCACGAAACAAAATGGATCGTAACCTTGACAAAACGTATATCGGAAGATATAATCACAAAGGCCCGGAATGAAAATGAAATAACATATAATGAACGGAAAGGATAAAACAGTAAATATTTAGCTGCATAAATACACACATTTCGGAAGCTGTACGCACCTTTATGAATCTTTCCTGTGCTCTGGAGATACGTACCATCAGGTCCAAAGCAGCATTTTACATTGCATTTCATGGCTAGCTCTATTCACACCCTGACAAACTATGTAACACTAAATTCAACAGAGACTGTTCACAAACTGAACAATATTCCTGCCATTCTCAGAGACGATGTCAACTCAGAGTTCAAGCACCTGAGGAAATAAAAGCATTCAAATGCCATAAAGTCAGTAAGTTGTACAATTTCAAAAGATGTGCGTTTTAGGTTCCCTTTGGCGGATTTTCATAAAGTATTAAGGTCATAACCCAAAGGAAAGTTCATGCGAAACAGTTAATTGCTCATTAAAATTGGTCGCCAACAGGCTAAGACAAGTTTACCGTAACACAGGAAGCCACTTTTACAAATATAAAACAAACTGAAAAAAAAAAGAAGATACTAAGAAGTGGCCAATCAACTAACCATGATGTTAAATGCGCAGTGTAAAACGAATGTAATCTAGTGCAGCACACACGACCTACAACAGCCGTAATGCATCAGAGGGTCTAGATCAGCATACACTTTGAAACAGGCGTGTTATGTCAAAGCAGCACGATTCGACAGTACGCCCTCCTTGTCTGCGTTCAATCTAGGCTACCTTTCAAGCCTGTAATAGGGTTCATGATATTTTAATAACATTTTCTGCCTACGAGCGTCGAATCTAGCACTGATTTCACAAAACGTGTTTCTAAGTAATCACATCTTAATCAGTCAACCACAGACAATGTCATTAAAACAAGCAAAATGCCTCTTCCACAACTTTACCGTCAGATCGTAATGAACCGCCTTATATGATTCTTATTCCCTCACGGCGCAATGTGTACACAGCCAGTGTATTATTTACCAATTGTCATCAAATAAAGAGACTTTCCTCTTTCTCGGCCTGTAGCAAAACAAATGCGTAAAGCGAACGCCACCGTTGTCATGTCTGTCCGTCCGTCTGTCGGCATGGCAGAACTGTCCATTAAAATCAATTTCGGCTAAAATCTGACAAAAGTAGTAGATACTACACATGAAGACCTAAGTATATTTATATATCGTTGAAATTTTCTTGCGCTGAAAGAAGCCGCAGAAAAAGGGATGGAGAAAATCAAAACACACATTTTACGCCAAACAAATTTTACTGAAAATATCGCCCCATTTACAATACAAGAAACATGGCACAGCCAGAACGGACAAAGATATAGCTGAAGACCTAACATAACATGGCGTCCCACAGATGTGATTTGTGTACCTCACGACAATCTCGAGAGCCCTGTTAACATCGTGTGGTAAAAAATGTCGTACAAAACGCAATCTTTGCGTAATGAGTGACTAATCTGTTACGAAAATATCAGGACTCGTTATATTCCAAACAGAAAAATAAAACCTACCTGTAAATATTACGGAATTCCTTCTTCAAAGAATACAAGGCGTTAGGCTTTATCGACATTCGATATGAAAAGGAACGTAAAGTAACGATATCACTCTAGTTCAACTGAAGTGAACACAAGTCGGAAGTTCAGCAAAATCTCTCTTGAAAATGAAGCGAAAGCATTAATTTACATCTGCACAAACGGAAGTAACGTGAATATCTGCCTTAATTAAACAAAGAATATACATCATAATAACTCACTCTCGTTCTATTTAATCCTTCAAACTGTTCTTCACAGAAACTGACAACCCAGTACCAATGAATAAAGCCAGTATATTAACTTCAAACAAAAGTGATACATGTCCTATACTGTCAAATGATGATGACGATGATGATGATAATAATAATAATAATAATAATAATAACGCGTATATTAAATTCAACAACTGTGAAATGCAAGGCTCTGGCAAGCTTTGTCCTCCGACTCCGAATAATACGATCAGCTCTGAATATCCAGCTGACACAAAAATCGTAATGTTATGATCCCTACCGTACACATAACAGAGAAAAACGAACGGTATTAAGAAATTTTCTGCGTACTGTTACGTCAATATACGGAATGCAAGCTATTCTCAATCACTGAGGCTGAGAACCGCTCTTCCGTCACACCCTGCCAAGGCGACTTTGCCCCAGCGCTTCACCTAAGGGCTCACAAACAGACTGAGCTCCCACAACGTTGCGTTATGTTTCTAGCGGGAGACAATGGACAAATTTCAAAAGTATAGCAATTCTAAGTGAAGAACACGATCGTTAAAAGCCTTAAGAAATGAATTATATAGCTAGAATCAATTCGACAATAAAATATACTGGGCTGATATTTCTGAACTCCAGAAAACACACCCTTAATAAACAATTCGTGAGAAAATTCCAAATGGATACTTCACCTTCTTCGCCGTGCTCCCTTCACGTTGATGGATTACTTCTCAAGCCACTGTCATTCCGTACGTAACAAACTCTAGCCGAACACAGACATGTTACTAGGCCTACCGCATAAACCAATTAATTACTAGGAAACGCTGTCAAAATTACAGAACATATGGTCGAAATTCACGTAAGATTTTGAAGGAATAATTTGTGATTTGAGATTCATGTCACCCTAATGACCTAAGGAAAGAAGCCGTGAGCAGCTACCCGCCTATTTTTATAATTTAAGAATCTGTACACGTCAAAAATGGAGACAAGCGTAGAATGTACCATACATTCAGTAGCTAGGAGTAACACAGGAGTGTTCAAGTTCAATATGCATTTTGTTAAGAATGTCTGAAAATTTTGAATCACCTGACGCCTAAATGTGAAGCCATTGAAATCTGTAAAATATATATTTATTTACTACTCTGTATGCCCTCTGTCACCTGTAGAAATAAACATATGTCCAAGTGTAGCTTCTAAGTGCCCAGAACGTTATTTGGACACGAAAAACATGAAGTAATAAAAATGTGGATAATCACACAACAAGGAAATCCGTAATTTGCACCCTTGCCTAACACGCTGGTGTGTGCATGGGGTGGAGTAATGAGAAATCCACACGAAGAACTCTGATCGGAAAGTCTGGATGGAGACTGTCCTGTAGATTTCGACGAATACGTACAGCGGCATAACAGTATAACGTATCCTTTATCAAATTTTGATGTTTTGCTGACCGTGCATCTCCGTATAATCTTAGTAATTAACCAACTTAATGCACAAAATCTTGTTTTATAATAAGTTTATTATATGCCTCTACACGTTTCGAGCTCTATGTGCTCATCATCAGGAGGTCAAAATTGTATTATACAACATCTATTATCATCACACCTGTAGGTGGCCGTCCTACAAGTGTGATGATACCAGATGCTGTATAATACAATTCTGACCTCCTGATGATGAGCACATATTGCTCGAAACATGTAGAGGAGTATAATAAACTTATTATAAAACGAGAATTTGTGCACCAAGTTGGTTAATTACTAAGACTAGGATATGCTTTATCAGTGCGTTACTTAATGACGCTGTCAACTGAGAAGGAAAAAACGGAAGAACACAGAGACAAACCTTTCCCAGTGCCACAGTGTCCACGAAAAAAAACACACACGTACTGTCCTGTGATCGAAGCCTTGCCTCCAAGGGAGCCATCTACACGAACAGCCTGTAAGGTGTAAATTTGACTCAACTGCCTAAAGACATGTTCCATTATTGGGATTTTGAGGTGACGAATTTTCAGGTTTCACAAAAATTCCGGGCACTTCTTGAGCAGCTGAATATCAGGTGCAGAAGAACATGCATCGTACAGTCAGTTTACAGTAAAGGAACATTATGATTCCTTATCCAAAGGTGGTATCTAATAAATCGGGGACGTGGTAATTGAGACATGAGGTTCTTACAGCAGTAAACGTTCAGAATGTGGCCTGCAGGATGAGAAGCCCTTACGCTGATGGATCGGTACCGAAGTACAGGAGTAACTGCTATCTCCATCTTCAGGACAGAAACCTCCATAAAATAAGTAACCACTCCGGCAGAATTTTTTAGTTTATAAAGATTAACCTACCAAATTTGGAACGTCGTTTCCAAATGCAACACAACAATCTATATGGGACTTCACCAAATAACGAAATACTGTACAGAACAGTAATTAACTCAGTTTAAGACGTAGGATAGACCCCTCTTGCTTTCAGAAGGCGCAATAACACTCCACTACGCTGTGAATCCCTGGAGGGGTTGTTGACTGTGATGATGTAAAACTCCAGGTTACAAAGTATCACACGACTGTGTGTACCTCTTTATATTCTCTATACTGCAGGGATGGCAAAGGAGGACAGAACACGTATCTGCAACAGTTATACTTCGCATGAAGAATGATACGCAGCGAGAACAGTCACGATCGTTCATTGTCAAATTATTCTACTACAGTGATATGTATCTTTTGGTTTACTCAACAATTCTTTAGCGTGTTACTTCACCTTAAGAATATCTGTCAGAATGATCCACATTAAGCGGTACTCTACTCTTCTCATTTTATTAAATTACCTGTCTTTTTAAAGACTGATTTCAGGCTTACGAGATCAACATGCTGGCTGTGTGCCAGTCCCTGTGTGAGAGGGTGTGTGTGTGTGTGTGGGTGTGTGTGTGTGCGCGTGTGTGTGTGTGCGCGTGTGCGGGCCTGTTTGTGTGTGTCACTCCTTCAGACTTCTGAAACAGCACACCCATTTTCGTAAAAACTAGATATGAACGTTACGTCCCCTGAGGTCACCTAAAACCGCGTACTTTCTATTTCCCCGTGCCGGCTAAAAACGACATGGAGAACGCGCGAACATGTGAGGTGGAACCGAAACTTAATTTAGGGTCCTTAAATTATACATGGTAATAAATCTTCCAGAAATAAGTCACTTTTATAAAAATGTTTTTGCACGATATAAAATAAAACGGAGTCTATGAAAAAATTTTCTCTGACTTTCGGTTTGATGGCGGTGCCTAATGAACCAACAGAGCTGGACAAGTTACCTATAAACCACACGCAAAATATTCGTAAATTATGACAGTGCAAAACTTTGAGTAAAAAGCCTATCTGGAATCTGTAACTTTCACAACAAGGGTGCACAAATGCCGACTGCCACGTTCCAGTGGAAACTAAATTCTCTACGGTGACGCCCAGCATTTGTGAATCCCAGTACGGAACTGCTTATTTGATCCTTCTGGCGCCTAGAATTTTGAGATGGCTCATGGAGTATTAGAAAATCTCTGAATCCTTTCTTAAGCAATAAATACTTTACAACTTATACCTCGCAACTACTTACGTGGCTTTCACTAAGGATTGTAGGATATAAATTTCACGAGCTTCCACGGGTAAGACAAAAATTCTTTTAAGAGCTGTGTTCTTGCACGTTATGTTTACATGTAAACACTACTGCTAATTATCGGGGTTATCCACACCATTAAACAACACTGAATGCAATGACGTCCGATGGACCTGTTGTGCAGTTCCTCCGGCAGTTGCTGTGTTAGATACAGACCACACGTTACGTCGTGTTGTAAATTACACTTCTGTATTTTACATTCGATTTGCGGTATTACCTGTGTTAGTAATATTTAGCAAATTAAATCCCCTTACCATACTGAAATATTTGCATGGGTGGTATTTCGAGGGGGGTATATTAATTCTGGAAACAAGCAGGTCACATAACTATGGGAAGAACGAATCAGAATGGACATTATCCGTAAAAAGGAGAATGAACGTATACGAAAATGTACCTAAGGTAGATCGAGCGGGCGAAGCGAGACCACAAAGACAGCCAAGATGCCAACTTAACACATTCGGCGTGTGTGTCTGCAAAGTATGTCTTACTCGTCGTTAAAATTAAATAAAAATTTCAAAGTTCCACACATACGTATCACATGTAACTATACTCACATGAGATAACTGGTGAATAATTGAACCTATATGCGCCTTAATCGTGGGCCGGGATAGCGTAGGCGGTATAGCGACTCGCTATGGGCTGGAAGGCCGGGGATCGAATCCTAGTGGGGGCGAGATTTTCCGCACCCGTCCCGACCGACCTCATGGCCCACCCAGCCTCCTATACAACGAGTACCAGATCATTCCCGGGGGTGGATTCGCCGAGGCGTGGCGTAAACCACCCACCCCATCTGTGGCCGAGGTTAAAGAAGAGTACAGCTATAACTCTATTCCTCATCTGTGCCTTCGTGGTATGTTCTAGGGTGAACTTTACTTTTACACGGGTCTTATAATCTTTCAACATTTTGTATGTAAAATTTTGTGCGAATTTCATATTTCCCTTAGTAATGCTACATAATCTGTCAATCTCATACTTTGACTTAAAAGTTCATATTCTGAATTCGTACAGAACATAAGTTTGAAAGGGAAATAAATGGAGCAAACGTATTTTCAAAACGCGTTCTAAGCTACGAGATTTAGGTCCTCACAGCGGTGTTGTTGAAAATTAAAGTCTACTGGGATGTGACGTGGCATATTCACCAGACACAGTCGCCCAGCAGCCAAGACGATTGCATCTTCACGATGTAAGCTCAGTCCAGGTACGCTCTACAGCACATGCACAAATTCTCCTGTCGCATTACAGACAGCAAGGAAGAGTCAAAAATGATTCTTCATCTTATGTCATCATTCACCATACCGACAGGTGTTCAATTAACCTTTTGAAGCCTAACGACCACTATAGTGGTCGTACCGCACCGCTAACCTCTAAACGTTGCATTTTATATATTTATTCAACAAATGTAGGTACTGAATATTTTAAACATGGTATATACTCTCCGTTTCTTTC
>Ga0123355_10007964_pt1 | contig 15970 bp, 8 predicted proteins | sample TergutEmb28metaG_3_FD_89872 | JGI IMG/M metagenome (GOLD analysis project Ga0123355, IMG submission 89872) | Embiratermes neotenicus P1 segment gut microbial communities from Petit-Saut dam, French Guiana - Emb289 P1 | ecosystem: Host-associated > Arthropoda: Insects > Digestive system > Gut ...
ACACACACACATACACACATACATACATACATACACACATACATACACATACATACATACATAATACATACATACATAAATACATACACACACATACGTATATCCAGGCGCGCGCGCACTCACGCAGGCACGCACGCATGGACTGACATACACTGTGCTTATATCAGGCGTTTTTTCAACCTAAATTGCTTTGGTTTCGTCATGTCATTCAGCAGTTCGGAAATACTGCCACAGCGCTGCGAGTTCATGTGTCTTTATAAAGGCTCAGATTGAGTGATTTCCACCAACATTTGCCGTTGCTTTAGCTTGAAGATTTGTTACCACCGACTTTGCTTTAAAATATGCAGTCAGGAAAGAAACAGTTAAACACAGCTTATTTCAGGCAGCCTGTATAGTTTTTTAACCACTAGCAGTTACTGTTGTCACAGCTAAGTCTTTGACGCAATAAGACAATCTTGGTTATAATTTTGTAGGTCTGTACAAGCAGAAGCTGCAAGTTTTAATTCGTCTTCAGCACGTGAGGGCATAAGGAGGAGGTTAGAACTGTCCGTTCGCAAGTTGTGTACCGAATATGCTGATTCGGATTTCGAATACTTTGTTTTCGGAGTCTGCGCTTAGAATTTCCGTGGTCTGTTTCAGTGTCAAACTTGAAGAAAATGTACGAGATGAGTTGATTTCCCAAGGAAATGGTTACGGCTTGCGGGTGGTAGGTTGCGCGTGCGCGATAGATTGCTGTCCCTTGACCGCGTTAATTAATGTTATTTTGCTGTCATTTTCCCCTTGTTGTTTGCATTTCCTTACACCCGTCCATATTCTAGTCTTGTTTCTCAGTAGCCTTCTCACATACCCCATCTCTTGTAATTTCCCTTCTCGTTCCTTACTACCCTGGTTCATGTGTTCTTTTACCAGCTTCGGAACCCATTCGGATTCGAGCAATGCGTCGGTTGAGGTGAAATAGGTTAATCGTTGCAACAGTAACTGGTACAAAATATGAGGCTGTTTGCGGCGCATGGTAATATGTTATTGAGTTTAATTTCTTTTGGCTAATTTCAGTTCGTACCAGTACGGGATGTTTCACCGTAGTGTTTGGGAGGGTTTTAATTGTAAGAGTCGAGAAACCGTTTTCTTTGGACTTTTTTTTTTGTTTTGGTTCCATTATTTGTAATTTTCTAAAGAAATCCCTGTTGGTCTTGATATACAGGGTTATTCGAAATGATTGTTGGGGTTTTAACAACTTGCCACCCCGTTCTCCAGATGCAACCCCATGTGATTTCCTTCTATGGGGTTATGTCAAGGATCAGGTTTATGTTCCTCCACTTCCCGCAAGTATCCCAGAACTGAAGGTAGGAATCAGAACCGCCATTGAGACCATCACCGCTGACATGCTACAAACAGTTTGGAACGAACTCGATTATTGTGTTGATGTTTGTGGAATCACAAAGGGTGCACATATAGAACACCTGTAAGGTATGTAACAAAAACTTGTAGTGTTGTTCTATTAAATAAAAAAGTACATATACTCCTATCTGAAGTGTATTGTGTATGACAAGTTGTTCAAACCGCGACAATCATTTCGAATAACCCTGTATTCTATATTCATATCACATGTGCTGTTTATCTTATATTATGTATGAGTATGTAAAACTTATGATAGACCAAAAACAACTAGAGAATGTGGTATATTTTAAATATTTTGGTAGCATGTTAACAAATGATGGAAGATGTACTTGTGAAATTAAATCCAGGATTGCCATGGCAAAAGCTCCATTCAACAAGAAGAGGGCTCTTTTTGCTAGCACAATGGGTGTAAAACTGAGGAAGAAACTAGTAAAATGCTACATTTGGAGTATTGCTTTGTATGGTACTGAAACTTGGACGCTTCTGGCAGTAGTTCAGAAACACCTGGAAAGTTTTGAAATGTGGTGCTGGAGAAGGATGGAGAAGATCAGATGGACCAATCATGTGAGAAATGAAGAAGTGTTACTTAGAGTCAAGGAGCAGAGTAATATCCTACATGAAATAAGTAAACGGAAGGCTAACTGGATTGGTCACATTTTGCGTAGAAACTGTCTTCTACAACGGGTTATTGAAGGAAGGATAAAGGGGGGATTGAAGTGAGAGGAAGACGAGGAAGAAGACGTAGGAAGCTACTGGATGACCTTAAGGAAAGAAGAGGATACTCTTATTTGAAGGAAGAAGTTATAGATCGCACTATGTGGAGAGCTGGCTTTGGAAGAGGCTTTGGACCTGTCGCAAGACAGACTACTACTAAAGGACTGTTTGAGCCGACGACAATTTTGCAGTTTTTATGTTTCATTCCCTACCGCATCGCGCCTGCGTGCCATCCCAAAGTATCTGCAGACAGTTCTTTATAACCCCAAAAGTCTTCAGTTATTTAGGTATGATTTTCAGAGAAGTTGAACTGTAATTGAGGTTGCTTGGAATTGTAATGGTTTGTTTGAGCAGAACCGGCATTAGTATAAATACTCAAATACTTGATAGTTTCTTCCAAGTAGCCTCGCAGCGTTGTTTTCCAGACAGCGTCCTGTTGTGCTGCAAACTTTCCCACAGGTTACGCAACCGAAGTGCTACCGTCACTTTGCGATTACTTAACTCTGCGGTCGCATGCGTTTGTAATTGTTCGTCATTGCGCCGAATGTATCATCGCATGTGACGTGATGTCGGTCTATGGTCGGTCGCATTGCTGTTGCCTGAGTGGGACAGCTGTGGGGTGTTACGAAACTTCCGTCCAGTCGGTAATTATGGATAGTCTACAGTCGTATTCAGAAGGCCTGCTGGTCCGGATCGACGAGAACTTCAGCGTTATGATGAGAAGAGGCTGAGTTAACGCTCGTTGTGATATGCTTAGTGAGTTTAAATAATTGGACAGAGTGCCAATGCTCTCAGGCCCTTATACTGAAGCAGTGTTGGGGTGTCGGCTGTAATAGAAGGAGTTCCGCCATATTATTGTGCGAATTCCTGCACTACTGCATAGCTGTTATTGGACATTACTGTACTTGTATTAGGTTTTTGCGGGAAGGAATTCCTAATCGAAAACAGTACCAGCACAGTACGAGGAGTTGCGAATAAACTCATAAAGTTTACATTCCTGTTGCATACATATCAGTCCTACTTATCCGTTATCATTCGTGTTATTTTTTTTTACCTTTGTGAAAGACTAAACTGTAAAGGCCTCTGCGACAGGCCGATCCCTCGTCCAGGGAAGTTCTACCGGGTGTGTGTGTATATGTCAGTGCGTGTGATCAGGAGCAACAGTGACCCTTTACACCCGCAGTGAGTAGGTAGAAGAGGCGAGTCGAAGATAGAAAGAAAGAAAGAAAGTAGGAAGAACTGAACTCTGAAGTATGCATTCTGTATGCGTTAAATCTGTTAGCGCATAACTCAGAAATTTCACATCGTCTGTATGTTTGAATTGTTGAATTTCGTATACAACGTGTAGGCTTGTGTATGGTGTGTATTAATACCCACTTGTCGGACTCGAATGATTCATTAGTTCATGGAATACAGCTGAGAGCTAAAGACAGTTTTTGCACGGCTGTCACATTGTTATTGTACAGACAGTAATGCCTTTATGTAAGTGACTTGATTTCTCAAGATCTCTTACCTTAGGCCCACATCATTTTAGGATTGAGAAGTAGGCGGCGCTGATGTTTCTCGTGTCTCACAATTTTGGGCATTCGCCACGTTGGTCTTAAGAACTGTACGAAGTTAAAATGTATTGTGTTGGGGTATCCGCCACTAACTTAATGTTCATACCAGGTTTCATGAAAGTCTGATAGCTGGGTTAAGATTTGAAATGGGCGCACGGGAGCCTAACACGTATATCTAAAACTTTTTTTTTAAAGGAAGGAAACCAGATTCTGAAGAGGCACTTCTTGAATAGTGGTGTCTGTCATTACCATCTTGACTTTATGCTATTTTCACGTAGATGTATACTGGATATTAAAAAAAATGTAGTAGACTCAGAGTCAATCTTGTTCTTTTACGGAAATCATTTTGGAATAAGCGTGATTTCAGGCTTCCGCGAGGTAGATGAGAACTGCGCTCTTCTGGGCTATTAGTCAGCGGCTAGTGGTAACTCCGTACCGACGTTTCGGAACCGATATGTTGTCCCTAAACGTCGGTAAGGAATTACCGCTACTTCTTGCATAATAGCCCAGAAGAGCGCAGTTCTCAATTTTGGAGTAAAAGAATTCAATTGGTTAAATGCTGCATCATTTTATGGCAGTATAACAACGCACCATCGTAATGAATGAAAACGAAACGTGTAATTCTGCGCAGAAATAATTCCTCTGCCGTACAATAAGTGAAGAATAAGAACCAACTAGATGCTACTAATTATTTTATTGTACTTATTAGAGGCTCAACATGTTTCGGGCACTACTATGCCCATCATCAGGAGCTCACGATTATAATGTTGATTACCACATTGGTCGTCTCGTTCTTGGGTTGCTGTAGGTTGGAAGTTAGGTGCGGGTAGGCTATAGCCTGCAGTCCGGTCACTACTCCAGCCTACCCTCACCTAACTTCCAACCCACAGCAACCCAAGAACGAGACGACCAATGTGGTAATCAGTAATATAATCGTGAGCTCCTGATGATGGGCATAGTAATGCCCGAAACATGTTGAGCCTATATGAAGTACAATAAAATAATAAGTACAATCTAGTTGGTTCTTATTCAGTTATCACAATGATGCACGGTCCAACACACATCAAAATTCAAGTAAGTGTTGGCCCTTCTCCAAGTGGCACACAGGCTGTATCGTGTGATTTGGCATGGCGGTGAACATCGAGTTTATGGTCTTGTATATGGTGACCGACGTTTCGGGGGAACCTTCTGCATCCGTATTGTATCCTGAAAATGGAAAGAGCGTTTTTAAATAAAAAAAAAACTCGATAACCACCCGCAAGACTGATGTCACAACTCCAACCGCCGCACTGTGTAAGGTGTGCCGACACACGGAATGTTGTCGCTATATATTTTACCTTTTGAATTCGTGCCAAGTCAAATAAGACCCATCCTGTTAGTGCTGGGCTGTAACCTGCAGCCGTGAAGTTGCTTCATAGGACGGCACTTTATAAAGCGGAAGTGTCGTTGCAAGTTGTATGATGCGGTATTATGTTAACTGGTACTGCGCGATTTGTCAAATTTACCTTTCGCGAAGCTAGATATCCCGTTTATTTGATGCGCTGAGGTGTGGTCGACGTATAAGTGTGTTCATTGCAGTCCTCCTCCACCCCCGACCCCGCCCGAATTCATTAGATGTGTGCTACTCGAAGAGTAAGTATTTTTACTCGTAAATGGTATTTGCGTGCGATACCGTGCAGGTAGGCCTGTGTTTTGCCGTAATTACTGTCATGGCTACAGAACAGTAACTTTATACAAGATTTAGTTTCTACTTCATTAACTCAGAGTGCTTCTTGAGACGCTGATTGTCGTATGTCTGAGAGAAAAATTCCCGTCCTTGTACGGAACCCGAAGTTATAATAGTGTCCGTAACAACACGCATCCGGAATCTTTCCCGAATCATGTGGCTGTACATAATGTCATTACATTCTCTTTCTGTAATGTTACTTTTCGCCATCTGCCTAGGTCTTCAAAGTGGTCTGTCCCTTCAAATTATCCTAGCGATTTTTTTTTGTCTTCTTCGCCTCTTCCATATATGCTGCGTGTCTTATCGCCATGTATTTGGTAACCTGTTCTGGTCGAATAATGTCAGATTAAGAATAAGCTTACATGTAACTCCCAACGCGTTGTTGTTGTTGTTGTTATAATATATAGGCTGATGAACGTTAAGTGAAATTGTGACAGACGCCACAGAAAAGTACTGTCGTGTATTGTCGCTATATTAGTCAAACGTCCGTGAAAATGCAAGGCTAAATCTTTCCATTTATTATTTTTTTACATAATAAATTGAGTTTAAGTATAGTATTGAGTCAGACATCAACACAAAGGCGAGACCAAAACGATAATGCCCGTTAAATTGTCTCAGGATATCTCGTCTTGTGGGTGTAACTTCTTGGCCCATGCGCATGTTAACATCTGGTGGAAAATAATTTCTTTTACATGTTCATCCTTCTCCCCTTTTTTCTTTATTTGGCCCTGCTTATTTATTTATTGTCCCGTTTTTATCTTCTTCCCCGATCTTCTACCGTCCTTTTTTCCAACCCCCTTATTCGTTTGTCTCCCCTCCCTTTCCATAACGTTAAAACAGTTTTGGGCCTTTTGGCTAATAACGCTACCTGTGAGTGTAATATACTCGTATATGAGCACAACATTTTCCCCGAGGGCAGGGTCTGCGGACGCAGACTTTGAAGTAAAGGTAAAATTTGCCTTCATGTAGGATACCTGTACATAGCCCGTTGAAATTTTAACGGGAAGATTTCACAATTTCCGTCTATGTACGTACGTACAATTGACACGGTTAACCCTCCTGTTTGACACATTCTGTGCATTATGACCTGTGAGGGACACTTGAAGTCACCGTTTCACTTCGTGTGCCTTCTGTGTACCGTTCTAGACACAGGCCTATACTGCAGTTCAGACTGAAGCATAGGTACTCCTCACGCCTGTTTAGTCCTGCTACCCTCTGGTCCCATTCATAACAACTAACGACTGTGATGGCTAGACGAAGACAGTAACAGAATGGCAAGCCGTGGATTTTGATGTGCATGGGTGGTAAAAAGGGGAACTCGTGTATAGGTTCTCCCTCCTTCTGTGAGATCCAGGAACTTCTGCGCGTGAGTTCTGTGGGTAACAACATGCCCAAGGACCTTGGCACGGTCGCTCGTGGTTTCTTGTTGTTGCGGAAGAGGAAGTGCCGTGGAATAGATAGGAAATTTGTGGTAAGAAAATGCGTTCGCTTTTGTGAAAAGAACCTGGTGACACAATAGCTGCCAGCTATACTGTAAACTTGAAATGTATTAAAACTGACATTTTGCTTGATTTTGCATCATTTATCTTCTCGCGTGCCCAAATTTATTTTTTTCGTGCTCCGCAGGCGGGTGCAGATAGTGAAGAACGAAAATTGTGCTGAGTAGCGTCGGCGTGTTTGTACTGTCATCTTGTGGCGTATTTATGGGTTGAACTAGTGAGATGTTTTGAAACAACCAGGACATAACGGTTTCCCAGTAAAGAACCTCCCTTAATCGATAGTTTGTCATGTGCGACGGGTGATAAACAAAGCTTATTCTTGTCTGTATCGAGTTAACAAAAATGGGTAATCTGCACGCACTGTTACCATTATTTCACTACCTGTGCCCATGTTTAATTGGCCGAACTGCTGATAGAAGGCACTGATTATCAGAACAGCCGGCTTTCCGGTCTGGTAACGGCCGCGTTCTTCGGCATCTTTAATTGGATTTCTGAAATTTTAAATATGTTGACTGCAGAAGCTAAATTTGAGTGAGTTACGATAAATTTGACATTCAGAGGACCGTGCATCGTGATATATTCTTATAAAAAAACAATGAGATGCATTAATCCTGATCCCGGTAGCAAGCAACCAGAAAAACCTGTATGACATATACTTGTTGCTGTGTATACAGTACTAGACTCCTGATGATGGACAGAAAACCTGTCCGAAACATGTAGGGTTCTATTCCAAAAATAAATTTGAGAAATTAATGCATCTCATTGGTTTTATTATAAGAGTTATGGTAAATTACCTCCATGGTAACTGAGCAGGACATGGTTGACATATTTCTTGACTGCAGTACACGTCAGTTTTAAGGCGTGTATGTTCCTAAGGTAATTGTTTTAAATAGCTTTACATCGTATGCTGTTCTAATTCAATCAGCCTTATGGAAAATAGAAATTCAGTACTTCACGTTTCAGGCTAGCATGCTGTGTTGCGTTTATGGCATGTACAGGAAAACACGCCACTTTATGGTTGCCAATCAGATCCACGTGCCAAGGACAAGAATAAGGAGCAGATTTAACTTCAAGTTAAGTGGAGTTATGGGTACCAAATTATAGAAGGTGACGATTATTTATGTGTGCTGGGAACCAGTACAGTCGGACCACAATGTATTCTAACAGCGTCTTATTGAGTGGTCCATATCCGCATTGTAAACAAGAAGAAAGAACGCTAATATTTCGATAATTTAACACCTCATGTGGCGCTTTGTGAGATATGGCACACGTCTTAACGGCCGCAGACGTGGCTGGTTTCTACTAACACGATCTTACAATCTGGAAGAAACCGTACCTTGATTAGTTTTATCACTTCTTAACCCAACGGAATGTGAGCGAGACAATGACATTGACTTTCAGACATAATCTTTGCTTCTTCTGTGATACGTATTTAACAGTGTTTGAAAATATTTGAAGGAATATACCGTATATTCTCGAATCTAATCCGCACCCGAATCTAATCCGCACGAGTTTTTGCCGATTTCTTAAACGAAAAAAAAAGTTAGTTCGCGGTTTTAATCCGCACCTTTCCTTCAACCGCCCCTTGCCTACAAGGCAGACTGATTGAATAATATTGGATGTTACCAATGCTTCAACCGTTATCCGTTGCATAAGCAATGCTTTTGACGGATCCGAAGATGACATTCTGTGGGAGGACGATGGTGAAGGTAAAGATGATAGTGACCGGGTGACGGATAACGATTTAGTTATGAGTGATGACGGCGAGTCTGATGAATAATAAATTATAAATATTATGTATTGTTCTTACGGCACGTACAGTACATCGGCTCTGTCATTTTTCCAAAATCCACAGTGCACTGGAGTTGATACAGCTTTCTAAAACGAAGTGTGTGCAACTGTTTAACGAGATGTGAGGTGTCAGGTTTTATAAATATTTGACTTCAGTTTAGTGTGTGTAATAGGAACGTCGCACATTGAATCCTTAATATTGATTCTTTATCCATTCTGTATGCTTTTGACGCGTCGCTGATTTTATTGAATAGTGTTTGGCATTGAATATAATGCTCTTATTATGAATAAGGACATAATCCACCCTTTTTAAGCTTTATTATTCAGTTCAGTACAGAACTGTACACGTGCTAGGAACATCTGAAAAGGAAGGCGCTTTATTTTGTGCTTGACAGTACTGTTTTTTTAATTGGGTAAGTGGTACGTACAGGAAGTACTGAGATTTAAAGGGTTGACAGTAACGGCGAATTTTAACTATGGCAGTGTGTCTTTGCTGCGGTGAGGACATTCGCATGGGTGCAAATAAATGCTGACTTTGTGCTAGTTCCTGTTGCAGTTGAAGCCGTTAATATGTTTTCTATGTAGCATCCCGGGCTGGTCCCAGTGGCCGCGCGGTCTCAGGCATGGGTCTGCGGCCCTTCTCTTCCTGGGATTGTGGGAGTCTTGCCGGGGCCTTGGATGTCTGAGTGTTGTGTGTTGTCAGGTATAAACCTCAGCGTCGGTCAGATCACTTGTTCGTAGGATTTCTACCGAGTGCGATGTGTCCGGGTGCGACCATAAAGCCTCGATAATGAGGAGGCCCTGGCCCATTGCACCATGGGGAAGAAATTACGCGTCCCATTGTGTTATTTAGACATATAAAGGAAATCAGTACTATCAACATAACTTGTGTGTATGGACAAGGATGGCCCACTCCACAAGAATATAATAATTTAGAGAATAATAAGCTGCTTATTTTGTCACTATTTTTTAAAGTTATTTGTAAGTGTTTTAGAAATACAAGGTTTTTAATAACTTTCCAACAAGATTCGACTTATTCAGTTTATTACATTTCCGTAGGCAGCTCTACATGTTTCGGGTGTTGGCACCCATCATCAGGAGCTCGTACAACTGTAAATACAGCTTATGGTATTGATTAACCGGATTTACTACCATCCGCTCTCGTTGTTGAGTTGGCCAAACTGCTGATAGAAGGCACAGGCCATCAGAACAGCCGGCTTTCCGGTCTGGCAAGGGCCACGTTCTTCGGCATCTTTAATTGGATTTCTGAAATTTGAGTTCCAACTGAACAACGAGAGCGGATGGTAGTAGAGCCGGTTAATCAATACCAGAAGCTGTATTTACGGTTGTACGAGCTCCTGATGATGGGTGTCAACACCCGAAACACGTGGTGCTGCCTACAGAAATGTAATAAACTGAATAAGCCGCATCTTGTTGGAAAATTATTAAATTCGATTCACGATGCACGGTCCCATATATATAAAACACAAGGTTCTTATTCTGCCGTCCCTGGATGCCATTATGCACTGTGTTAAGTGGCTTCAAAAAGACCTATGCACAAAATACCCTGACCTTTAAATTACAGACTGAATGTACTGACATTGGTGTTTGCGATGTAATGTCACTGCAGCGAATCTGGTCGATCAATAGAGGCCTCGTAGCAGGGAACAGAAATAGACCCCGAGTGTACCAGGCGTCAGCGCTCCCATCGTTAGTACATGTGTGTTTTATAACGCGCATTTCTTATAAAGTTAAACGTAATCCGTATTGTCACTGTGTTTAATAAGGAGCAAGTTAGTGTGAAGTTTGCATCTGTAATAATCTCAGACTGTTGAGAGCAGGTACGCTAGGCACAAGAATATGAAGCCCTGATATGGCGAAGTAATAGTGTCAGGTCACTTCCTTTCCTAGTTGATACAGAACCATACTCTCGGTTTTACAAGACTCTGTGCCGATCTTCTTGGTTTTCAAGAGATAATGATTGCAGATCACGTTTCGTGATCCATTTTTATTCGTTCGTGAGGTTTTGAGTATATTTCATTCGACATCTAAACTAATTCCAAGCAGCAGCGTGCTTTTTAAGAAAATGATAGTTTCTCAGATTATGAAGAAATTGTCACACCTCTTATTGAACCCGGAGGTTACACAAGAGCCCATGATTGGACGGTAGTCTGTGCCGCATATGTTCAGTCCACCCTGTAGCACTGTGCTTCGCTTGGGATCTTCCTTAATATCTCCGCTCTTGTACGCAAGTGTTCTCCGTTCCTAATGTTTTCCTGTCAGTGCGTATGTGTTTCTCATCTCTTCCATACGTTCTACATATTATCATACTTCTTCTACCGTTCAGGCGAAAGGGACCTGACACTGAACTCTTAGAGTTAACGTCTGTCGTACGACTTCACAGATTTTTCATTCTTTGTAACTTTGTGGAGTAGTTTTGGGAGGTCCTGCAGTAAAGTATTAGGTCTTAAAAATAACCCTCTGTACCAATGAGATCGCTAGGTACGAGGAACGAAGTCATATTAATGTTGGTGGTTATCTTCCTTCATTAACTCGTCGTCGTATTAAGCCTTACGAAGGTTATGTGGATGTTTGTTGGTAGGAAGATATGTCTGGCTTCCACTTTAGAGGTTAGTTGGCGTCTAATGAGTTGTTAATTACGTGTTTTGAACTGGAAAATATGGATAAGGAAGTTGCATGAGAACACTGCTACGCCATAAGCGTGAAGTAATGTAGGTTTGGGACCGCTGTGGCACAGTGGTTACGGTGCTGTGATACAAATCGGAAGGTCGCTGGTTCGATTCCAGATGGTGTCATTAGAATTTTTCATTGATATAATCCTTCCGATCGCACTATGGCCCTGGGGTCGACTCAGTATCTAACAGAAATGAGTATCAGGAGCATTTCCTGGGGGTAAAGGCGGCCGGTGCATAAGGCTGACAACCTTACCACCATCCCATACCGTTGTCATGTAATCTGGAAACCTTAACTTTCTGGAACCCTCTGGGCCACTCCAGACCTGTAACGGGACTGCTTTACCTTTTACATGTAGGTTTAATCATAGTCGTGATCAGTATTCGAACCTGGTACCTGCAATTTCCTGTCAGTAAAGGTGTGGAATTATGAACATTTTCTTTTTTATTTACGCAAGCGTCAGTGGGACTGTGTCCTTAAATTACAGCAATCAGTAGTATAAAACAGCCGGGTACCTCAGTTGGTATAGCGACTGACTACGGGCTGGACGGTCCGGAATCAAATCCTGGTGGGGACGAGATTTTCCTCCCGTCCAGACCGGCCCTGGAGCCCACCCAGCCTCCTGTACAATGGGTACCTGGTCTTTCCCTGGGGTAAAGTGCGGCCGGGGCGTACTGATGACCACTCACCCCCTTCTAGTGTCGCGGTCATGGAAGAGTAGAGCTATACCTCTACCCACCCTCTGGGCCACACCGGGCCTGTAACGGGAACGCTTTACCTTTACCTTTTAGTAGTATAAAACATTACATACGTACTATGGACCAGAATGGAGCATCGAGGAAGATTCAAAAAGAGTTTAAAAGAAGCCGTCCAATTAATGTGCGTATGCAATGATCAGGAGCCACTTAAGCAACGTGATGATAGCAAGAGCTAATGTTCATCTGCTAATCGGTGCCATATTCATGCAACACCAGTAGTCTTCAAATGCAGCGTTCTTCATCCTTCCATATTTCAAAGCACTGTATACCGAGCCGGCTAGCTAAAGCCGCAGCGCTACTGACTTGTGTTCTGGAGGTGACCTTTCGCATCCCGGGCGTGCCATCCGCTATCCAGACGGGGACTTACTCCGATTTACGTCAGCTCCTTGAGGAAAATGTCAAGATGTTACCAACAAATAAGACCACTCGCTAACCCATTTTAATTCATTTTTCGCTCTCATCGCAGCGTTCTTTTCTGTGTCGTCTGTTCTGCTGAGTGCCACTCCATAAGCCTGAAGTAAATCAAAGCATCGTTAACGGGCAAACATTGCTATTTAAGTTTTAAAATAAAGCTTCTGACTGTTGTGGTTTGGCGTGTTAACAAGGATTCTGGTTTGTTCTGGAGTTGCTGTATTTTGTGCGTTTTACGTGAGTCCATTTGGAAAATCCTGCTGTTCTAAACATCGCGCTTGCTTTTCAACCGAAATACCGGAAGCGATTTGGAAACCTGATTGGAACTGCCAGTAACAAATTGTGTGATAGGCCTGTAACTATTTAGAATCGTGATGCCTTCTGTTCTTATTTTCTGTACGGTTCTATTTCGGTAGAAGATGTTACTTCTGGCGGCTGAATTTGGGGTTGGCGGGTGATTCGTAACCTCTGCACTTAAAAGGTCGCTGTCCTTCTGAGTCACCATTTTGAAAGTCTATCTTCAGTAGCTGATACAGGTTTGTTTTTAAGGCGGAATTCTTGTTCAGTGAAAGAGCAAATTGTAACTCTGAAACCAAATGTGGCAGTGAAATGCATCAGTATGTGGAAACTGTACCTACGACTTTGAACAATGTAATCTTGCTTATAGAATGGCTTACGTAAGAGTCCTGGGACACAGACATGCCTACTTGCATGAAGGTCGGTGCTACAATGACGAAGTTCCGAGAATCGACTTCTAGGTCGATGTATTGACATTCCGGACTAGCGGTCAGTTATTTATATATGTAATGCTTTGTTTTCGTGGAAACTTGAGTTTTGTTCGGTCACCTTTATAAGAATTGGCGGACAAGGTACAGGATAATAAAATATTGACTGTGCATGTACAATTACCCCCTTCTTAGCGTTACAGCTGGTCTGAGTTTTGTACCTTCCCAGTAGTAGTATAAAAGAACAGGTGTTCTAAGCGGAATGGTGTAGCGGTAACGCAGTGGATTTATGGTTGAGAGGTACCACGCTAGAATCTCAACCGGGACACTGGGTACCATGATGGAGGCTTTCGTGGTTTTATTCAGTCTAGACGATTACCTTGATAATACCTCAATGAGGTCTCCTTATAAAATTCTTTCCAGTTCGTTATTCGTCCTAAAATGCTGCTTCTTTTGGTCCGAGCTAATGGCAGCGTCGTAAAACGAACCACAAAAAAGGAATCCAGAAGTATAGATGGAGTTTGCAGTCCGTGATTATAAAGGCTTGGAAGTACGAATACTTCAGGAGAAGACTGGGATGAAATCCGCTTCCTGGTCGAGTTGTTTCAAAAGCTCTTCATCCATGTCATAAGGAAAAACAGACCTTTAATGTGCGTCCTTGTATTTCGGTATCCTCTTTCGTGGAATATGAAAGATTTCTGAAGTGCAGAGGACGGTATAGCAACATTTCTTTTCATCCTCTGTACAAAGGACATGCAGAGAGTGTGTACTGGGGAAGCCATGACTCTTATTCCGACCATTTACCCGTATCATCTTCTTAATTAATTTCAGTTCAGTTTGATATCTGTGTGTGAACTAAATTTGCCGGGCTTATTTTGGTTCTCCGTCAAGTCCCCCTACTCTGAGACTGAGACTAAAGGAGTTGGCGACTGGCGACCCGTGCATTACGGCTGTGTTTGGTCTTTTGTGAAGTGACCACTACTTTACATAAAGCACACGTGTAACTTCATCGATTTGTTAAAAATCGGTAATAGAACAAGGTATATAGCACATATCATAAAAAATAGGGAATGTTTTACGTTCTGTCTCCTTTATTTGAAGCGTTGAGGGTGTAAGGAATAAGGCATGTAGATACGAATTTCCGCTTGTTGGGTGAGTAGCTTTGCAACCTTACGTAACGGACTGCTGTTCACCTGACTTGTCTTCTAGAGGGAGAAATGGATACTGATACTGTCGAAGAACATTTTGGCCGTGTATCAAGTATGGTGTTGGAAAAAAAATTGTAGTATTTGTAGCCGAAGAGATTTTTATTGGACGTTAATATGAGTAATGCTCTAAACTTGAAATGACATTAATTAAGAAATTAATTGACTTAATATGAATTGTGCAGGTTTCATACAAAAGACGTTTATGTAAGGGGGTTGACTAATCAGGCGTTTCAAGTAGTAAGACAAATACTTGAACCCACATCTCAAGTGCATGGTTACATACAGTCTTTTCGCATGTTCTTTGACGTATTTTTGCCGAATTCCTTGTGGCTCATGATGCATATATTTAGAGGAATCTTTTGGGTCGGTGCCCAACGAATTGTGTGCTTGTATGGGACGACTGGAGAAGTGAATCGGGGAGTCATAAGGGAAGAGACGGCTTGGTAGATATTAGTACAGATGGAAGGATCGTAGTAATACACGTACGTAACACAACAGCGAGTGTGATGAGTGCAGTCACAATTCACGGGGCTCACAAACGCTGTACCTATCTGCGAATGACACCGACAGTGACATGGGTATTTGGCTGTAATCTAATCGGGAATTAACATACTTAACAGAATCGGAATAAACATGATTTGGCGACATTAATAGACCTTATTTGTAAGGTAAGAGGAGCATTTTTTTGTGTAAGCTGTTTCTGTCCCTCTCTCCGTGGTCTGGTTCCAACATCTAAATCGTTGGACAGACTAAAAATTAAATATAGGAGATTCACTGAAAATTGTCTGACATTGCCAGTTATTCTTCAAACCAGACAAAAATAATGGACACTTTACACGACTTACAATCGTGTCTGACTGCATGTCTACTGTTACTGGGTGTAACTGACTTTGCGTTTGTTTAAGCGAAAAATGTTTTAAAGAAAAGTTATGGGAAGAAATGAAACCCATTTTTATGGCCTGAAGTGTTACGGATTCCTAATTAATTAATTAATTAATTAACCTAATTAATCTTTCTGCTGTCGTAACTGAAACTTGAGAATGATTGGACTGATCAAAGGATTTTATGTTGTGGGTCTGTGCGCTTTCAGTAAAGGTCGTGTCTATTTGTCTGTCTTTATAAATAAAGGGAGATTAACAACCGTCAATAACTGAACTTTATAAAAATAATATCTCTCTTTCGCACATGATCTGTATACTTCCTAATGTGTTTCAAATATGAGGCTGAAGATGACCTCTAGAGAGTCGAAATATGTAGCTGGTTTTTGATGTTTTGCTGACCGTGCATCTCAGTATAATCATAGTAATTAACCAACTTAATGCACAAATGATTCTTTTATAATTAGTTTATTATATGCCTCTACATGTTTCGAGCACCATGTGCTCATCATCAGGATGTCAAAATTGTATTATACAGCATCTGTTATCATCACGCTCTGTAGGTGGCAGTACGGTGCACCGGACGACTACCTACAGCAGCGGGATGAT
>Ga0123355_10007965_pt1 | contig 15969 bp, 10 predicted proteins | sample TergutEmb28metaG_3_FD_89872 | JGI IMG/M metagenome (GOLD analysis project Ga0123355, IMG submission 89872) | Embiratermes neotenicus P1 segment gut microbial communities from Petit-Saut dam, French Guiana - Emb289 P1 | ecosystem: Host-associated > Arthropoda: Insects > Digestive system > Gut ...
GTCTTGGTCCATGGTTTCTGAGCCGTAACACCAGCATGGGGTTACGGTTAGGGTAATGTCTACCCCGGCTTTGCGGAACTTGTCTGCACAGGCGGCGGCTTCCGGCACACGTCCTATGGTCGTGTCGGCTATGATTACTTTCACAGGTTCGCCATTGGAATAGCGTAGGTTAGACGTAAAAAGTGCGGCGGCAGCTTTTGCCATGTTCATTGTTTGTTCTTCTAATGAGCCGCGCACGTCTAGTATGCCGCGGCGGGCGTCTATTGTTGGGCGTATGCCTATTACCGGGTAGCTGCCTATTAGGCGGTTTGGTTGCATTTTGTCATCTCCTTTAGTTGTTAGCATAATGCAAGGTGCTGCAGATAATGCTGATTGCGCAGTGTATGCTCTAACACATGATTAGCCAATTAACCCCAAATATATCGACAAGCGAAAACATGTGTGTGGAATATTCACACTCGCCTACAGGCCCATCGTATTTAATTGCATCAACCATCAGTACATCGTGTGCGTTTTGCACAAAATTTTCATATCCTGCACCCATGTCTAAAATAAACTGCATGTTGTTGCCAACCACAACTTCGTCAGCATCTGTTTCCATAAGCGAGATTGTTTGCCCGAATACGTTGATTTCGGCATGTCCAATGTTTCCATTATCGAATGTGTGAAAAATCTGGCCCGTTGTGCCGAAAGCAGTTTCATACAACGTCATCGCTTCGTGTGCATTTTTAACATACATGTGAAACATTGACCTAATCATTTATTCGCCTCATTTCAAATTCGGCTTACCACAATACACTTGTCCAAATATAATTGTATGCCGCCGCATCTGCACTTTGCCATTGGCTGCGTACCAAATCTATATCTCCACAAAGATTTTTATACCCGCTGCTTTCGGTCTCCCATGACCTGCACACAAGGGGTGGGCGTGTACCGGTAGGGATTTCTATAACGTTTGTTGGTGCTTCTATTGCTTTGCCGGGTGTGGAGCGGCTGTAAACACCATGCTCTAAGGTGTAGTCTATGACGGCTTTTACATTTTCGGGCTTGATATCGCTTAACATTAGGGCTGTGGCATCTAGGATATAACCGCCGTCTTGTTTTACGGCATCAAGTAATTTTTTTGCATGTTGGCGTGCGTCTGCTTCCGTACCACGTGCCAGAGCGTCGTAGTTTAACCCGCCGCTTATTGCAAATTTTCGCTTTAGCTTCTTGGCGGCATATGCCGGGTCGCCTTTATCTATATGATAAATTATACCCTGTGCCGGAAGTTCCAGCAAATTGTCGTAATGTGCTTCCCAGTTTCCTTCGCCGTAAAATAAAATTTGGTGTCCTTGCCGGATAATTTCCTCGAATATAGGCTTTAATGTTGGCCAAAAAATACCGTCGAACATTTCTTGAGAGATAAATGGCACACAGCCCCTATGCGCCCATATTGTTATGGGAACATTTTTGTCCGGGTCTGCACCGCTTAAGGCATTTGCTAATATGTGGGGCATAAGAGCCTCGCAGGCACGCAGCAACTTTTTTGGGTTTTCTTTCCCGTCGATACATACGTTAATATATCCGCGCAGCTTGTCTGCCATGATATCCAGCGGGGCTTTTATCATTCCGGCGTTGGCGGATACAACTCCTGCTTCGTATTTTAATTTGTTTGCTGCCGGCCCAAAGGCGTTCATGTAGTTCCCGTATGCTAAGGCACCACTGATTAGGCTCAAGTTATGGTCGAAATCTACGGGCCCACCGGGCATGCGTACCCTTTGCATGGCACGTGGGAACCATTTGTTTAGCAAAAATGCTGTGGGATCTTGGGTGAATTCTTCGTATTCTGAAAATTGTACGAACATATCCTCTTCATCGTGTGGCTCGTAGAATTGGCTTACTGTTTCTGGGCCGCAATCTACGCCTGGAATTGCTAAATAACGCCACCCGGCGGCTTTTGCTACACTATATGTCGACCAAATGGCATTTAGCATTACTGCGTCGTTGCCCATGTCTGCCGCCATTTTTCGTGTGACGTCAAATGCCAGCTCATAATCGCAGGCTACTTGTTGGTTGCTTACGCCGCAATGCCGTGCTGCTGCTTCTTGATATAAAAAGCGAATGGGTACACGGTCAGGGGTGCCGCCACGCATGGCGGTTACGTAACGAGTCAACCGTTCGTTATACAATTGTTCTGTTGCTGGATTTACAAACATTTTCAATCCCTCCTGGTTTGCGTGATTTGTTCTCTTGTGTTGACATAACTACCTCCTGCTTTTTGTCACGTGATTATTCCCTGTAACCATGCAGAAGTTTATGGGATGTCCAGCTTCATGTAACACTGTCATGTTACAACGCCTTTGGTTAGAATTATATTTGCGTATAACGCCCCTTCGGATGTGGCTACGACGGCGTAGGCATTTTTTGCACGCTCATAAAAAGCGAAACGCTCTATGTTGGTTACTTTTGCTTGTGGCTCGTGCTTTGCAACTATTTGGCGATATGTGTCCCATATTGGGGTGGCTACATTATCTCCGGGGACTAATTCCATTAGGGCAACGGGATACTCTACATAACTGTCTAGCGGGAATAGTGAGAGGATATCGTCTAATAGCGGCGGGACATACAGGCCGTCTGCTCGCACAAGCCGTTTTGCAATTGCCGCCGCCGGGAAGTTGCCGTCTGCAATAACAATTTCGTCGCCATGCCCCATTTCCATAAGGATTTTTAGCAGCTCTGGGGATAGGTTTTTGGGGATGTTTTTTAGCATGTGTTTCTCCTGTCTGTCTTATTGTTGCGTATTTATATTGTGCTATAGTCTCTGCCTCATAAAACAGTCCATTGTGACGCAGGAATTTTTCCGCAATACAAGGAAATGACGACTTTTGCGGTTTGCCTACGGCAAACTGGCTCGAAGAGCCACTTTTGCAAAGCAAAAGTGCAAGCGAAAACCACCCCACCCTTCGGGCACCCCTCCCAAGAGGGGAATGTTGGTGAAAATTCTAGTTGTTTTCATCTTACATCATTGTAATTGTTAGTATAAGTCACAATATTATAGGTGTCAACACTTGCGGCGACTATGCAAACTGGCGTATAATTACGTAAAACAGACAGATGATGGAGGCGATTATGAGAATAAAACCTACCCCTCAATACTACACATCCTTGGACAGAATGTGTAGTATTTTCGACAAGGAAGCCCGCCAAATGCCCTGCGAAACGGAGAGCGTTGCTGCTTACAACGTATGGAAAACAGCGACCAGAGCCAAGTTACGTGATGTGATAGGAATTTTTTTAATGGAAAGCTGCGATTTGCAGCCCAAGCTCCTAAGCACCACCCAGCTTGACAGCATGAAACGAGAAAAATGGCTGATTCAAACAGAACCGGATGTTTGGATGCCTTTTTACGTACTTATCCCCAATACAGCAACCGGCAAATCCCCCGTTATAATAGCCGCTCACGGCCATGTCATATGCGGCAAACTAGGCACCAGCGGCAGGCGGGAGTTTTCTAAAGTAGATGAACAAATAGATGTGTACAACGCAGACTATGGTCTAAAATACGCCCAGCAAGGTTACGTCGTATTCTGTCCAGACGCCCGTGCCTTTGGGGAACGCCGGGAGTCCCCCCGCCAAGGCGAGCGGGAAGACTTTTTTATCTGCTGCACGTGCGAGTACCTTAACAACATAGCCATTTGCCTTGGCCGCTGCCTAACAGGTATGTGGACATGGGACTTGATGCGCCTTATAGATTATATTGAAACAAGGGAAGACTGCGACCCCGGAAGAATTGCTTGCGCCGGCCTTTCCGGCGGGGGGGCGCAAACATTGTGGCTTATGGCAATGGATGATAGAGTTAAATGCGGTATTACCAGTGGGTATTTTTATGGGATAAAAGATGCGTTGCTTAAATTGCCTAATTGCTCTTGCAATTACATTCCTGGGTTGTGGAAAGTTGTTGATATGGGGGATATTGCTGCGCTTATTGCGCCTAGGCCGTTTATGGTAGAAACGGGGAGCGAAGATGCATTAAATGGGGAAAGTGGGCTTGAGAATGTTTATCGCCAGGTTGAAATTGCCCGTGGTGCGTACGAATTGTTTGGTGCAGCGGAGGATTTTGTACATGTTGTTGAACAAGGCGGACATAAATGGTTTGGTAATAAGTCTGATTGGTTTATGGAGAAGTATTTGTAAAAATGGCTTCACAATATAACAAAACTTAAAAGGAGACACGTATGAAAAACTTTAAATTATCCGAAATTTATTCGGACGGAATGATCTTCCAACGCAACCGCCCAATATGCATAGAGGGCGAAGCTTTCACCAATTGCGAAATAACCGCAACCTTGGGCGCAGACACAACTTCACAAGCCGTATCTGCAGGCAAGTTCTGCCTACAACTCCCCGCCCGTGCGGCAGACCGTGGCCTAACCCTAGCAGTTTCTGCCGCTGGCGAAAAAGTTACAATAAGCAACGTATACGTAGGCGAAGTATGGCTTGCCGCTGGCCAGTCCAACATGGAATGGTACCTAAACATCTGCGACCCAGCCGAAAGCAACCCAATAAAGCCCAACGAAGACTTGCGCTTTTACACCGTAGGCCGCACCTTGCTAAACGAATACGAACCCGGGTACGAATGGGCAGTAGTAAAAGACTCTGGCTGGGCGGGATGTAATGAAGAAACTGCCCCCCATTTTTCCGCAGTAGCGTACCATTTTGCCCATAAATTATATAAAAATCTCCAAGTCCCAATAGGAATAATCAACTGTAACGTGGGCGGCTCAAGTATTTTCAGTTGGATCCCGCACGAAGAATTCCAAACAAACAAAAACATACGTGAAGTTTGGGACAAGTTCCAAGATATCTTTGCAAAAACCGATATGTCGCAAGCAAAAGAAAAATTCTACAAAGGTCTAGACGCCGCAAAACCGGATTGGGCAGACACGCACGAAAATAAATCCGGCACACCGCACCAAGCTGTTATCGTCTACACCGTTGAAGAATATGGGCCGTATCACTATCATTGCCCCGGAATACTGTATTATTCCATGCTGGAAAAGGTTGCAAGCTTCCCAGCAAAAGGTATGATATGGTATCAAGGGGAAACAGAGGCGCATCCAGATGGTGTTCGCCTATACCCCCATGCGCTAAAAAGCCTTATTGGAAATTGTAAGGCAAAACAAGCAGACGGCGCAGAGGAGTACGCTTTCCACATGGTGCAATTAGCCCCTTGGGACGACCCGGGCGCAACAAATTGGGCCTCGTTTTGCGACATGCAACGGCAGTATCATTTAGATAACCCGCAGCACGGCATTGCAACAATTGGCGACCTTGGCGGCGGTACGGATATCCACCCGCCACGTAAGAAAGGCGTAGGAGAAAGGCTTGCCTATGCTGCAATGGAGTTAAATTACAACATACCACATGAATTTTGCGGGCCATTGGCGACAGATGCAAAGGTGCAAGGCGATGAAATAGCGGTTAGCTTCTCTCATAACGATGGTATGTACTATAATGAAGCAATTGGTACTTTTGAAGTTATTTCTGCAGATGGAACAGTAGCGGAAGTTGCCGCACAGGTTAAGGATGGTAAGGTGTTTGCATCGCTTAAAGGTGTGAACTTTAAACCAGAGGGCATACGTTACGAGTTTAAATCCGACCCTAAAATTGGGTTGTTTAATAGCAGTGATATACCTGCGTCGGTGTTTAGTTTGACGATTAGGTAAGGTATCATAATCTATATTATGGCTATAAAAAAGGAGCCCAAAATGCAACCAGAAAACCCCTTTGTACAAAAACCTCTACGCTGTTTATACGATAAAGCCGCCGGAAAATGGTGGTTCTCTGCCGTTGACATTTGCGGTATTCTTACTATGAACGATTACGAGACTGCACGGAAGTATTGGAAGCAGTTTAGGCATAAACTTTTTCAGCGTAAAAACCAGTTGGTATCAGATTGCTACCAACTGAAATTCCCTGGCATAGATGGCAAGCATTATTTTACCGAGGTGTTGGATATTCGGGAAGTTGTTTATCTGATTCAAATTATCCCAAGCTCTAAGGCAGAGCCTTTTCGCTTATGGCTTGCGGATGTTGTGGCAAGTAACACAAATATAGAGGCATTGCTTGCAGATGCAGGTACAGAAGACGCCGGGCGGATAGAGGAGTATCGGAAAAGTTCGGAGACTCCTTATGTGTTGCAGGTTGTTACAAGAGAGGACATACCCAAGAGTAGATATGATAATTAAAATCGTTTTATCTTGCTCGACATTGTTTATCCAAAATAATAAATAGCCTTTGCTCATTCCTAACGAGGTTTTACTAGGAGGAGCACTATGCGCTATATAAATGCAGCTATGTTTATAGTCATTTAACCCGAAAATGCCCACGCATAACTTGTAAATATTCCGCAATGCTACGCCGCTAAAAACCTTGCGCACTCCTAGTGCGCTACGGCTTTCAGCTCCTTGCTTTGCGAAATATTTCCTGCGTTCTGCGTGGGCGTTTTCAAGTTAAATGCCTATAGAAGCTGGAGCTTCATTCGTGATTGGTATTGCATAAGCCTGTAATGTACTGTATAGTAGCGGAAATAGATTGTAGGGAATTTGAGGTTTGTTGCAAATTAATGCATTGGTTTTGCATTTTGCTGCAGTTGTTTATTGTAAATGACGAAATAACATTATTTATTATACATGAAACGAGAATGAAGGAAGGGGATGTAAGTATGAAAGCAAAAGAGAGGTTTTTGGCAATTGTTGTTGCATTGGTACTTGGTTTAGGAGTGGTCTTGCCTGGATTTGTGGTTTATGGGGAAAGCTATACGTATACCGCAGCTATTGCCGCAGAAAATGGGAGTTATGAACATCCGGCAGAGTACGCAACCGGATATAATAACAATAGTGGAGAGCCTGGCCTAGATGACCTAATCGAAAGTAGTGAGGATAGCCAATCTGATACAGAAGATAAAGTCTTGAATAATGAAGACGGCGAACCTAATTCAGAAGATGACACCGAGGATAACGACGACAGTGAACCTAGCACAGAAGATGATGACGAGGTTAGCGACGACGGCGAACCTAGCACAGAAGATGATGGCAAGGTTAATGACGACGGCGAACCTAACGCAGATGATGACACCGAGGATAACGACGACGGCGAACCTAACGCAGATGATGACACCGAGGTTAATGACGACGGCGAACCTAACGCAGATGATGACGCCGAGTTTAATGACGACGGCGAACCTAACACAGATGATCCACCCACTCTGGTTGAAGTTACACCGTTTGGCACAAACCATCCAGTTTGGAATGCCACCGATTTAACTATGGCACTGGGTAACACTGCTGACGGCGACACGATAACATTAATGGATGACATTGCACTTTCAGATATTTTCATTTACGAGAGAAGTATTACACTTGTCACAAATGGGTTTACGCTGGATGTTTACAATTCTATTACGCTTGTAAGTGCAACATTATTATTAGACGACAGTAGCAGCGGCGAATTAAATGTCAGCGGTTCCTTATGGGCTACTGTACATGTTATTGATAGCAGCAAATTGGAAGTAACTAGCGTCACTACAGCAACTACTGGCGATGCCATAGTTGCTTCTAACGGAAGCACAGTCATTGTTAGGGGCGATGTCACTTCAAAAAACCCACACAGTAGTTCCATCATATATGCGCAAAACGGCAGTATTGTACACGTGGGTGGTGATATCACATCCGAGGGCTGGGGCGTATTTGCGTATGCCGGGGCAATTATTACTATTGAAGGCGATGTTACAACACGCACTTCTGGTGTAAGTGCATTTAGTGGCGGGGAAGTTCATGTAGTAAATGGAACAGTAACCGTACAGTACGGATTTGGTGCCGATGCTTACGGTACAAATTCAGTTATAACTGTTGCTGGAAATGTTGTTTGCTTCGGAGTTGGCACATACGGTGTGGGTGCAGCGAACGGTGGAAGAGTTTATATTGGCGGCAATGTATCAGCAGCAGGCGAAAGTAGCACAACAGTTTATGCTGATGGCAAAAGTTCAGAAGTTAATATTGCCGGGAGTGCCATAAACACAGGAGCTTGGGGGCAAAGTGTATTTGCTGCAAGCGGTGGAACAGTTAATGTAGAAAAAAACGTTTATGCAACTGGTCAATATGGCCATGCCGTTGTTACGCGATATATATGGGGCGAAATAGCAGAACATAGCGGAACAATTCATATTGGAGGGGATGTATCGGCAACAGGCTCATACAGCGTAGCGGTTATGGCGTGGAACCCTTCCTCCGAGATTCTTATTGTAGGCGATGTTGTCGCAAATGGAGGCTACTCAAGTGCTATATTTGCCGTTAATAGCGGTGAAATTGTTATAAAAGGTGATGTTGTATCAACTGGTGGCATTTATGTTGCTGGTGCAGGTTCATTGGTTACGGTGGAAGGTAATGTGACATCAGATTCGAGTAGTGTTGCCGCTGTTAATGGCGGTGAAATTAACATTCATCAAAATGTTACATCTTCTGGGGAATGGAGCACTAGTGTATGGGCAAGTAGTGGCGGCATTGTTAATATTGGCGGCAATGCTATCGCAAGCGGAGATTACTCTTCCGCAGTGGGTGTTTATGACGGTGGAAAGGCTACGATAAGAGGTAACATAACAGCAACCGGTAGCAGTTCTTGGGGCATTTGGGCTTCGGGCACAGACTCTTTAGTTACTGTGGAAGGTAGTGTCTCATCATACATGACCAGTGTAACGGCGACTACTGGTGGCAGAGTAGACGTTCATCATAATGTTACAACATCCGGGGATGTTGGTATTGGAGCATGGATATGCAACGGCGGTATTATGAATATTGGTGGCAACATCACTGCAACAGGCGCAGATAGTGTAGGTGTTCGGGTGTTCGAGCGCAGCACTGTTAACATTGACGGAAATGTTTCTGGTGGAGCTAGGGGCGTATATGCGTATGGCCCGGATTCTGTCATTACTATTTCAGGCTATGTAGTATCTTACAGCGAGTTTGAACGCGTCATATATTCATCAGATGGCGCAATTGTTAACATAGGAAATGGTGCGTCTGCAACAGGCAACCACGCCATTGTTGCCTATGCTTCTGGCACTAATTCGGAAATTAATATCACAGGCGACGTTACAACAAGTGGAAGCTACGCCCTAGGAGTCTTTGTCGTAAGCGGCGGAGGGGCTATAATCACGGGCAATATTATAACAACAAGCCCATATTCTGGTGGCATTGTTGTACATGACACAGGTTCGTCTGTTACTGTAGAAGGTAGTGTAGAGGCGGACTCTAACAGCATAATTGCCAATGATGGTGCAATGGTGGATGTGTGGCTAAACGTCACATCTGGGAGCATTGGTGTTCAAGCTCTTGATGGCGAAGTAAATGTAAGGGGCAATGTTACAGCAGTTATTGAGGGCGTATATGCTAGCAATGGTGGAGTTGCTAATATTGGTGGGAATGTAACAGTAACAGGTAGTTACAGTACTGCAGTATTTGCTACTGGCCAAAATTCTCAAATAGATATTGCAGGCAATATAATAGCAAGTGGGAATTTTTCTAATGGAGCAGTTGCAGATAACGGCGGCGAAATAATAGTTAGCGGGACGATAAACTCTCCTATTTTCGCATTTGTCGGTAGTATTGAAAAGTTACAAGCCGACTATATTACCCCAACCACCCGTCCCCTCTACCTCACCTATAGCAACGCCCCAGCCAACCCAACTTCCACAGTATGGGTAAGAGGCAACCTAGTCACAACAACCCTAACAGCAGCAACCCCTTCCTTACCATATACAGGTGGCAACAACCTTGTAACGCTAACCGGCTCTGGCTTTGGTGCCGCCAACATACGCATTGCCGCTTTTCATAACAACACAGGCTCTGCTCTGTACACACAAACCCCTGCAGGCACAACCACGCAAGTCGCCACAACCCTTAACTTCCCAGCAAACACAGCAAACGCCACCCGTAACTACACAATCAGAATATCCTTGGACGGCGGCGTTACATGGCTAGCCACACCAACGGCAACGGTCGCCATTGCACCAGACACCACAGCCCCGCCCCCATCCAACGACGCAACACTAAGCTCGCTATCTACAACTCCAGGCATTCTCAGCCCAACCTTCGCCCCTGGCGAGTTAGTGTATGCAATTAGGGTAGACAAACACATAACCGCGATAGATATCTCTGCGTTAGCAAACTGTCCATATGCAACGGTTGCCATTACAGGTTACAATTTTTTAACAGACGGACAAAACACAGTTACGGTACTTGTTACTGCCCAAGACGGCACTGTTCGCACATATACTATTATAGTAACCCGTGCGTCTGCAATAGTAAGGTTGCACTGGCATGTTCCCGGAATGGCTCCATATATTGAAATACAACTCCCGGAAATAAACGCAACTATACCAGTTCACCTAAGACCCACAGTGCCTGTACGCTATGGTACGGTGGGCAACCCCGGCTGGGCATTCTTAGGCTGGTACGAGGAACTGTTCCCAATGATGCACAACCCAAACAACCAAAACAGAGCGCCCATACGACATGCAGAGCGTCTGGCAGCAATCGACCTACTAGCAAACCTTGTTATTACCGAGGCAATGTTAGACGCCAATAGCGTGTTCGAACTGCATGCAAGCTGGGGGATGTTTGGTGATGTTAACGGTGATGGTCAAATTAGCGGCATTGATAGAGCAATGATGCAGAACTTCATAGTAGGTGCCCTCACTGTCGATGATATCATCCTCCAAACCACCGATGTAAATATAGACGGTATAGTTTGCGGTGTAGACCGCTCGCTATTACAAAACCACATAATGGGTGTAGCCGATGTTATTTTAGGACCTATTCAGAGAGAGTAACTGTACAGTGGTATGACAGCTAACCCTTCAATTGCACACATGCTAATATAAACAGGAAAGCAACTCGCCGCTTTTGCCGCAGCAAGTATGTCGCTTGCTATGCACCGGCGTATGTTTCGTAGCTTTCAGACCAATACCATAGCACAGCAAACAAAAACCGCTCATTAAACAAGAACTTGAGCGGTTTTTTGTTTTTCACACCTATAGTCGCAAATGACTATAAAACTCCTATGCAAGCAAAGAAGTATCGAGAGTACAACCCCTTACTCCGCTTCACGCAACCGCTCAACAAGTGTCCCCTTATTCATGTTTTTATAAGCAATTTCCGGGGTAATAGAGCAGATAACAATAACAAATATATAAGCAACTGTTAGCGGAACAATAGGGTATACAAACTGTGTAAACACTGTAATTCCAGGGTTGTTAATCAATAAATGCAGCAAGCCATAGGCAATACCTGTACCTAGCGATAGCGATAACGCCAATATTATTACCCAATATATCACACCTTCTAAGCGTAGTAACTTCCGCAATTGCACTGATGTCATTCCTACACTTTCCAGTGTGGCAAATTCCCGCTTGCGTACTATAAGGCCAACAGACAATGTATTTACAAAATTAAGTGTACCAATAAGAGCCAGTATAAAGGATATGCCAGAGCCCAGCACAGTCATTACCATCCGCTCATTTTCAATGGCACGACGTGCCTCGTAGCGGGAATTCATTGCACTTGTTCCTCGCACCATCATAGCTTCTAACGCTGTATTAACTTGCGCATCTGTGCCAGATACTACATTTATGCCTATATGCAATATGTCATTAAGCCTATGTTGTTTATGCAAGTAGACATTAGACATAACCAAATCCGGCATACGCCTTAAGCTAAAACCCATTCCCCAGCCAAAGCCCGTAACCGGGCGTATCCGGTGGATGCTACCAACGATTGTTATATCGGAAGGTTGCCTGGCTTCGCTTATTTCTACCACAAGTGTATACCCCACAGGCAAGTACAGTGCATCGTCATAAAAATGTAAAAAATCATTTTGTGTAAGTGCAATCTCGCCTCGTTCAAAGGCTGCTATATCAAGTGTATATACAAGAGTTGGGTCAATTGCTAAAAGCCAATCTGTATCAATACCAAAAATTGCGCCAGCTGTCATTTGCAAAGGATAAATTGCGGTAGTTTGTGTAATTTTGTGAACGTAGGCAACTCCGGGGATGGCAGTTACTTGGTTAAGAAAATCTTGGTCTATGAAACCAAATGCGCCAGACACAGCAAAGTCATGGTCATACCATGTGTCAATTTCGTTATCAATATCCATGCTAGATACAAAAGCCATGAGCGCACCAAACACCGTTAGCCCAAGAAAAAGGCTGAGCATAACAACCCTTGCCCGCTTGCGTTCACGAAATACATTGCGCCATGCCATGCGCCATGGCTTGCCGCCCCAACCCGAACGCCTACTTTTTACATTCTGTTCGCCGATATATTTTACGGACTCTATAGGGGAAACAGTTGCCGCTTTTCGTGCAGACTTATACGCACCCAAGTAAGCCGTTAGTAAGGTGAATGCTACCCCACATACATATATCACAGGTGAAAAAGAAACAACTGCACCAGTGGGGATGCCCCCTGCAATAAACGCAGGAACAACCACCAATGATGCCACAGCCGCAAACACCAAACCAACAGGCAGCCCAATTAAACCTAGCCACAAAACTTGCCCATTTACAATACGGCGTAATTGGCGGGGTGTTGTCCCCAATGTTTTTAACATACCGTAAAATCGCACATCGTTAGAAACGGACACATACATAACATTATAGATTAATAAAAACCCGGTAAGCATTAAAAATGCTACAATAATACCTATAGTAATATACATAGCCGTATTGTTTATTCCTGATGTGCCGGTAAGTGCAGGATGTAAGCCATACTCTTGGCCGGGCCGCAAGGGTAGTTCTTCTAAAAGGCGTGTGGCGTAGTCGTGTGCACGCACATTGCTTGTAAAAATTATGTTAACGCCGGTGTTTTCACCTATGCCGTACCGCTGAGCAAAGTTTTGAGATACAAATATTGGCGTAAAGGCAAGCCCGGGCTGAGCACTTACAAATTCCGTATACATGGCGGAAAGAACGAACGACTTTTCCAAAACCTCGTATGAGCCGTACATGGAAAACGACAATGGTATTTCCATACCAATGTATGGGCGGCTTATACCCATGACCGACAGTTTTGCCCTAGACATCATAATTTCATTTTCGGCCTCTGCAAAGCGGCCGCGCACGCCTGCATAAGTTGGCGTTTGAAAGTTGTCCCAGCCTGTGCGGCAAGCATAAACCATCGTTATACCACCTTCAAAACCGGAAATATAGGCTGTACCCAGTCGCTCTATATGGCTTATGTGGCGGATATAGCTTAGCCCTTGCAATGTTGCAAGCTGGCTTTCATCTGGATTGTCTATGCCCACATGGGTGCGTGTACCTTCCAACCGGTATGGGAATAAGGATACAGATTCATACAGGCTAACCCCTATACTAAACACCGATGTTAGCATAAATGCAGTTAGTGCAATGGCAGATACAATAAAAAAATTGCGCTTCTTGTTTGCACTTAACGTGCGGTGGGTGATTTTTCTGACTATTGCGCCGTTGTTATTTCTCATTGAGTTGCCTCCTCATGGGCGGTGCAAGAAACGTTGCGTTGCGCATTAGTAGAGCGGTCGGCTTTGATTTTTCCGTCCTCTATATGAATAACCCTGTCCGCAAGCTGGGCAATATGTTCGTTGTGAGTAATCATTACAATTGTTTGCTTAAACTGCTTTGCCGTCATTTTTAATGCACCCATCACATCTTGGCTGGTTTTGGAGTCCAAGTTGCCTGTAGGCTCGTCGGCCAATATTATAGACGGCTTTGCGGCAAGGGTACGGGCAATAGCCACTCGCTGTTGTTGGCCTCCGGAAAGCTGGTTGGGCATGGCGTTTCGCTTTTCGGCAAGCCCCAGCGAGTTTAGAATTTCGTCAATAAAATTTGCGTCAATTGTACTACCGTCTAGCTCTATAGGAAGTACAATATTTTCGTAAACATTTAAAACGGGCACAAGGTTAAAACTTTGAAATACAAAACCCACATTGCGTCTGCGAAAAATTGTAAGCTGCTCGTCACCCATTTTAGATAAATCGTGCCCATCTATAATTACCGCACCAGCAGTTGGTGTGTCTAGACCGCCAAGCATATGCAACAATGTGGATTTACCCGAGCCAGATTGCCCTACTACCGCCGCAAACTCCTTCATTTGTATTTCCAGATCCACCCCATCAAGAGCACGCACTAAATTAGGGGCTACGCCGTAGTGTTTTTGTAAATCGCGGGTTTCTAATATTGCCATGGGAATCACTCCTTTGTTGTTTGTATTGAGGTTCATATGAACCAGAACCAGTAACCTTATTGTAACGCAAGCAACCCCAAAAAAATCTTACAGGGTTGTAAGAATTGGGGCTACTAACCTTGCAGTATTGTAAGGTCAATTATTTTGAAGAAACAAAGAAATCGAAAAATATTCGCCAATAACCGAATCAACTATGACATAACCACCTTGCTTTTCCATTATAAGCGAGACAAGATACAAGCCAAGCCCCGCCCCTCCGGCAGACTTTGAATTGTTCCCCCGGTAGAACCGCTTAAATATTAAGTGCCACTCGTTTTTATCAATACCCATTCCGCAATCGGTGATGGTGATTTTTGTATACATCGGCAGTGGTTCAACAGCAATTTCGATCTTACCGTAGTTATCCAAATATTTCACAGCGTTTTCCAAAATGTTAACCATAGCTTCCTGTGTCCAGCGTTTATCATGAAGCAGAGGTATATCTTCAAATTCCGCAACTACAATATCAATATTCTTTTTAAGTGCCGATGCCAGTACACTTGTTATAGAGTCTGAAATTGTTTGCTTAATGCTTAGACTAGTACGCAACAGTTGAATAGCCCCAACTTCTAGGCGGGACATTTTTATTAGGCTATCCATCATCCACTGCAGGCTGTCTGTGCCGGATTTTATACGGCTATAAAACTCTCGTTGCTCTGCCGGGGTTACATTACCCTCTATCAACAAGTCTGCATACATGGATATACTTGATAAAGGCGTTTTCATTTGATGCGACATATCTGAAATAAACCCTTGTATGGTTTCTTTTTCTTCTTTAGTCTGCGCAGCTTCTAAGATGTACATATCCATAATGCGGCTGGCTTTGTGGGTAAGTTTCGAAATTCTGTCCTCTTTTATAGTTTCGTCACATAAGCTGTTATTACCCGCCAGTATACGGTCCAAAACGTCGTCGACCAGGTTATATGTTTTTTGTACATATCGGAAACAAAGTACAACAACTATAGTACACAAAAGAATTGCGATAATTGCAGCAGCCAAAAATATCACGCCCCCGTCCATACATAACCAATTCCATGAATTGTTTTTATAATTGCTGGTTTTTTTGGGTTTTCTTCAATCTTTGAACGCAAGCGGCTGATATTTACCGGCAGAGTGTTATCGTCTACATAATCCTCTTTATTATCCCATAGCGCTGCTGTTATTTGTTCTTTGGGCAAAATTTTACCTTCGCTACTTATAAACAATTTTAATATACGAAACTCGGTTGTGCTTATGGGAATTTCATTGTTACCACGGTAAAGCTTGCATAAGTTTGTGTCTAACTTAAGTGCTCCGGAGAAAAGTGTGTTTTTATTCACATCATTAAAGCGACGCAACAAATTCTCTACTCGTGCACGCAAAATTGAAACAGAAAAAGGTTTAGTAATGTAGTCGTCTGCACCTGCTATAAACCCGGAGAGTTCATCCGTTTCCATATCTCTGGCAGTTAGCATTACGATGGGTACATTTGATTTTTTGCGGACAGTTTTGCAAAAGTTAACACCATCGCCGTCAGGTAGGTTTAGATCCAGAATAACAAGGTCGATACAGTGTTGGTCAAAAATATTTTCGCCCTCGTTTAGCGTACTGGCACAATGGACCGCAAACCCCTCTTTTTCAAGGCTAAACGAAATTCCTCTGCTTAGGTTAATGTCGTCTTCTACTATTAGAA
>Ga0123355_10007966_pt1 | contig 15968 bp, 12 predicted proteins | sample TergutEmb28metaG_3_FD_89872 | JGI IMG/M metagenome (GOLD analysis project Ga0123355, IMG submission 89872) | Embiratermes neotenicus P1 segment gut microbial communities from Petit-Saut dam, French Guiana - Emb289 P1 | ecosystem: Host-associated > Arthropoda: Insects > Digestive system > Gut ...
CTTTTTAAGTTTACAAAGCAATTTGACAATTTTGATTTAACTGCTGGCAACATAAAGATATCCGAAAATGAGATTAATGAGGCGGTTAGAAAAATTGACAAAAAAACTTATGACGCTTTGGTTAGGGCAAAAGAAAACATCATTGCTTTTCATAAAAGACAATTGCCTAAAGACGATTTTAATTCCAAAAACAAAACTGGTTTTATATTTAGACCAGTAGACAGGGTGGGCGTCTATGTGCCAGGAGGTAGGGCAAGCTATCCAAGCTCTGTACTAATGTGTGTACTTCCTGCACTTGTTGCGGGTGTGTCAGAGATTGTAATGGTTACACCGCCCACAAAATATTTAAGCCCGTTGACGCTTCTAGCTGCTAAAATTTGCGGAGTAAAGCAAATTTATAGATTAGGTGGAGCGCAAAGTGTTGCGGCACTAGCTTATGGTACAAATTTAATTCCTAAAGTTGATGTTGTAGTGGGGCCAGGCAATATTTATGTTACAGCTGCAAAAAAAGAACTTTTTGGCATGGTGGGTATTGATATGATAGCAGGTCCTAGCGAGATTTTAATTATAGCAGACAGTAGTGCTAACCCTAAGTTTTTGGCGGCAGACATGCTAAGTCAGGCAGAGCATGACCCTCTAGCGCAAAGTGTTTTACTAACTACTGATATGGCGACAGCACAAGCGACGGCAAAGGAATTGGAAAAACAAATCAAAGAATTGCCAAAGTGCGATATAGTAGAGAATTCCTTAATGAATTACGGTGCAATAGTATTTTGCGATAGTTTAGCTGATTGCGTTAATTTGTCAAATCGCATTGCACCCGAGCATTTAGAATTATGTGTAAAGGCTCCGTGTCTCTTACTACAAGATATAAAGCATGCTGGTGCTATTTTTATTGGAAATTATAGCCCAGAATCGCTAGGTGATTATTATGCGGGCAGCAATCATGTTTTGCCAACAAGTAGTACCGCTAGATTTTCTAGCGGTTTAAGTGTAGATACATTCTTAAAGCGTATGTCGATTGTAAATTATTCTCAAAAAGATTTTGTTGCAGTAGCAGACGATATTATAGCTCTAGCTACTGCCGAACAACTTGAGGCTCATGCAAACGCTGCAAGAGTAAGAAAATAAGTTAACAAAATAAAATTATGCAGCTAACAAAAATTGGCCTTAGCGACGGAGTAACTTAAAACAGTTTTAGTATCATAAAAGAGAGCGGCGTTAGCATTCAATCTAAACTAGCCACCGTCAGACATTAAAAGGAAAAGATGAAAACAAAAAGAACAGCAAAATTATTAAGGAAAACAAAAGAGACAGAAATTTCAGTCGAGCTAAATTTGGACGGCAAAGCTAGGTATGCTATAAATACAGGCATTGGTTTTTTTGACCACATGCTAGAGCTCTTTGCTTGTCATGGTGGGTTTGATTTGACTGTTGACTGCAAAGGCGATATCAAAGTTGATGGACACCATTCGGTTGAGGATATAGGTATTGTTTTAGGTAAAATTCTAGCCGAAATTGTTAAAGATAAAAAAGGCATAGCAAGGTATGGATTGAGTTATTTACCGATGGATGAATCTCTTGCGAGGTGTGTTATTGATTTTAGTGGTAGACCTCATTTAGAATTTAGAACACAACTAAAAGGTAAAGTGGGAGAGTTTGATTTAGAGTTAGTAGAAGAATTTTTCAAGTCAATCTCAAGCCATGCAGGGCTAACGCTACACCTAGAATTACTTTATGGTACAAACAACCATCATAAAGTAGAGGCACTTTTTAAGGCATTTGCGAGAGCGCTTAAAGATGCTGTTGCTATTACGGGCACAACAATTTTGAGCTCAAAAGGAATATTAGAGTAAATTATGATATTATTTCCAGCAATAGATTTGCTAAATAACAGAGCAGTTAGGCTCTTGTATGGGGACTATAACAAAGTAACCGATTATGGTGAGCCGAGCGTTATGGCGAAAAAATGGGCATCAGAGGGCGCAGAATGGCTTCATGTTGTCGACCTTGATGGTGCAAGAGTAGGAATAGGCGAAAATAACGATGCAGTTAAAGCAATTGTTGATGTTACAAAAAAACAGAAAATCAATGTTCAATTAGGTGGTGGAATTCGCAGTTTAGACGATATTGAAAACCGTTTGACTAAAACGGGTGTAACTAGAGTAATTCTCGGCACCGCTGCTTGTCAAAATATAGGCCTTGTTAAAGAGGCGATAAAAAAGTTTGGGCAAAACAAAGTTGTTTTGGGCGTTGATGTGAAAAATGGACTTGTTGCAATAAAGGGCTGGTTAGAAACCTCGTGTCAAACGGCAATTGACCTAGGTAAAAAAATGTTTGATATTGGTATTAAATATGCTGTTATTACAGACATATCTAGGGACGGTGCGTTGACGGGCGCTAATGTAGATATGACGGTTGATTTTGCAAACACAACAAAAATCAATGTAATAGCAAGTGGTGGAGTGGCATCGCTAGACGATGTGAAAATTCTAAATTCTAAAAACTTGTATGGCACAATATTAGGCAGAGCAATTTACGAAAATAAGTTTAGCGTAAAAGAAGCACTAAGTGTGGTTAATTAAAATGACAATCTTAAATAAAATTAAATTCGATAGTAACGGACTTGTTCCGGTTGTAGCAGTTGATAGCGCATCAAATCAAGTGTTAATGGTTGCGTATGCAAATAAGCTAGCACTCGAGAAAACAATTAAGACTGGCGACGCTTACTATTATTCTCGTTCTAAAAATCAACTTTGGAAAAAGGGTGAGATAAGTGGACATATTCAAAAAGTCGTATCAATCACAACAGATTGCGACGAAGATACAATTTTGTATCGTGTGGTTCAAACTGGCCCTGCTTGCCATACAAATGCGCCGACTTGTTTTTTTAATGAAATAAAGTCATTCAAAGATATTGCGGACATTGGCGTTTTGGTCGATTGCGAAAAGACGATAAAAGAAAGAAAAGTTAATCCGCAAGAGGGATCTTATACAAATTATTTATTGCAAAAAGGCACAGAAAAAGTTTGTAAAAAAATAGCAGAAGAAGCGGGCGAGGCGATAATTGCTGCGATTAAGAAAGATAAAAAAGAAATAGCGTCTGAGAGTGCAGACTTACTTTATCACTTGTTAGTATTGTTAAGTTTGAACGATTTATCTTTAGTAGATGTTTTGCAAGTGTTAAAGGAAAGACGAGAAAAAGAGCGAAAAGAAAATTATACTGACAAGGGCAAATTTAAAACTAGGACTCAATAGAATCCCTCTGTGAAAAATATCGAACAAACAATGTCCGCTCACAAAAACGGACTTGACAACGGGAGAAAGTAAACATCGTATCAAGGCAAAAAGAGAGCGTGTGCACACAAAACACAAGAGCTCACTATCATCGGACATTAAAAAGAAAAAAGAAAAAAATGGTACAATTAGATAAAAAATACAGCAAATCAAGACGATCTTATAAATTTTGCCAATTTGCGCTACTAATGTCAGTTGTTTTAGCAGCAGCCTTTGTAATTCCAGCACTAATCATGCAAGAGGTCGGCACGCTTAGGAATGTTTTTTTTGGGTTAGGTGCGTTTTTTCTTTTTAGTTCGGTAATATTGTTTTTTATATACTTTAAGTTTTTGCGTTCTAGCTGGTACGAAAAATATCAACAATTAGAGAGGATAGGACATTTTGAAACATTTATCAAAAAAAATGAGCCACCTATATTTGAATTGCCGTTTGTGTTATCTAATGATAACGAAGAAAATCAAAAACTATTTGCAAATCAGTTAAGTGACTTTACGACTAAGTCACTAGGTGAGGGAACACTATACTACACGCTTGGTGCCAATATGTTTAATAGACTTAAAAGTTCGGTTGACGCTTTTTATTTTGTTGCACCAAGTACAAAAAATTCATTTGATTATTTTGGTTCTAAAAAAGTTTTGGCAAATTATGCTAAAAGTATTGAGGCGGAAATTCAAAAGGAAGGCATAGCAACAGAATTTATAAATTGTCTTATTGTATTTGTTCATGATGTGCTTGAACCAGAAGAAATTATTTTCTATCAAAACAACATGGGTTTTGTTCGCAGTTCTAACAATACTCACGGTGGCGGTCTTTACTCGAACAGACTTTATAGCTATATAGGATTGGAGAAAGCAACAAATCAATTACATATGTTCTTTGCGCTAAAAACTGACATGGGGCATTGTGTAAATTTATTAAATTTAGTTGACGACACGCTACTAAATGAAAACCCCACTCCACAAGTTGAAACAGAAATGAAAGTTAGCGAGATGCAGAATGAGGATATTGCTTTGCAGTAATTCGGCTACAATAAAGGAATACAAAAATTTACAATGACAACATTTAACGACTTTAACATAAATTCTAAAATTTTGGATGCAATAAATGAACTAGGATATAAAAACCCAACTCCGATACAAATGCAGGCAATTCCGCCAGCAAGTGAGGGGCGAGATATTTTAGGAACGGCGCAAACAGGTACGGGGAAAACCTGTGCTTTTGCTGTGCCAATTTTACATTTGCTAGCTAAAAATCCACACACAAATAACTCTAAAAAACGCCCACTTCGGGCGTTGATTTTAACCCCCACAAGAGAACTGGCTATGCAAATAGACGAGTCTTTTGATAATTACGGCAAGTTTTTAGGGTTAAAAAACGGACTAGTTTTGGGCGGTGTTAGTGAAGTAAATCAAATAAAAAGCATGGCAGCTGGGGTCGATATTTTAACTGCAACACCTGGCAGATTTATTGACCTTGTTTGGAAAGGACATATTGATCCAACTAGTATAGAGATTTTTGTGCTAGATGAGGCGGATAGAATGCTTGATATGGGCTTTTTGCCTGATGTAAGAAGGGTTGTAGAGTTTATTCCTAAAAAAAGACAAACTTTATTTTTTTCGGCTACAATGCCGGCGGAGATTGATAAACTCTCTAAAACACTATTAAATGCCCCTGTGCTTGTGTCAGTTGCACCTGTTTCTAGCACGGCTGAAAGAATTGATCAATGGGTAATGCTAACTGATAAAGACAAAAAAATAGAGCTAATGATTTGGGCATTAAATCAGATTCCTAAAGAGGCAAGAGCATTGGTGTTCACTCGTACAAAACATGGTGCGGATAAACTAGCTAGAAAACTAACGCAAAGTAATATAAGGTGTAGAGCAATTCATGGCGATAAAAGTCAAAACGCTAGAGTTGATGCGCTGGACTGTTTTAAGCAAAATAAAATTAAAGTACTTGTTGCAACGGATATTGCGGCAAGAGGCATAGATATCGACGATATTGGCTTTGTCTTTAATTTTGAAATTCCAAATGAGCCAGAAACTTATGTCCACCGTATAGGTAGAACAGGTAGAGCGGGTAAAAGCGGTATCGCAGTATCTCTTTGCGATATAGACGAAAAAAAATATTTAGCTGATATAGAAAAGCTTATAAAAAAGCCAGTTCCGTTAGAGGAAAATCACCCTCATCCAATGACAGTTTTTACTCTGTCTGATAAGAAAAAACAACCGCGTCCGCAAAGACGAAAAAGATAAAAAGATAAAAAGATAAAAAGATAAAAAGGATAGCGTTTTATCTTTCCAACAACGGCAGGGCTTTATTGCACTTGCCGTTTTTATTTTGCAGTAATGAGTAAATACTGTTTGCAGTTTGATTGATTTTTTCTATGTATTGCAAATCTTTTTGTGTTGGTTTTTTTTGCGTCGATAAGTATTTCTGTTCGTCTGAATTTTTGATTATTATGTTGTTGGGTAGCAAAGGTAAAATCGCGCTCTTTAATTTTTTGTTGATTGCAATAAGTTTTGCGGATAAATTGAAATCATAAATGTTAGGATAGCGGGTTATGTCTAACATAGACTGCAAACACAGTCGTTTTATTCTAGCCATTGTATAGCGTTTTGATTTTGCTATATCTAAAATTGTGTTAAGACATACATTCTGACTTGAGGCAGCTTTTAGCTTTTTGTCTAACCCTTCGTTATTGTCTGGGCAAGTATATATGTCTTTTGTGCGAAGGTTGACTACAACTAATTTATTAAATAAGTTGTAGTCAACTGCAAATTCGCGATGTTCCTTTTTAAGAATATCAAAAGTTTTTTTGGGCATTGTTTGTTTTATTTTTATCCATTCTTTATTTGCGATTAAATTTCGTACACTAGAAGCACTGCTAAATTCACCTAAAAACTTGGTGTCGTGATGGTTGCATCCAACTCTTGAAATTGTTAGGGGGGCAATATTAGAATTTGTTTTAAGTAGTTGCTTAATATACTCTATGCCTAACAAATCATTAGGTAAATTAATTTCGCTATTTAGTCCCAAAATTTCTTTAGTGGCTAAACTTAATGCTTTGGGATAGCTAACTCCGCTATCTAAATTATCCTTTAGAATTTGCTTAAATTCTTGTGTTTCAGCTACCTGAACTTTAGCGATGTCAGATAAAAAACTGATATCGCCACTTTCTGTCCCAAAAGCGAGATGTGTAATGTCTTTTATGCTATTTGCTATATTTATGGCACCCTCAGAAAATCTTTCTCCGCAAGCTGTTGCGTAAAGTGTAGGCAGCTCGATAACACAATCTGCTCCTGCCAAAATAGCCATTGTTGCTCTTGAATATGTGTCGCAAATTGCAGGTTCTGCTCGCTGCACAAAATTGCCACTCATTATACAAATGACAGCATCGGTATTAGATAATTCTTTAGCTTTTTTGATAAGTAAAGAATGTCCATTATGGAGTGGATTAAATTCACAAATTATAGCTACAAATCTCATAAAATAATAGTTGACCTTGATAACCTTTATACATTATAATAGAATAGTAAAAAATAAGCAACTTTTTATTACTGCTTGCTAAGGATAAACTTAAGTTATGAACCTATTACTCGACATTCAGAAAAAAGCTAAAAAAGCTCCAAGGACAATTGTTCTGCCAGAAGGTACGGACGAGAGAATTGTTAGAGCTGCTGAAAAAATCGTAAAAGAAAAAATTGCCAATATAATTTTGATAGGCAACAAGTCTAATATGCAAAAGCTGGTTAAAGGTGTAGATTTGGGACAAGTTAAAATAATTGACCCAAAAGATATTGACACAATTAAGTATGCCGACAAACTGTTTGAGTTAAGAGCTAAAAAAGGCATGACTAAGGAAAAAGCAGCAGAGCTAGCTAAAAACCCGATGTACTTAGGCGTTTTGATGGTTAAGATGGGTGAGGCGGATGGCCTTGTCGCAGGTGCTGCTCATTCAACTAGTGATGTATTGAGACCAGCTCTTCAAATAATAAAAACAGGCGAGGGCATAAATACGGTATCTAGTTGTTTCATTATGGTTATGCCAGACGGCAGCAAATATGGTCAAGATGGGGTTTTAGTATTTGGTGATTGCGCTGTTGTAGTTAGTCCTACTGCTAGTCAGTTGGCAGACATTGCACTTGCTAGTTGTGATACAGCAAAGGAAATAGCGGGGATTAAAAGTCCTAAGGTTGCACTGCTTAGTTTTTCGACAAAAGCATCGGCGAGTCACCCTTATGTCGATAAAGTGTTAGATGCTTGCAAGTTAGTCAAAAAAATTGATTCTAAACTGCAGATAGACGGTGATCTGCAACTAGATGCTGCGATAGAAAAAAAGGTTGCTTGCTTGAAGGCTCCTAAATCTGAAGTGGCTGGCAATGCTAACATTTTAATTTTTCCTGATCTGCAAAGTGGTAACATTGGCTATAAATTGGTTGAGAGATTGGCTGGTGCTAAAGCTATTGGTCCGATATGTCAAGGATTTAAGAAGCCTGTTAATGACTTGTCTAGAGGTTGCAGCGTTGACGATATTGTTAATGTAGTAGCAATAACAGTGCTACAAGCGGGGCGTTAGTATATTAAGAGGGATAAGAGAGAGTGGGAATGTGCCGACTATCCAAACTTGCGTTGTAGGACATTAAAAAAGAGAAAAAGATAATGAAAATACTAGTTATAAATGCGGGTAGTAGCTCGCTTAAATATCAACTTATTGACTCTAAAACTGAATGCGCACTTGCAAAAGGTGTTGTAGATAGAGTAGGGCAAAAAGTGTCTGTGTTAAAGCATAGCGGCAGTAAAGATTACAACCGTGATGATTTAGTAATACCTACTCATACCGAAGCAGTTAAATTGGTCTTAGAGTGTTTGCTGGATAAAAATCATGGTGTGCTTAAGGCTGTAGACGAGATTGGTGCTGTCGGGCATCGTGTTGTGCATGGTGGCGAAGATTTTAGTGATAGCGCTTTAGTTTGTAGTCCTGTTATGGATAAAATTAAAGGCAATATTGATTTGGCACCACTTCATCAGCCAGCTAACATTATAGGCATTGAAGCTTGTCAAAAGGTGCTTCCAAACGCGCCACAAGTTGCAGTGTTTGATACGACATTTCATTCGACAGTTCCTGCATGTGCTCATATGTATGCAATTGATTATGACGACTATAAAAAATATAGACTTAGAAGGTATGGTTTTCATGGTACGAGTCATATGTTTTTGGCGGGAGAAGTTAAAAAACTTTTTAAGAAGGATGTTAAGGTTATAATCTGTCATTTGGGTAATGGTGCAAGTATAAGTGCAGTTAAAGACGGAAAATGTCTTGACACTAGTATGGGACTTACCCCGCTAGAAGGGCTTATAATGGGCACAAGAAGCGGTGATATTGATGCGGCGGCTGTAAATTATCTGTGCGAAAAGACAGGTAAAACTGTTAAACAAATTACAGACTACTTAAACAAAAATTCTGGAGTGCTTGGTATTAGTGGAGTGAGTAGCGACTTTAGAGACATAGTCGAGGCTGCAAAAATTGGTAACGAACGAGCAAAGCTTGCAGTAGAGATGTTCGCATATAGGGTACGAAAATATATTGGCTCTTATGCGGCGGTGCTTGGAGGTGTTGACTGTGTTGTATTCTCTGGTGGTGTTGGCGAGCATAACCCAACAGTGAGGGCGCCAATAGTAGAGAATTTAGAATTTTTGGGAATTTCACTTTGTCCTAAAAAAAATGCGTTTGCTAGAAGGGGCGAGATAGAAAAAATTTCTAATGGCAAAACCCCGCTTTATATAATTCCAACTAATGAAGAATTGGTTATAGCTAGAGAAACATTAAGGCTTGTAAAGTAATGTTGCTAAAAGAAAAACTAAAAAACATTTTCAAAACTGTTAGGACAGTCTCTACTCAAATGGTTTTTCCGGAAGGCATTTCTTGCATTGTTTGCAATAACGAGCTTGAGGGCGGAGAGAAGTATGATATTTGCAAGGAATGTAGGCTAGAATTTAACACGACTTTTTGTGTTAGGTGCGGAAGGGGAATTTTTGACAGTGGTAGTTTTTGTGATAAATGTATAGAGTATGGCGAATATAATTTTGACTACGCTAGGAGCGCGTTGTCCTACAACGAAACAGCTACGCGACTAATTCATAACTTTAAGTATGGCGGAGCCAAATATTTGTCCACCTATCTAGCTAAGTTTCTTGACACCATAGAGCATATAGAGGTTCATCAAAAGGCAGATTTTATAACTTGCGTACCATTGCACAAAAAACGCAAAAAAGTAAGAGGTTATAATCAAGCAGAGCTACTGGCAAATTCACTATCAAATATAACGGGTATCAAGTTTGTTGACACATTAGATAAAATGGTTTATACTAAAAACTTAGCTAGACTATCTAAACAAGAAAGAGCAGAGGTAATAAAAAATTCTTTTGCCTTAAAAGAAAAGTTTGATAAAAATAAATTGAAAGATAAAAGAATAATTCTAGTAGACGATGTGTTAACAACGACAGCAACAGCGGACGAATGTGCTAAAATATTAAAAAAAGGTGGGGCTGGCGAAGTTATAGTTTTGACAATAACTTCGGTGGCAAGTCAGAAACAAGCGGAAAAGATAGACGATAAAAAGTTTATGATAGGTCCGTATAGTATTCAAAATTAAAACAATATGATAAAAATCACACTAAAAGACGGTTCAATAAAAAAATATAGTGCATCTACATCGGTGCTGCAAATGGCTACGGACTTATCAGAGGGTTTGGCAAGGGCTGCAATTTGTGCTAAGGTTGATGGTATTGTCGTAGACTTAAATACAATAATAGATAAAAATTCAAAACTAGAAATTTGTACTTTTGATAGCCCTGAGGGTAAAGATGTATATCGTCACACAGCTGCCCATGTTTTGGCACAGGCTGTCAAAAACATATATCCGAATACCAAGCTTGCAATTGGCCCTAGCATCAAAAATGGTTTTTATTATGATTTTGAGTTTGATATTAATATCACACTAGACGATTTTGACAAAATAGAAAAAGAAATGCAATCTATTGTCAAGGCTAATTTTCCTATTGTAAAAAAAGTTGTTGCAAAAACTACTGCAATAAGTCAAATGCGTGGGTTTAAGGAAGATTACAAATTGGAGATTCTAAAAGATTTGCCTGCGAAAGAGCAAATTACTATTTATAAACAAGGCGATTTTGTTGATTTGTGTCATGGTCCACATTTGTTGTCAACTGGCAGGTTAAAGTTTTTTAAGTTAACTCAACTTGCGGGTGCGTATTGGAGAGGTAACGAGAAAAACAAAATGCTTACTAGAATTTATGGTACTGCATTTGATAAAAAATCTGATTTAGTCGACTATATTCAAAAACTTGAGGACGCTAAAAAGCGAGACCATAATAAGTTAGGCAGAGAGCTAGGCTTTTTCATGACGGACGAAAATATTGGTCAAGGTTTGCCACTACTAATGCCAAAAGGCGCAAAACTTCTCCAAATACTAACAAGGTTTGTGGAGGACGAAGAAGAGCGTAGAGGTTATCAGCTTACTCGTACACCTAACATGGCTAAATCTGATTTATATAAAATTAGTGGGCATTGGCAACATTATAAAGACAAAATGTTTGTGATTGGTGATGAGAGTAAAAAGGGAGAAGAGGTGTTAGCACTTCGTCCTATGACTTGTCCGTATCAATTTATGATTTATAAAAATGGTCTTAAAAGTTATAGGGATTTGCCAATAAGATATAATGAAACAGCAACGCTGTCTCGTAACGAGGCAAGTGGTGAAATGCACGGACTTATAAGGGTGCGTCAATTTACTTTAGCAGACGGTCATATAGTTTGTACTCCCGAGCAGTTAAAAGAAGAATTTAAGGCAGCGCTTGACCTTAGTTACTTTATGCTAGATGCCTTGGGGCTAAAAGATAGCGTATCGTTTAGATTTTCTAAATGGGATAAAAATAATAAAGAGAAATATGTTGGGTCTGAGAAACAGTGGAATCAAGCGCAAGGCTTGATGAAAGAAATTCTTGACGATGCAAAACTTGTGTACGAAATAGGCGAAGGTGAGGCTGCTTTCTATGGGCCAAAACTTGATATTCAAACTGAGAATGTTTATGGTAAAGAAGACACAATAATAACTATTCAAGTTGATATGAGCCTAGCTGAAAAATTTGAAATGCTTTATACTGATGCAGATGGTGTGAAAAAGCATCCGTATGTTATTCATCGTAGTAGCATAGGCTGCTACGAGCGCACGATGGCAATGCTTATAGAAAAGTATGCGGGCAACTTACCATTATGGCTTAGTCCAACGCAAGTTAGAGTTATGAGTCTAACTGACCGTACGGCTAAAGAAGCTGACGAAACAGTTAAAATACTAAAGCAAGCAGGATTTAGAGCAGAGCCTGACAATCGATCTGAGAAGATTGGCTATAAAATTCGCGAAGCCCAATTAGAAAAAATTCCGTATATGATTATCATTGGCGACAAGGATGTAGAGGATGGTGTAGTAAGTGTTAGGAGTAAAGGTGAAAAAGGCGATATGGGGCAATTTAAGTTAGAGGGCTTTATAAAACTATTAAAAGTCGAGGCGGCAGTTCCAAAGGCGAAATAAATCATGCTATCAAAAAACGAAATTATACAGACGGTCGAAATGATTAAAGACCAAAATTTAGATATCCGAACTATCACTCTTAGCTTGGGACTTTTTGACTGTATATCAGAAAACACTAAAAAATGTTGCCAAAAGGTTTACGATAAAATCACTAAAAAAGCAGAGAAACTTGTGGCGGTAGGTGAACAACTTGCATCAGAATACGGCATACCTATTGTTAACAAGCGAGTAGCTGTTACTCCGATTGCAAACATAGGTGCAGCTAGTGGCGGTTATTATGAGTTGGCTCTTAGTTTAGACAGGGCAGCAAAAACGGTAGGCATTGATTTTATAGGCGGATATTCGGCACTTGTTCATAAGGCTTTTTGCGAAAAGGAAAAACAGTTTATAAAAAGTATTGTACCAGCATTAGCTGATACAAGTAAAGTTTGTAGTAGCGTTAATGTTGCTAGCAGTAAAAGTGGCATAAACATGGACGCTGTTGCAATGATGGGCGGAGTTATAAAAGATTTGGCAAGAGCGACTAAAAAAGCGGATTCTATAGGATGTGCAAAACTTGTTGTTTTTTGTAATGCCGTTGAGGATAATCCTTTTATGGCAGGTGCTTTTACAGGAATTGGGGAATCTGATGCTAGTCTTAATGTAGGAGTGTCGGGACCAGGGGTAGTAGAAAAAGCTGTGAGAAATAAGCCCAATGCTAACTTTTTGCAACTAGCAGAAATTATTAAAAAAACTGCATTTAAGATAACAAGGGCGGGCGGTCTTATAGGAAAAGAGGCTGCTAAAAGATTAGGTGTAGATTTTGGAATATTAGATTTAAGTTTGGCGCCAACTCCGAATATGGGTGACAGTGTTGCGCATATACTAGAAGCGTTTGGATTAGAAACTGTTGGTACTCATGGCACAACAGCGGCATTGGCAATGCTTAATGATGCAGTAAAAAAGGGTGGTATCATGGCTAGCGGCTCTGTAGGGGGGCTTAGCGGTGCGTTTATTCCAGTCAGTGAAGATATAGGAATGATAAATGCTGCTCGTAGTGGAACGCTCACGATAGATAAACTTGAAGCAATGACAAGTGTTTGCAGCGTGGGTTTAGATATGATAGCAGTGCCAGGCGACACACCTACAAGTACCATTTGTAGCATAATTGCAGACGAATGTGCTATTGGAATGATTAATCATAAGACAACAGCTGTTAGGATAATACCAGTACACGGTAAAAAAGTTGGTGAAGAAGCACACTTTGGTGGTTTGCTTGGTACGGCTCCGATTATGCCTGTTCATGGTGCGTCTAGCGACTTATTTATAAAAAGAGGCGGACGAATTCCAGCACCTTTACACAGTTATAAAAATTAAATCTACCAAAATGAAGGAATAAAATCATGCAGTTTCCCATAACCGAAAATTTAGATAAAGCGCTCAAAATAGCAAAAAACATAGCTTATAAATACTCTAATCCAGAAGTTGGTACAGAGCACATTTTGTATGGACTTTGGAAAACAGGCGAGGGTGTAGCATTTGATTTGTTAGAGAGTTTAGGTTTTAAGGACCAGCCTTTTTTGGATATATTCGAAAATGATTCACAAGTCGCTGGTGTTACACCAGAGTATACGGCTAGAGTTAAGCAAACAATTTTTGCAGCTTATAAAATTTGTAGGCATGCTTCGCAGATGAATTTGGATTGTGAACATCTATTGTTTGCCATGATTGGCGATAATGCTAGCAGGGCTTATCAATTGCTAACAGCCACTTTTAAGGCGGATATAAAAAAAATGATTTATATGCTCCAGTCAAGTTTTGAATCGCATGACAATGGTGATGGTGGTATGGCTAATGAGTTATTGGAGGCAGTTTTAGGTAAAAAGTTAAAACCAATGGATAAAAAAAATCCGTATAATGCTAAACAGTCTGTTCAAAAAGATTCATTGCCTGCACAATTGCTGGAATTAGGGGTGGATGTTACTCAAAAAGTCAGAGACCAAAAAACGGATCCGATTATTGGTAGGGAATCAGAGATTGAAAGAATTATAGAGATTTTGTGCCGAAAAACAAAAAATAATCCTGTTTTAATTGGAGAACCAGGGGTTGGCAAAACGGCTGTAATTGAGGGATTGGCTAAAAAAGTAGTTGACGGCGAAGTTCCACTAATTTTAAGAGACAAGATAATTTACTCGCTAGAAATAGCAAGTTTGGTTGCAGGCACGAAGTATAGGGGACAGTTAGAGGAAAAACTAAAAACTGCCATAAATTTAATTAAAAAACAAGCTAACATTATTGTTTTTATAGACGAGTTGCATACATTGGCACAAGCTAGCAATAAAGAGGGAGAGGTGTCGCCGTCTGATATTCTAAAGCCGTATCTAGCGCGGGGCGAAATGCAGACAATCGGTGCTACTACAACGGACGAATACAAAAAGTACATCGAAAAAGATAAAGCGTTAGAGCGTCGTTTTCAGCCAATCATTGTAAATCCGCCGTCAGTGGTAGAGACTATAGAAATTCTTAAAGGTATAAAAGAAAATTATGAGGCTTTTCATAAGGTTTCGATTTCTCTTGAGAGTTTAGAAGCTGCAGCTAAATTGTCGGATAGATATATTGCCGATAGGTTTTTGCCCGATAAAGCGATTGACCTTATAGACGAGGCTATGAGTCGTGCAAAGATAGCTGGAACTGCTCTGCCTAGCAATGTAAAAATATTAGAGGAAAAGCTTAAAAAGCTTGAGGAGCAAAAAAACGAAGCAGTTAAAAAAGAAGATTATACAATTGCCAAAAAGGTAAGAGACGAAAAGGAAAAATTAAATAAAGAGATAGAAGCACTAAAACTAAATTGGTCGAAAGAGGGTGAGAGGATTGGTATAGAAATTGGCCCTGACGACATTGCTGCTGTAGTTGCAAAATGGACTAGAATTCCCGTGTCTAGATTAACAGAGTCAGAGCAACAAAGATTGTTAAAACTTGAAGAAGTTCTTCATAAAAGAGTGATAGGTCAAGAAAAAGCGGTTGTTAGTGTGTCTAAAGCAATTAGACGAGCGAGAGCAGGGCTTAAAGATGCTGCAAGACCGATTGGCACATTTTTGTTTTTAGGGCCAACGGGCGTAGGTAAAACAGAGTTGACTAAAGCATTGTCTGAGGCTATGTTTGATGACGAAGCGGCAATAATTAGACTTGACATGAGTGAGTATATGGAATCTCATTCTGTCAGTAAACTTATTGGAGCACCACCAGGGTATGTAGGTTTTGAGGAAGGCGGACAGCTAACAGAACAAGTTAGGCGTAAGCCGTATTCTGTTGTGCTTTTTGACGAGATAGAAAAAGCGCATCCCGATGTTACAAATGCACTTCTTCAAATAATGGATGATGGTAGACTGACAGATGCTCAAGGGCGTGCGGTGAGTTTTAAGAACACGATAATTATTATGACAAGTAATGTGGGCGCCGATAATCTCAAAAAAGCAAAGAGTTTAGGTTTTGGCGATGCTAGTGATTCTCATGAAGACAATCGTGTTGAAGAAGTCTTAATGAACGCCTTAAAGAAATCCTTTAAGCCAGAGTTTATAAATCGTATTGATGTAATTTGTACATTCAAAAAACTTACTAAGCCACAAATGGCACAAATAGCAGACATTCTATTTTCTAAAGTTGCTAAAAACTTGTTAGAAAAAAACATCAAGCTAAAAGTTAGTGATAAGGCAAAGAGTTTCCTTATAGATAAGGGTTACGACCCAGAATACGGAGCAAGACCGCTTAGGCGAGTAATAGGGCAATTAGTAGAAGATACTATTGCCGAAAGTATTTTGTCGGGCAAAACTAAAAATAATTCTACTGCAATCGTTGACCTTATTGGCGGCGAGATAGTAGTAAAATAAATTATATAATATTTTGGGGAAAAACTTTTGTAAAAGTTTTTCCCCAAACCCCTTTTCAAAAATCCTTTTAATGTCCGACAATAGCGAGATTGAATAGATAAATATATCCCCGCTCTCTTTGCTGTGATATATGGCAGACGATACTTAAAGTTTTTTGAAGGTTTGGAATCTTTTTTCAAAAAAGTTTCCAAGAAAA
>Ga0123355_10007967_pt1 | contig 15965 bp, 14 predicted proteins | sample TergutEmb28metaG_3_FD_89872 | JGI IMG/M metagenome (GOLD analysis project Ga0123355, IMG submission 89872) | Embiratermes neotenicus P1 segment gut microbial communities from Petit-Saut dam, French Guiana - Emb289 P1 | ecosystem: Host-associated > Arthropoda: Insects > Digestive system > Gut ...
CCACAACCCAAGCAACAAAAGTGCGCTTGGAATACGCCATAGACTTCGTAAAGTCCACTGGCAAGCGCAGTCGCAAAATTTTCCAAATTTCCGAAATTGCCATGAAAGCCAACGAAAAAAAGGCATATTCAAAGAATCATGCCTTTACAGATTTGTCTACTCGCAAGCACTACCCCGGCTTGCATTCAATTACGCTTATTGTGAACGGTACGGAACGTGGTACGCTGGATTTTGAGTTGACGACATAGTCTATCGCCTCTCAAAATGGTGATAATCAATTGGCACCCGCCAATGCCCGCCCCATATCCAGCCACGGCTTGTGAACGCCCGGTACACAACATCCCCCGGTACAATCATCCCCGGGCGTACATATGACCTATCCAAATAGTAGCGGCCTGCCACGGGCAAAATAACATCCCCGCGGATAAACGGGTTTTGTATCGGATTAATGTCAATTGCCATGCCCCAAGCGTGGCGCGACAGCGTTGTTGTACCGGCAATGTACCTATAATTGAAGCCTACGCTGTTGTTGTCTGCCATGGAGTAATAGTCCAGCGCGTCATAATAGTCGATAAGGCGCATACCGGCAATTGGGAAACCGTAGTCGTATATTTCCCGGAATATGTCCAGCACTTCGTCCGCAATAGACGCGGCCACAATTATATGACCGTGGCGACTGTAGCCGTAGAAATCCACATGCGTGATGGTTAGGTACGCTAGGTGACAGTAGTCAAAATGCGGGTTTGGGTGGAAAGATACGTCGGTGATTTGTTCAATGATGTGGTAGGGTAGGGGTTCTGCTATAAAGATTGTTTCGAAGGGTTCCGGCTCCGGCTCGTACGGAATGTAAGGCTCTGGTATATATGGAACGTATGGTTCTGGCTCCGGCGGTTCCGGTTCATAGGGAATGTACGGCTCCGGTTCGTATTCAAGTTGCGGCGGTTGATATTCCAGCGGTGCGTACACTGGCTGCACATGGGGTGCAGCGCAAGCTGTGAGCAATAGCAACAGCGGGATAAGCAGTAAAAATTTCACAGTCATTAGGTCTACTCCTCGTCCTATACATAGCAGTTGCACAACAAAAAAGCCACGTCATTGCGGGCTTGACCCGCAATCTTCATGTGATAGTTCATAGACCAAGTTAATCACGACAACCATGGAGGTATGTCATTTGCACCAACAGCGATACATCTGGTTTAGAAATTTACAACATGAGAGATTCCGGGTCAAGCCCGGAATGACAGGGTTTGCGTACGGTCGTAATCTTGGATTGCTTCGCTTCGCTCGCAATGACAGGGCGTAAAATCACTCCGCCGCAGCGGAACAATTATGACAATTAGGCCCTTCCTTATTCAAGCATAAATCTGCCGGGTGCCGTCCGGGGATTCCCATTTGCTTGCGCAACTCGTGCAAACGTCTAACTTGCGTATGGTTCAATTCTTTCGGCCCGCCTAGCATTTTTGCTTGATAAAGAAGCTGTGCGTAAAACTCCAGCGATTCCATTTTGTGATACGCATTAAGCAAATCGTCGCCCCAGCTTAGCGCACCGTGCGATTCCAGAAGAACAGCGTCGTAATGTTCCAAATATTTCTCCACATTATCCGGGATTTCCATTGTAGATGGCAGGCCATACGGTGCGATTGGCACGCAACCCAAGTTAATAATAGCCTCCGGCATAATGGGTGGCGTAAGCGGAATGCCCGCAATCGCAAAACTGGTTGCATACGCCGGGTGCGCGTGTACAACGGCGTTTACATCGCTGCGCTTTTCGTATATGCGCATATGCATTTTAATTTCTGACGATGGGCGATAGCTACCGCTTGCGTCAATAACATCGCCTTTTGCGTCAACTTTGCAAATGTAGTCCGGTGTCATAAAGCCTTTGGAAACGCCGGTTGGCGTACATAGCCACTCCTTGTCGTTTAGCTTAACGGAAATGTTGCCGTCGTTGGCGGCCGCCATGTTGCGGTCATAGATGCGTTTGCCTACCTCGCAGATTTGTTGCTTGATTTGTAGTTCGTTCATTTTAATCTCTCCTTTAATTGGTAGTAAACCGTGCTTTTATTAAGTGTGCATATGTGAAATCTTTAAGAACTTCCGGGTTTAGCAAATAATGTTGGCGATCGCCAAAAGTATTAATTGAGCTGCCTGTCGTAAATCTTGCAATGTATAGAAGTATCACTTCGCCGTCTGTAATCGGTACTGCGTCGTTTATTGGGCCGTGGGCACTGGCCATATTATCGGCTTCAGCAGCCCAAGAGTGGCCCCAAGCTGTTGCACCCCCGCTAGATATTGTCCAGCTATACTCACTGCGGTTTACGTTATTAATCATAATCGCAAGCTGCCCGTCATCGAGGGCTGACTCTGTGCCGCCAAGTATGTGAAGATTTGTGAACGTATCAACAAATTCACCATAATGGTAGACATCTACCCATACTTCCATAGTGTCAAACGCCCCGCCCAAGCTGTAATCGAAAAGGATAATTTCTTGACCGTGGTTGGAGATTAGGTTAACTATTTGCTGCTGGTCTGCAGAAAGCGGCATTGGGGCAATTTGCGGCTGGTTATTTGCTAAGCGATTACAGCTTGTAACCGCTAGGCATGTGGCGACCAGCAATAAAAATATTATCCGTTTAATGGCTCTGCCTCCTTTGGTTAAAATAAATTTCTGTAAAACCGAAATAATCAATCAAATTTTTTGCATGTTCAATGTCGGCGGCTAAGTCTCCGGCATTATGTGCGTCAGAGCCAATAGTTACATATTTACCACCGCAAGACTTATAGATTGCCAGAAGATCTTTGTCCGGCATTGCTTCCGCGTTGTTTTTGCGTAGCGAGGATGTGTTGATTTCCGGACAAATATTATTTTTTACCATTTCGCGGCATATTTCATGCAGTAGTTCCGGGTCAAATCGCAATTCGCCATAATACCGCTTGGGGAAATCTAGGTGGGCTAAAGCATCAAACCCGCCTATTTTGACGGCGGTTAGGACTTCGTCCCAATAATGCTTGTAGCATATTTCTGCGGAAACTTTTGCATCTATCATTTGGGTCGGGAACATATCGTTGTACCAAAAATGGACGCTACCTAAAATATAGTCGTAGGGTAGTTTTGCATATTCGGCCAGTTCGGATTGGTATAAATGCGGCTCGGAAAATTCGATTCCGCATAGGAGAGTTAGCTCTTTTTTGTATTTTTCTTTCAGATGCAGGAACTCATCGAAGAAATCACCGGCATTGTAGTATCCACAGCCGGTGTCAGTGGAATTATAGTCGATATGGTCTGTAAAACAAATTGCGTCTGCGCCTTTTTTTATTGCCGCTATGCAGTATGCTTCAAGTTCCGCATCAGAATCGATTGAATATTTTGTGTGTACGTGCATGTCGCAAATCAAGGTGTTGCCTCCGATTCAATCAGCAGCCCCTTAGCCACACTCTCTGCTATAGCGTCCTCTACCCATGGCCACAAGGCCGGGATAGCTATTTTAATAGGTAGCATTCGCGTGCGCACGCGGCCTGTTGTAGCCTTAAACTTTACCCACGCACTACCCTCGCCGTTTTTATAAAGAAGAAACATTGACTGGAACCTGTCCACCGCAGATGCATAAATTGCGTCGGGCGTTTCCATTGCATCAAATTCTTCCCACAGGTTGCGAAACTCTTGCCCTTGTTCGCTTGGCAACAGCGCGAAAAGCTTGTCTGCCGCCTCGCGTTCCCGTTCCTCTTTGCCAACATTGGCGGCAATGTCTTGCGCCGGGGTGTCGCCTGCGTAGATTTCCACTAAGTCGTGTACAATTGCCATCTTGGTTACGCGGTCAATGTTCACGCCGTCCAGTGCGTTATGCTCGAATAGCGTAATTGCCATCAATGCAAAGTGCCAAGAATGCTCGGCATCGTTCTCGTACCGCGAGCCGTCGATTAGTTTTGTCTGGCGGAATACGTGCTTCATTTCGTCGGCAATTGCTAGGAATTTTAGTTGGTTCTGTAGTCGCTGTGTCATATGTACCTCCATAATAAAGGGGATGCCGCAACATCCCCTTAAAATTTAGATTTTTTTCAACATGGCTAAAATTTCGTATTTGCGGCGTATTGTTGCAAATTCATGGGTGATGGAAAGAAATACATCCACAATAGCCGGGTCAAATTTTTTGCCGGAGTCCTTTGCAATTATGTCAATTGCCACTTCGTCTAGGAATGCTTTTTTGTATGGGCGCACTGTCACCAACGCATCATATACATCGGCAATAGCCATGATGCGCCCCTGCAAGGGAATGTTTTTGCCCTGTAACCCACGCGGATACCCGCTGCCGTCCCAATTTTCGTGGTGAAATTCAGTAAAGAGACTGGCATCATCAAGAAATCTGCTGTTCCCTATACGGCTGCCTACTCTGCTGATAATCGAAGTGCCAATTGAGGTGTGGCTCTTCATTATATCCCGTTCTTCATCGGTGAAAGACCCGGGTTTGTTCAAAATGGTATCTGAAATAGAAATTTTGCCTATATCGTGAAGAGCCGCACATGCCAATATGTGCGACAAATTCCAGTCAGACAGCTCATCGGCATATACATTTTGCTTAATCATGGCTTTAATTAAGGCTTCGGTATACTGCACCGTGCGGTCTATGTGCCCGCCGGTATTGCCGTCACGGCTTTCTACAATATCGGCCAATACAAATAACATGTTGCGGTGTACAGATTCCAATTCTAGGCTGGTTCGTTTCAAATTTTCTGCACGTTTTTGAATCATTCTGTCCATGCCAACATGCACTTCAATGCGGTTAATCAGCCTTTGTATGGAAAGCGGTTTTGTCATGAAATCTACCGCACCAAGTTTAAAGCCTCTTGACTCAATTTTATCATCTTCCTGCCCATGTTCGGTTAGTAAAATGACCGGGATATTTTCCTCTTGTTTGCGCAGCCGATCAAGCGCGTCCAACCCGCCCATGCCAGACATTGCAATTTCCATCAAAATAAGAGCCGGCTTTGTATGCTCAAGCATTTCAAACATTTTGGCGGCAGATTCAACAGTTATAACGTTGTAGTAGGTACACAAGTCTCGTTCCGCCGTTTGCAAAAAGTCGTCGCAGTCGTCTACAACAAAAATAGTCTCGTTCATATAATCACGCTTTCAATCACATGTATGCTACTATTTTGATTGTTCCCAAAGCTTATAGTAATCAGCCATAGCTTTGTCACTGCCCATTATGTGTTCCTTTAACCATGCAACAACAAAGTCGTTAATTGCATCGCTAATAGAAATGCTGTCGCCTTCTTGCTTAAACTTTTCAACAAAGGCTACAACTTGCATTACAAAGTCGTCATGAATCGCTTTGTGGTTATCGTAATCGGGATATTCCGATTCCACCATAAGGGCTTCTTCGCCTGCAAAATGGTTTACTGCATAGTTGCTTAGAAAGTTCATGGCACTTTCTATTTTTTCCAGCCTGTTTTCGAATGCATCTGCATCCAATACTTGTTGTACAAGTCGAAAAATCTCTTTGTGTTGCCCATCTACAATAGTGTTGCCTGTTTCATACTCCCTGCTCCACAACATGTAAAACACCCCTTTTTTTATTTGATTATAGCCTATAGATTACTGCTTTGCAACTTGTTTTACATGTTGGAAATTTTTTTTAAAACAACTATTGACTTTTTGAGTCAATGTATTTATAATTGACTCAAGTGGTCAGTCAGCAAATATTCACATAGACCAATTCAGTCACAAAGGAGATGATAAAATGTCAGAAACCAACAACAACTTCGAAAAATTCTTGGCTTTACCTGAAGAAAAACGCGAGCGCATATTAAACGCCGCAATGAAAGAGTTCCTGCAAGGCTACAAAAAAGCATCGACAGACAATATCGTGCGGGAGGCAGGCATATCAAAAGGGTTGCTATTCCACTACTTCGAAACAAAAGAAAAACTGTACAACTTCCTAATAGACAACGCAATTGAAATCATGCAGCACGAATATGTAGACCTTATCAACACACTACAGCCCGATATTTTTGAAAGCATATGGCAATTGTCGCTGTTAAAGCGCGATGTAATGCAAAAATACCCCGCTATTTTCGACTTCGCAACCGCCGCCCATGTAGATACATCTACAAAAAACGACGCAACATCTTCCAACCTACACAAATTTAGCCAAGAGCAAGCAAAAATGATAGCTGCCGTGTATGCCCAAGCCGATACCTCACTTTTTAGGGATGATATATGCCACAAAACCGCAATGGAAATCATTTCGTGGACACTGCTTGGCTATGGGCAATCCAAGCTCGGTATTACACAGGCCGACAAACTTGGGCAAACCGCTAGGGAAAACTACGACACATTCCTAGCGGAGTTTGAAAAAATTCTAACAACATTAAAAAAATGCTTATATAAGGAGGCGTAGTTATGAACTACAGCGTAGAACTGGCAAATGTAACAAAGAAATTTGGTAAATTTACCGCACTAAAGAATGTTAACTTGCAAATAGGGGAGGGCGAAGTTTTTGCTTACATTGGCCCAAACGGGGCAGGGAAGTCCACCACTATTCGTACTTTGCTTGGTATTTTGCAGGCATCTAGTGGTACGGTAAAAGTATTTGGCCGTGACGCTTGGAAGGATGCAGTTGATATTCACAAGCGCATAGCCTATGTCCCCGGCGACGTTAACCTGTGGCCAAACCTTACCGGCGGCGAGGTTATTGACCTGTTTGTAAACCTGCGCGGCAGTCATGATAAAAAACTTAGGGAGCGGTTGATTAAAGACTTCAACCTTGACCCTACAAAAAAATGCCGCACATATTCCAAGGGCAACCGCCAAAAAGTTGCACTTGTTGCGGCCTTTGCGTCGGAAGTTGACCTTTACATTTTGGACGAACCAACAAGCGGCCTAGACCCGTTGATGGAGCAAGTTTTCCAAGACTGCGTAATGGAGCAAAAGAACAAAGGCAAGGGCGTGTTCCTGTCTAGCCATATAATGTCGGAAGTAGAGCGTCTTTGTGACCGTGTTGGCATTATCCGCGAGGGCGAAGTTGTGCAAGTTGGCACTTTGGAAGAACTGCGTCACCTTACGCGCTATGTAATGAAAGTTTCTACCGAGCGTACAATTGAAGGGCTTGACAATTTGCCGGGCGTATTTGACGTAACAAAAGCTGACGGAGATATTTCCTTCCATGTTGATACCCGCAAAATGGGTGAAGTTATTGGTCATTTGAACCAGTTTTGCATTAAAAAATTGGAATCTGCCCCGCCGTCGCTGGAGGATTTGTTTATGCAACATTATACGCGTTAATGGAAAAACAAAATCCAACCCGTTACTGAGAGTAACGGCTTGAAATTGATTTTTAGGAGGTAAATATGTTCGACAACACTTTAAAACTCACAAAATTCATGCTAAATCGGGAGAAAGTCACCTCCACCGCATGGGTATTATCTATGGTAATTTTAAATTTTTTGATTCTTGTACTAATGGGTTCGGTATTGATGCCCGATGCAGATGCCATAAAAGAATTTATGACAATGCTGGAAAATCCTGCGCTTTTAGCGATGGTTGGGCCGTTGTACAGCATGGACGTAGCAACAATGGGCGCGCTGTACACGCTTATGATGTTTGTTTTTATGGGAATAGCCGTTGCCATAATGAACATATTCTTGGTTGTGCGCCACACTCGTGCCGACGAAGAGGCTGGGCGGTACGAAGTTCTTCGCAGCTTGCCCGTTGGGCGGCTTGCAAATGTTAATGCCGCAATGCTTACCGCTGTGGTAGTAAATGTAGTTATGGCGGTGCTGTTTACAGTAACAATGTGGCTGGGTATGGCCATAATAGGCGACCCAATGGGCTTTAATGCTGCGCTTTTGTGGGGCGTAACTTTGGCGGCGGTCGGCCTTTCCTTTGCGGGGATAGCCGCTTTGTTTAGCCAACTATCGTCCAATTCGCGTGGGGCAAGTGGTTTCTCGTTTATGCTTATGGGGCTGTTCTACTTCCTGCGTGCCGGTGCGGACGCAAGCCCAGACGACATGGGCTTCCTAGCGTTCCTTAGCCCGCTTGGAATTTCGTCTCGCACATGGGTTTATGTAAACAATGTATGGTGGCCAGTACTTGTGATTTTGGCATTTGCAGCTGTGTTTACTGCACTTGCATATAAAATGTGCAGTATCCGGGATATTGACCAAGGGATTATCCCTGCGCGTGCCGGTAGTGCACAGGGCGGTTTTCTGCTGAAATCTCACTTTGGGCTAAACTTCCGGCTGCTTAGAACCAGCATAATCGCGTGGGTTGTTATCCTGTTTGTAATAGGGCTTTCATATTCCGTGGTATTGGACGGCATGGACGAATTTGTAGCGGGCAACCCGGCGTACCGCCAAATGATACTTGGCCCAACTGGCCTATTTGATGAAGAAGCCCTTGCCGCAATGCCTACCGAGGAAATTGTCGTGCAAATGAACGCCGTTTTAGGTATGGCGGGGCTAAGTGTTGTACAGCTCTTTGCCAACATGACCGGTTTTTTTATGGCAATGATGGCCATGATACCGGTGCTGATGTTCATTCTTAAGGCAAAAAGCGAGGAGAAGGCAATTAGAACAGAGTTGATTGTTGCGACGTCGACTTGCAAGGTGAAATATCTGCTTGGGTTCGTTGTAATCGCATTCTCGTCTGCCGTTTTGATACAAATTGCGCAGGCGGTGGGGTTATACTCTGTAGCGCGAAACACATTGGCCAACCCTTCGGACTTGCCGCTTAGTTTCCTTATACAATCTGTGCTGGTATATGTACCCGCAATGTGGATAATGGGTGGTATAACCGTGTTGCTGGTGGGGCTTTTCCCACGGCGCGTTGGGCTGACAGTATCATTTGGCAGTAAAGAGGCATCCTTCTTGCTGTTCCCGAGGTTCTCTGGGCTGATATGGGCGTTCTACGGCTTTACCTTTATTGTGATGATGTATGGCAGAATGATGCCGGAAATTGCATGGATGGCAAATATCACCCCGCTTGGCTGGGTTCCGCAACTGCCAATGGATGATATTAGCTGGCCTGTGCTTATTGTGAAGGCCGTGCTGGGTATTGCCCTTGCGGCGGCTGGGATAATCTTCTACCGCAGAAGGGATATAAATGCACACTAGCCCTGTCATTCCGGGCTTGACCCGGAATCTATCAGTTTTTCTGAAAGGACTACACACATGAACATCCTATACCTCCACACCCACGACATGGGCCGCTACAACCAATTATACGGCTTTGCGGCTCGTACCCCGGCGTTTAAATCCGTTGCGGAAGATGGCATTCTATTTCGCAACGCTCACTGCGCACAACCAACATGTTCGCCTAGCCGCGCGACTCTGTTAACCGGACAATGGCCGCATTGCAACGGCATGACCGGGCTTGTCCACCGTGGTTTCTCGTTAGACGACCCGTCGCGGCACTTGGCCACATGGCTGCGGGAGCATGGATATAACACAGCACTGTTCGGCTTCCAACACGAGGCCGCCGACCCCACCACATTGGGCTACAAAATGGCAAATAAACTGGAGGGCGAAGCCGCTGAAGGCGAATGGGACGCGTTCATAGCCAAAAATGCTGCAAATTTCATTAATAAATATGAAGGTGATGAGCCGTTTTTCCTAACCATAGGTTTCCAAGCCCCGCATCGTGTGTTCTTTCGCCCGCTGGGGGATATTGACCCAAATTATGTGCAGTCCCCCGCCTGTTTGCCTGACACTGCCGAAACCCGCTTAGACTATGCAAAGTATCTTGCCGACTTAGAATATGCAGACTCATGCGCCGCCGTAGTTCTTGATGCGCTAAAAGAGAGTGGCCGCTACAAAGATACGCTAATTCTGCTAACCACCGACCATGGCATTGCCTTCCCATTTATGAAATGCAACTTGTACGACACAGGCACCGGCGTTACTCTAGCAATGAAAATACCCGGCTACGAAGGCGGCCGTGCCAGCGACGCGCTTGTTTCGCAAATAGATGTTTTCCCTACGCTGTGTGAAATATTGGGGATACCCAAACCCGACTGGTTGCAGGGTAAATCACTGCTTCCAATTCTTGACGGGCAAGCGGAACAAGTAAACGAGGAAATTTATACGCAAGTAACATTCCATGTTGTGCCGGAGGCTGTGCGCAGCGTGCGCACACAGCGGTATAAATATATTCGCCGGTTTGGCGGCCCAACTACCACTGTACTGCCCAATATTGATAATGGCTTGACTAAAACCTACATGCTGGAAAACGGCTTTGCCGAAAAGCCCTTGCCGCGCGAGGAATTGTACGATTTAATTTTTGACCCTGCCGAGCGTGATAATTTAGTTGCAGACGTAAATCATGCGCAAGTTTTGGACGTACTGCGTAATAATTTAGAAAGCTGGATGCGCAAAACAGGGGATTTGTTGCTTGCCGGGGACTACCCCGCGCCTATTGGGGCTAAGTTGGACCCGGATGTGTGATATGTATAAAAAAGGGGCTGTTGCAAAACGCGCTGTCATTGCGGGCTTGACCCGCAATCTTCATGAAAAAGGCTATACGCCAAGTTTAATTTATACGAAAAGTGATAAACTTGGTTTGTAAATTAATAGCCTAAAGATTCCGGGTCAAGCCCGGAATGACGAGACGGTAGCGTTTTGCAACAGCCCCTTTAAATTTAACAATTTACAACTTAACCAAAGCCCCGCCATTAACCCTAGACTCTTCTGCTTTAAAGCAAAGCCTATGATTTTTGGCAGAAATACCGGCTTCCGATACTTTACAAGCAGGTAGTTCGCCGCGCAGGTATTTTACAAACGAATGCATTATGCCAACATCGCCGCCGCTGTGTCCGTCGCCGGCTTCAACAATGATTTCGCGCTCTGTATAATCCTTGAAATTGGTAATTTTTATGGAGTGTGGGCCAGTGTGAGCCTTTAGTTCGCCTTTGGTGCCCATAATTTTTAGACTGCGGCTTGTGTCCGGCGTTAGTGACGCCATGGAGAACATAACTGTTACCCCGTCCTCAAATTGCATGTTTACCACTTGATGGTCTACAACGTCGTTGTCTGTTTGGTAAACGCATTTGCCATACGGGCCGGTTTTCAACGCTTCAAGCACTTCTTCGTCTGTGGCATTAGGGTGGCCAACCGCCGTCCCGCGGAACCATTCGCTGTCGCTTTCCAAGTACAATTTGCGCGCGTCATAAGAACATTCTACCGTGCAGCCGTCGGTACAGCGTGCAAGGGCATTTGGTGGGCAATAATCTTTGCAGAAATATTTTAGCGAGCCAAAGGATGTAAGTGCCGTGCAGTTTTTATCAACAAGCCACTGGATGCAGTCCATATCGTGGCAGGATTTTGCCAAAATCATAGGGCTGCTTTCTGCCAAGTTGCGCCAGTTGCCGCGTGCAAAGCTATGGGAATGATGGACGTCGCCAACATTTTCATTGTGTACATATGTTACGATGTCGCCTATTTCGCCACTTTCCAAAATTTCTTTAATTTTCATGAAGAACGGCGTGTAGCGCATTGTGTGGCAAACTACCACTTTTACGCCCGCTTTTTCGGCAGCTTGGGCAATTTCAGTACATTCTTTTTCCGTTGGGGCAATAGGTTTTTCCAACAAAATATCATAGCCCTTGGCAATTGCCGCCATCGCAGGCCCGTAGTGCATATTGTCTTGTGTACAAATCATGACTGCATCGGCCCATTTGTCACGTGTAAAAACATCTTCCCATGTATTGACTACGTTTTCTGCCAGTACATTGTGTTCCCCTGCAATTAGTTCCCTGCGAATCTGGTGTGGCTCGGCAACGCCCACAATCTTAATTTTGTCTGGGTGCTCTTCAACAAACTTGGAATAGCCGATTCCGCGGTTGCCTGCGCCGATAAGAATAATCTTGATTGGTTCCATGATTGACCTCCTAAATTATTATTTGGCACAAGAATAGCATTCATTTTTTTGTGTGTCAATTAAGAAGCTGTATTCAAGTTGCGAAACGCCGCCTTTACGCACGATTTTTAAATTCAATTGGTCGGGAAAACCGACCAATTGAATTTCGAATTTTTTATGACGTTGGAAATACAGATTGCCGTAATTGCGGGGTTTTTTGCAAAAATGGTAACTGTAAATGGCGCGAAAGATACTAAAAGTACCATTTGTTCATCGATGTGGATACATTTTGTAGGTGCTGTTTTTGTGAATTTATCGTGTAAAACCAGCAACTTCATATTGACATTTAGCACTCATTATGTAAAATTATCGAACACACCATAGCCTTTTTACTTCAGAAAAATTGGGGGAAGACATGTCAATTATACGACTGATTAAGATACTCATAGTAGTTTTTGCTGTTTTTGCTGCAGCGAGTGTTTGTTTTTTGATACTCTCTTCGCGTGCAGATGCGCAAATTATCCGCGCATATGAAAACCGGCATAATATAATGGAAGCGCAACATCAGATTCGTGCAACTTCCAACCACATGTCACGGGCTACAAGGGATTTAGTGATGGGTGGTGCAACAGCGCAAGACGCCACTAACGAACTCGAACTTGCCGCCGTACGTTTGCAAGATGCAATTGACATGTTTATTTCTGCACCCCCTCCTCCTCCGGCAGAGGCTTCTGTATTCCAGCAGGCCGTAGCCCGGTCGGAAGAAATGAGGGCAATTGAAAGTTTGGCTATTGAGGCGGTTTCTCGCTTCGATATTAGTCTGGCCATGGGTCTTATCTTTGGCGAAAGCTATGTAAGTGCGGGCCGGGATTTTGTTTATAGTATGGATTCTCTTGGCCACATATCCGATAATCGTTTGCAGAACGAAATAAACACTGCAAGGTCAATGCACAATTCATTTGGCCTGTTATCAACGGTTACAATGTTGCTTCTTGCTGCATCCGCAATTATTGGTACGGGTCTAATCCTGCAAAAAACGAAACATACAGATAAAAATGTGGCAGGGGCATCTGAACAAACAAAATCCGAAGAGCATGAAGCAAAATTGCAAGAACAGACTATCAGTCAGCGAGTGCAAAGCACATTGGATGCAACCCCGCTCATAATCGAACTTTGGAACAAAAATTACGATATTATCGACTGTAACCAAACAACAATGGACTTTAGCAAGTCGCAAAGCAAAGAAGATTATATAAGGCAAATGAATACGGCAAAAAATACTGTTGACATCAATGGCAAGCCAACAAGGTATCGTTGGAATGAGTATTTAGACAAAGCGTTCGACTGCGGCTCAATCAGCTTCGAGTATTCGATGACCGCGCCCAGTGGCGAGGCAATTTTCTTGGAAGTAGAAGCTGTGAGCATGACAATGGATGGTGAATTGATTGTTGTAACATTCTCAAAAGACGTTTCGTCGCTTAAACATGCCGAAATTTCCCTTAGGTATCACGAGGGCTTGATTTATACAATGAATAGAGTCACCGCAATACTGCTTACTACCAGCGAAGAGTACACTTTGGATGCTATTATGGACGGAATGGAGATTGTCGGGCATAGCTTAGATATGGACCGCGTTCAAATTTGGCGCAACGAGATGATAAACGGCGAACTTCATTTTGTCATGCGATACGAATGGCTAAGTGATTTGGGCAAACAAAAAAAGGAAGTGCCACTGGGGCTTTCGTGCCCGTATAGCCAAAGCAATGATTGGTACTTGAAATTTGTCAACGGCTGGCATGTTAATGGACCAATAAGTAATCTTTCACCAGAGGAAGAATCATTCCTTGGTTACTACGAAATGGTATCTATTGTTATTCTACCGCTGTTTTTGAATGGCGAGTTCATAGGCTTTTTCAGCGTAGACGACTGTAAGCACGAGCGTGTCCTTTCGGAAGAAGAAATGGACATGCTTGCCGCCAGCGGTCTAATGTTCACAAACGTATTTAACCGGGTAGAGCAAGAGCGCAAGAATAACGAAAAAAGCCGTTTTCTTGCTAAAATGAGCCATGAAATACGCACGCCAATTACAGCCGTTTTGGGAATTGCGGAAATTCAATTGCAAAATCCCAACATGCCCTCGGTCACAGAAGAAGCTTTTGCCAAAATTTTCGACACCGGAAATTTATTGCTTGGCATTGTTAACGAGATTTTGGACCTATCAAAAATTGAAGCCGGTAAAATGGAAATTTTTGATGGTGAATACCAAGTCGAAAGTCTAATAAGCGACGCTATTCAGCTGCATCTTGCTACTTTAAGCTCAAGAAACTTGGAATTTCAAATGGAAATAGACGAGCAGCTGCCAACAACACTGATTGGTGACGCGCTACGCATTAAACAAATAATGAACAATATATTATCAAATGCATTCAAGTACACCACGTCCGGGTCAATAAAATTATCCTTACAAAGCGAGCCAGATAGCAATGGTGGTATAATTCTGATTATTTCCATTGCCGACACCGGTCTTGGTATGACGCAAGAGCAGATAGAGGCACTATCGACCGACTACACTCGTTTTCACGAACAGCAGACGAATTACGAGCCCGGTACAGGCCTTGGCATGAGTATTGTTTACAACTTGGCACAAATGATGGACGCCAATATAGATGTAGAAAGTGCGGTAGGTATTGGCACTAAAGTAGTTGCACGCATCCCGCAAAAAGTTGCTACCCCCAATGTATTTGGCAAAGAACTTGCAAGAAATTTAGAAAACTTTGGAACTGCCGGGCGCACCGTCGCCAGTAAATTCAAATTTGTCCCTAAGCCTATGCCACATGCAAAAGTTCTGGTAGTTGACGATATTCAAGTAAACCTACATGTAGCTTGCGGATTGCTTGCATTTTACGACCTACAGGTAGAAACATGCTCAAGTGGTTCCGACGCAATAGAAAAGGTTGCAAATGGCAATAAATACGATATAATTTTTATGGATCAAATGATGCCCGATATGGATGGTACCGAAGCCATGCTTGCCATCCGTAATATGGGCTACAATGCACCAATAATTGCGTTTACAGCCAATGCGATTATTGGCCAAGCAGAAGAGTTTTTGAAAAACGGTTTCGATGGCTTCCTATCAAAGCCTATTATTACCAGCCACTTAGATGCCATTTTGACAAGGTATATCAAAGACAAACAAGGAGAGCGTCATGACACCTAAAGATCTCAATAAATATTTGGAAAGCGATGACCTTATAGAAAAATTAAGAGTCGACTTTGCCAAAACTCAAACGAATGCATGTGACAACATCGTTAAGGCGATAAACGATGGTGACAGAGAAACTGCCCATCGCTTGGCTCATAGCCTAAAAGGGATTGCCGGACTAATTCGTGAAGACGCGCTTATGAAAGCCGCAAAAACAGTAGAAATTTCTATATCTTTGCGTGGCGCAACCAGCGAAGAACTCGCCGCATTGGAAGCCGAGCTAAACCGAGTATTGCAAAGCATTGCCCCAAAAAAAGAAGTAGTTGATAGTGCACCCAAAATACTAAATAAAATAGCGGCAAAAGATACATTTGACAGACTTATGCCGCTACTAGCATCCCACAACACAGACGCTTTTGCGCTTGTTGATGAATTGCGCGAAATCCCCGATACATGCAAAATTATTGAATTAATGGAGGGTTTTGAGTTTGGTGATGCGTTAAATGCACTGCATACTCTTAGGGAAACATTTAAATTATAGATAAAATGGGCAAGATGTAAAAAAAATGTTGACAAATCCCAAGACTTTGTCTATACTATCATTCGCGCCACCCGCTAGAACTATGAAACGAGCCCAGGTAGCTCAGTTGGTAGAGCAACGGACTGAAAATCCGTGTGTCGGCGGTTCAATTCCGTTCCTGGGCATCTTGGATTTTTTGCTATCATCGTGCGGGTGTAGTTCAATGGTAGAACACAAGCCTTCCAAGCTTGTTGCGTGGGTTCGATTCCCATCACCCGCTTATGTAATATTTTAAAAGTGCGCGAATGGCTCAGTGGTAGAGCATCGCCTTGCCAAGGCGAGGGTCGCGAGTTCGAATCTCGTTTCGCGCTTTACATTAAACCCCTGTA
>Ga0123355_10007968_pt1 | contig 15963 bp, 12 predicted proteins | sample TergutEmb28metaG_3_FD_89872 | JGI IMG/M metagenome (GOLD analysis project Ga0123355, IMG submission 89872) | Embiratermes neotenicus P1 segment gut microbial communities from Petit-Saut dam, French Guiana - Emb289 P1 | ecosystem: Host-associated > Arthropoda: Insects > Digestive system > Gut ...
ACTCTACTAATTGAACTGGGGATAAAGAAAATAGCCCTTGCACACCATTATGATGACGCAGTTGAAACTTTCTTGCTTTCATTATTATATGAAGGGCGTATGCACTGCTTTCAACCTGTCACATACCTTAGCCAAACAGACATAACTCAAATTCGCCCAATGTTGTACATTGAAGAAAAGAGTATAATAAACTATGCTTCAACAGAAGAATTGCCAATAGTCCACAACACCTGCCCGATGAATGGCGAAAGCAAGCGAGAGGAAATAAAGACGCTCATAAAGACAATGCGTACAGACTATCCCGACTTGAAGAGCAAAATATTCGGAGCAATGAAACGCCTACCCCTAAACGGATGGTAATCACTAACAATGCAGGGTGCTGTTCACGGTCAACAGGGCATTCGCAAAACTCACACCGGTAACAGCCGAATACACTTGACCTTAGTGTAAACTTGTATTATATGAGAAAATTTCTGTGTAGCGACTGTTACCATTGCGAGTTTTGCGAACACCCTGTCAACCGTGAACTACGATCATCGAAAAACCCATAATTTCCGAACAACTTGTGTGCTCATGCGCCTGTCGAAGAGTATCAAAAAACTTATCAAAAAGCATGAGAAAATTTATATTGAAATAAGTGGAAAATCGTGGTAGTATACCTGGATATACCCACTCGTACGAGCGATTGTATATTTACGCAAAAGCTATATGGCAGAATGCATAAACATGCATAAACGTACAGTAAAACAAAGAGGTAAACCAAAACAAAATAAGGAGGAAAAATAAAAATGAAAAAGAGCAAAATTCTAGCCCTGCTGCTCGCTGCAATAATGCTGTTCGCACTTATAGCAGCATGTGCAGACGAAGCTGTGGTGGTCGATCCTGAGGAACCACCAACACCACCCCCTGTAGAAGAAACACCTGCGCCTGTAGATGAAGATGACGATGAAGATGATGAAAATGGATACGAGGATGATGTAAATGAAACGGATTCTAATGTATTTGAAGCAAATCACCTTGGCGAAGTCGGCGGAGTATTGACAGTTGCTGTCAACCTGCTAGACCCTAACGCTATCCTCGGTTGGGGCAACGCTATGGGAAACGCTCAAATGCGTGATGCAACACGCTTCCACAGTTCTCCGATAACTTTTACTCGTAACGCTGAGTTTATTGTTAATCCGGCAGTAGCTGAAAATGTCGAAGGCCCTGTAGAAAATGCAGACGGCTCTCGCACATGGACTGTTACGCTGCGTGAAGGCTTACGCTGGAGCGATGGCGAACCCCTCACAGCAAGAGACTATGTATTTAGATATCTTTTTGCTGCTTCACCCGCAATGAGTTTCTCAGGTCCTGTAGACGAAGATGGTGAACATATTGACGAACCCCTGCAAAACCTTGGAAGTACAGAATGGGCAGGTATGCGTGAGGTACAAGGTCTTGATGCATTTAGAGCTATGGAAAATGATTATCTAAGCGGACTTCGTTTGATTGATGAACTCACATATACAATCACAATCAGCGCATACAACGATGCAGGCGAGCCAAATTTCCCATACTTCTATGAACTCACATACGTGGATACTATCCCCGAGCCAATGCACATCATAGCTCCGGGTCTTGAAATCGTTGACACAGAAAATGGCGTCCGTTTATCAGGCGATGGACTTACCTATGAATTGCTCCGCGAAACAGTAGACGACGGCGTGGACGGCGGCTACCGCTACACAATGGGCGGACTAACAGGTCCCGGCGTATCGGCAGGACCATACTTCCTGGCTGCTCCTGTTGACATGGATGCTGAAACTATAGTGCTTTCACGTAATCCTTATTTCCACGGAACATATGATGGTGTATTACCACACATCGAAACTATAATTCTGCGCCGCATTGATGCAGGTCTTGTTGTACCTGAAATGCAAGTTGGCGGAATTGATTTATCAATACAAAGCAGTGGTCCTGATATAGCTCCCGGACTTGCGTTGGTTGAAGAAGGCGGATTTGATTACTTCAACTTCCCACGCAACGGTTCAGGCGGACTATTCTTCCATACGGACGTTGGCCCGACACAATTTGAAGAAGTACGTCGCGCTATCGCGTGGACACTGGACAGACACGAATTTAACAACATGTGGGCAGCAGGACATGCAACAACAAACGATACGCTGATTGCTGTTGCATCATGGATGTACATTGAAAATCGTGATATTATAGATAGTTACATCACTTACAACTACACCCTAAATCTTGCCAATGCAACTGCCGAACTCGAAGCAGGCGGCTGGGTTTACAATGCAGACGGCGAAGATTGGGAAGCCGGTGACGGTCCTCGTCACAAAGAAGTTGACGGCGAACTTATGCCTCTCGTACTTCGTTGGGCAAGCCCCGAAGCCAATGAAATCGGCGCAATGCTTGCTTCTCTTATGACAGAGCCTGCAAATAGCGTTGGTATATACTTCGACCAAACATTCGTAACAATGGCAGACTTTAGCCCGGCACTCTTGGGTCTTGACCCGGATAACCGCTTTAGCATGATAAACGGCGGCTTGGGCATCCCACAAATAGATGCTGTATGGTTTAGCTATAATCCGGATCCTTCTTATTTTGGCACATGGAACTGGACGCGCTCAACAGATGCCGAGTTATATAGCCACGCACTCGGACGCAGACAAGCAGAATCACGCGAAGAATACCTCGAAGCATGGCTTGGATTCATTTCTCGCTTTAATGTATATCTCCCGGTTCTGCCACTCAATGCAGATACATTCCACGATTTCTACAGAGAAGGTTTGCTTAATTATGGGCGTACAGATCTCGTTTCATGGTCGTATGTAATTGCATGGGCACACCTAGACTTAGACGTGTGGCCTAACCAATAAAACTTTAACCTAAGACGTATAGTGTATGGGGCGTATAACTTCGCCCCATAGGCTGTGCGTCGTTTTGACATATAAGAAACGCCTGTAAATGACTTTTCAGTCGGTTCTTATGTGTTAAGAAATAGGTGCTAGGAGGAAGCTACCATGCTTTTACGCTACTTTGCAAAACGTTTGGTATATCTGATTGTCGTTTTTGTTGTTATCAGCATATTGATATTTCTTATATATCAATTGGTTCCGGGAGACCCTGTACTGCTCCATATGGATCCGGAAGAACAACGTCTGCCGCCGGGCGCATTTGAGATTGTATATAACGAAATATATATGCGTCTCGGTCTTCACCGCCCTGTACACGTTCAGTATTGGATTTGGTTCACAAATATGCTGCAAGGTGATTTTGGAATGTCAAGCCAACATACTCGCCCTGTTTTAGAGGTGCTGCGAGGGCCACTTTTGGTCACATTGCAAATAAACCTTATGGTCTTGGTTCTCACTTTCTTGATTACTGTACCTTTAGGTATAACCTCTGCCATTAAGAGAGGTGGTATTTATGACAATACCGTTCAAACAGTGACACTGTTTGGATTTTCATTGCCGTCTTTCATAACGGCAATTATGGCAGTAATGATATTTGCAGTTTGGTTGGGGCTGACACCTGTCAGCGGATTTGGCAACCCTCTGTTCTTAATTCAAAATCCTGACGCGACATCATGGCAGATTTTTCTTGACAGACTTCCATTTATGATACTACCTGTAGGTGTGTTGACATTTATTTCGCTTGCCGGTTTAACACGTATTGTACGAGTAACTATGCTTGATGCACTCAGCCAAGATTACATACGTACAGCACGTGCCAAAGGACTACGAGAAAGTTCGGTCATCTATTCTCACGCATTTAGAAATTCAATGATTCCTGTTGTGACAACTTTAGTAATATTCTTAGTTAATTTGCTAAGCGGTTCAATCATTATCGAATCTCTATTTTCGGTAATGGGTATGGGTCGCTTGTTTATTGATTCCGTGCTTAGTTTAGATCATAATCTGGCGCTGGCTATAACGGTCATCTTCACATTGATGATATTAATTGGATACCTGGTCGTTGACTTTATCTATGTGTTAATTGACCCGCGTGTTCGGTTAGACTAGGGAGGTATGAAGATGAGTATTTTTAAAGTTTTCAATAGAGAAAAACAAGATAAGGACATATTCCAAGAAGAATTGGTGCAAAGCCCGGGACGCACGGCTATGAAAGCTTTCTTCCGGCGTAAGCTGAGTATTGTTGGAATGGTTGTTTTCATAGCTATTGTAGTTTTTGTATTTGTGGGTTCGTGGCTTGTGCCTGTGGACTTTAGGCATCTGGACTCAACACAAATAAATGTAAGACCGGGGCGAAATATGCTCAGCCTGCCCTCACAACTGCGCAACAACGCTATGGATGTATCATTTGGTTCAAGATTTGGGGTAGGCGTTTGTCAAGATGGTCTGTTATACATGTGGGGAGATTTAACAGATGGCATCCGCTGGGGTCATGGTTGGCGTGAAAGGCGCACAGACCCGACAAACTTCATTTTCCCTGAATTGGGACGTATACGAATGATCTCCGCAGGGCTTGACCATGTTGTTGCAGTCAATACGGAAGGACGTGTCATAGCGTGGGGCGGTTCTCATCTGGAAACAGTCGATGTGCCGGAGCATTTGCATGAGCGTAATATTATCGACATTAGAGCAGGTTCGTGGATAACGATGGCACTTGACGATGAAGGTAACTTATTTCTCTGGGGTAACGATACAACATTCTGGAGTCCGCACCGTTATCGCGATCGTGACTTTGCAGGCGAAGTTATATCTTTTGATTTAGGAACTTTTTCTTCGATTATTTTGACACGTGACGGTCGTGTATATGCCCCCGTACGTGGGGGAGGGCAAGTAGACATTGATACTGAGACTTCGGAAGGTGAGGATGCTGACGGCATTGCGCCATACGCACTTGGAGCAATACCGAGTATAGTTCAAGGAAGAACCATAGACGTGGCTATGACAGACGGTGCTTATGCGGCGTTGCTTGATGATGGCAGAGTTATTACATGGACACCGGCTCCGAATCCGATACCGCGTGACGCTGTATCAATGTTGCCGATAGATCACCCAATACAAGGGCGTGTCACACAAATTGAGAGTGGTCGCTGGCACTTCACAGCGCTGCTTGATGATGGGTCAGCATATAGTTGGGGATTTAACCACTTGGGTCAAATAAACAACGCTCCAACAAGTCCCGGAAGTAATATCGAAATTTTCACAGGATATTTTATGAATGCCGCAGTTGATTCAAGCGGATATGTCACAACATGGGGTCATGCAGGCTATCTGATGGGCTCTGATCAGATTGGGCGTGACTTATTTGCGCGTGTTGTTCACGGTGGGCGGATAACTTTCACTATAGGATTTGTTTCAGTAGTTGTGTCTGCATTTCTTGGAATATTACTTGGCATGTTAGCCGGATATTATGGAAAAATGGCGGACATGGTTATTATGCGTGTTGCGGAAGTTATGGAATCGCTCCCATTTTTGCCTTTCCTCGTAATGCTCACTGCAATCATACCTCTTCATTTTCCTGACATTACTGAGATACAGCGTATACAGATGGTAATGGTTATAATAGGCTTAATGTCTTGGACTTCATTTACAAGACAGGCACGCGCTCAAATATTCTCCTTGCGCGAACAAGAATTCGTTGTGGCGGCACGCGCTACCGGAGTGCGAACTATTGGCATTATGTTCAGGCATATAATGCCAAATGTCTTGCCTGTTTTGCTTGTACAAATCACACTCGGTCTTGCCGGTGCGCTGCTTATAGAATCAACACTTTCGTTTTTAGGTTTCGGAGTTGTTGCGCCGACACCAACATGGGGTAACATGATGGATGCGGCTCGTGATTCTGTAACAATTGTAAACCATTGGTGGCGTTGGCTGTTCCCGGGATTATTCCTGGGTCTGACAACTATAAGTATAAGTACAATGGGTGATGGATTGCGTGATGCACTCGACCCAAGAATAAGTGGAGGTCGATAATATGAGTATACAAGAAAAAGACTTTTCCATAGAAGAATTGCTAAAAGCAGCAGATACCGAAAGCGGTAATTCTGGTTCGGAGTTTGGCTCCACATTGTTGGAATTAAACGATCTGCACACATTTTTTAAAACAAAGCGTGGAACAGTCAAAGCTGTTAATGGCGTTTCTTATACTATTGAAGCGGGCAAAACGCTTGGTGTAGTGGGCGAATCCGGATCCGGCAAATCGGTCAGTGCGATGAGTGTTCTCAAACTGTTGGATTCAAACGGTTACGTTGATAGCGGCACGATAAGTTATCGCGGCAAGAATATAGCGAAACTAAGTCACAAGCAAATGCGAAGTATACGCGGTAATGTTATAAGCGTAATATTCCAAGAGCCGATGACCAGCCTAAACCCTATCTTTACAGTTGAAAGACAGTTGCGCGAGCCTTTCGTAATTCATCAGAAGATGAGTAAGCAAGAAGCAAACAAAGAAGTAGTGCGCATTTTGAGTGATGTGAAAATACCAAACCCCGAACGTGTTGCAAAACAGTATCCGTTCCAATTATCCGGCGGTATGCGTCAGCGAGTAATGATAGCTATGGCATTGGCATGTAAACCGGATATCCTCATAGCAGACGAGCCGACAACAGCTCTTGATGTCACGATACAAGCGCAAGTTCTCAAATTGATGAATGATTTGAAAAAAGAAAAAGGAACCAGCATCCTGTTTATAACACACGACCTCGGCGTAATAAATCAAATGGCAGACGATGTGGTCGTTATGTATTGTGGTGAAGCTGTGGAAATTGCGAAATGTTCAGAAATTTTCCGTGGGAACACGTACAGCCATCCTTATACAGAAGGATTGATGCGATCTATTCCGAGACTTGATACAGTTCCGGGCAAGCGGCTTGACGCGATTCCGGGTGCAGTGCCGCATCCCCTCGATTTACCAAGCGGATGTAAATTCGCCCCGCGATGCAAATACCGCACTGAAAAATGTGAGAGTATACATCCTGAGCTTGTAGAGGTCGCACCAAATCATAAAATTCGCTGTTTATATCCGAATAAAAACGACAGAAAACCCATAGAATAAAACATATCTTGACATTTCCGAGAGCAACGGAGACTCTTGCGAAAAATCGAAGATTTTGAGCGAAAAGGAGGAACAACAGAGCAAAGTGTATGTTCGCAATATAGCGAACGAAACTAAGTGAAGTTTGTGACGATGCCATGAGTGAGAATAAAAAAGTCCTGTTTAAAATTCGAGGTTTAAAACATTACTTTCCTGTTAGCGGAAAGCGAAATATGTTTGTCAAAGCCAATGATGGAATTGACATTGATATTTATGATGGTGAAACCTTGGGAATAGTAGGCGAGTCAGGTTGCGGTAAGTCAACATTGGGACGCGTTCTTCTGCAACTCTACAAGCGAACAGAAGGTAGCATATTATACTTTGGAAAAACGCTTGAAGATATCACACCGAAGTATATAAAGGATATTACAAGTAACCTTCCTAAACACCGCAAAAAAATAGCAGAACTTAGTGCCGAGCTGGAGCAAAAGAAAAAGATGCTGGAAAGTGACCCGAATGATTTTGAAAAAATCGAGGCATATAATCTTGCGCGGAAACAGTACAATCTGGCATATTTTCCGGTTGTTACAATTTTGGGTGGCTTATTAACAGTAAATGATACAGCGTCTGTGCAGAAAGCTTACTCAGAGTTGTATTCCGTATCAAAAGATCGTTTAGTAATTCGTCGCCGCGTAAAAGCAGTCGAGCTTGATATTGCGGAAGCTGGATATGTGAAAGAAGCTCACGATAAGAAAAATCCTGATCTAGCCGATAATGAAGTGGTAGCGATGAATATATCTAAAAGTGAGATATCTACAACCGTTGCGAGCAAAAAGAAGCTTGATAGACTGGAAAAGATAAAATCAGAACTTGAGCAAAAGCTGGTTGAAGCCGATAAACAAGTGGCAGAAAAGCAAGCTGTCATCGACGCTTTGCGAGAAAAATATAAAGGCGATCCGAATTTTGCCAAAGAAGAGAAACATCGCAGTGAAGGTATTGACCTTGCATTATTGACCGTGGATGAAATGCGCTTGTTGCGTAGTGATATGCAAATCATATTCCAAGATCCGTATAGTTCTCTAAATCCGCGCATGACAGTCGGTCAAATCATAGGTGAAGGATTGCGAGCGCATAGATTCTTCAAGAAAAACAGTGAGCGTCAACATGACTATATAGTAAAAGTTATGGAAGAATGCGGTCTTGCACCATATATGTTGCATCGTTTTCCAAACCAGTTTTCAGGTGGACAACGTCAGCGAATCGGTATCGCACGTGCTCTTGCCGTTAGTCCTGATTTTGTTGTTTGCGATGAAGCGGTTAGTGCTCTTGATGTTTCTATACAATCTCAGATAATAAACTTACTCCAAGATTTACGAGAAAAATCAAACTTGACATATATGTTTATTTCACACGATATGTCTGTAATAAAATATATAAGTGACCGAATAGGTGTTATGTATCTCGGCAGTTTCGTTGAATTATGTTCAGCAGAAAAACTCTTTGAAAAACCAATGCATCCATACACGGTGGCACTGCTTGAGGCTATACCAACAACCGATGTCGATGGCGAAAAAAAGGAAATGAAGATTCTGGAAGGAGATATCCCAAGTCCTGTAAATCCACCGCCCGGGTGCAAGTTCCATACACGTTGCCAATATGCCTCCGATATGTGTAAGGAAGTTGAACCTCTGCTGGAAGAAGTCGAACCGGAACATTTCGTAGCGTGTCATCACAGGTTGAATGCCGATGAATGATGAAAGTAAAGATGTAAAACAAGATATTACGCAAGACAATATGCCCGATGATAAACCCATAGAACTGACACGGCGTGACTTTTTTAAACTAACGCTCGGTGCATACAGATACTTTTTGCCTTTTTTCGCGGGTTTAATTGCTTTGTTGTTGGTGTTCTACGTACTTTTCCGTTTTGTGCTTTAGCCGTCAGAAGGGAGAGCGTATGAAATTAAGAAGATTTTTATTGATAGCTGTTGCCGTGTTCAGTTTAGCTGCTCTTTGGTTCGGTATATATACGTACGGCGCGCGCCGCAATGACCTTGACCAACGTGCGAGTGTAGAAACAGCTATTTCATTGGCTGATAGGCGCTTGTCGCAAGCAAACGACCTTTTTGAGCAATATCGTGCAACACTCGATGTACTGGCGCAATCAGATGAGCTATATTTAAGGCAGGTGACATTTGCGGGACATATGCTCATTTCTGTGCGTGACGAATCGATTTATTGGATGCAAGAGTGGCAGGATATTCCATGGCTATCACCAAGTGAAGCGGAAGCTGCTGCGTTTTTGCTTTCAACAGAAATTCAAGGTTCTCGCGACGTTTCGATTGTCTTTTCGGAATACACGATGACTTTTACGATTTTCGCAACTCCGCTGCATCAAAATCCCCCTCGTGCGTGGGTCGTTTTGCGTCATGGCAACACGCTTGACCGGGCGGAGCGGCGAGTTGTACAAGCCGAAGAACTCGAAGGCGAATGGAACCTGGCAATCATTTCAGAGCAATTGCGAAATGAGGCAACACCATATCTGATTATAACCATCATCATTGCCATATTAGCGATCGCATCAACAGCCGTATTAATCTGGGGTATCAAAACCTATAGATTTATAGCGGAACCTAATAATATTTTCAATATACTATTGATTATAGGCGTAGCAATCGCCCTAATGGTCTTGCTATCAGCAGTATTCTTGACAAACTAAATAAGGGCACCATTTGTGGAGATTGACAAGAGTGCAACACATGTTTTATAATATACTCGTGAGTTCGGAAATGTAAAGTTCTGTAATGAAGGGGTGGGAAAATGTTCGTAGGCAGAGTTAATGAACTGTTTGCTCTTAATGACTTTTACAATAGCGGCAAGTTTGAAATGGTAACTATTTACGGTCGTCGCCGCGTTGGAAAGACAGAGTTGATAAAAGAATTTGTCAAAGACAAAAAAACAATATACTTTTTAGCAACAGAAGATAATTATCGGGAAAATTTAACCGGACTTACTGCTGCAATCCACAACGCGGCGGATAGGACAAGTTATAGGGATTTGCAGTTGGCCTTAGAGGCTATACAAAAAATGGCTGAAAATGAAAAAATAGTCTTTGTTATTGACGAATATCCGTATTTTGCAAAGAGCTATAGCCCTGTATCATCTATACTGCAACATGCGATTGACCAAAAATTTCAACACATGGATATAATGATAATTCTTTGTGGTTCATCAATGTCGTTTATGGAGCATGAGGTTGATGGATATAAAAGCCCATTATACGGTCGAAGAACAGGACAACTAAAAATATTACCCCTTGACTTTAACACATCAAAAAGCTTTTTGCCAAACTTCAACAAACAAGAACAAGCTGTGTTATACGGTATAACAGGGGGAATACCAAAATATCTATTGCAAGTTCGCAATAGTGAGAAGCTAGACGAAAATGTAAAAAGAATTTTTCTAAAACCATATGGACTGCTTTTTGAGGAACCCGGTAATTTATTAAAGCAGGAACTCAGAGAACCGGCAGTATACAACGCGATAATAAGCGCAATAGCAACAGGTAGCTCTAAGTTAAATGAAATTGTAACCAAAATTGATTCAGAAAATTTTGATTCGGCAAAATGCAATAAATATATGAAAACCCTGATGAATTTGCATATAGTAAGAAAGGAACGACCAATACTTGATAGTCCGACATCAAAAAAGAGCATATATCGGCTAAATGATGGTATGTTTCGTTTTTGGTATAGGTTTGTTTACCCAAATATTTCTCAAATTGCATTTGATGCCGGTGAGGTGGTATATAGCTATATAAAAGACCGGATTTCTGACTTCATGGGTGAAGTTTTTGAAGAAATATGCAAACAATACCTGTGGCAAAAAAATATTGCACAGCGACTTCCATTTACATTTAATGATTGCGGACGTTGGTGGGGGAATAACGCTATTCTTAAATCCGAGCAGGAAATTGACTTGCTGGCATACAACAAATCCGAGAATAAAGCAATATTTTGCGAGTGCAAATGGTCAAATGAGCAAGTAGGCAGTCGTATACTAGACAACTTAATTGAAAAATCATTAATGTTTAACTATGAGAACAAGTATTATATATTGTTTTCAAAATCAGGATTCAAAGAAGATGTCAAAAAACGAGCAAGTGACCAAATAATGCTGGTTGACTTTGAAGAAATGTAATTATTTCAGGAAATTTGTGCCGTATTTTGGAATCCTTACCATGTTGACTTCATCAACGATTTGTGCTATATTGTTTTTAGCCAATAGGCGAAAGATAGTATCATGAGCAACTCAAAGTGGAAACCCCGATGATGTAGCATCGGGGTTTCCTTTTGGGCTAGTTGTCGTTGTGATTTTGACGTATTCTGTCTAACCACTTGCAGAGCAAGTGCAGGATTAAACCTGATGCAATGCCTGCCATGACAGATATTAGAAAAGATAGCATCATCGAGCGACCCTCCTCCCGTTGCATAAATTGCTCGGTTGGATAGCGACAACAAGATTAATGTATCACAAATGTTTTCTACATTTCAATAGACATTTAATGTAGAAAAAAGGGGAATACTTACACACTTAATGTGCCCAGTGGCACAGCATTGACGCCATCAGGTCTGCGAAAAGCAAAACCATTGCCTGTAATTACAATGAGTGTTTCATCCGCTGAAATGTGAACATTCCAACCGCTAAAGTGTACACACTTCAACCGAGAATTGTGTAGCAGTCAAGTAAAATAAATGGGAATGCAATAAAACAAAAGTTTTGCTGCATTCCCTATTTTTATGTACAAGCCCAATCAGGTTACTCAAAAGCCCTCACTTGTGATGCAAAAAACAATCAGTTAAGTGCGACTCTCAAACAACTTTATCATATCAGCCATCTTTCGTTCGCTGATGTATGCATGAGCACCGTTTACCATTACAGCAGCTCTTGCAACTTTATCAATATGGGAAACATTGTTGATATTTACGATATATGACTTATGGCACTGGACAAACTCTGTGGCCAGGTCTTTGATTTCGCTGATCGTTCCGCGAAAATCTGTTTCACTATATTCCGTATGCACAATGATTTTGTTGCGAGCCGTTGAACTGGTCTCAAAGAACAGAATATCATCGTACAGAATCCTCAAAACCTCGCCGTTCGCATTAATAATAAAATACCGCGGGGCGTCAGAAACATCTTGGAGATAGCGCTTATAAGCTGTAAGAATAGACTCCACAGCCCGCGTCTCTATATCTTCCGGTCTACCCTTAACGATGAAATCCGTCACTTGGAGCTTATGCTCATAAGTCAAGTGTGCCAGTTCAGAATGAGTAGTGATAAAAATGATTTCAGCATAAGGATCGGTTGCCCTGATAGTTGCACCCAACTTCATGCCATCTAGCTCATGGTGCTGCAAATCAATATCGAGAAAGTAAAGCCCGCGCTTGTCCGGGTGGGCTTTTAGATACTCCAAAATATCTGTAGGATCGCCGGATGACAAAATTAATTCCATTTGGACATCTTCTGTATTGATGGTTTTTTTGACAATAGACTCAATGTGCGCCCGCTGTCCGAGATCATCATCGCAAATCAAAACATGCATCATGACTTCATACCTCCAATCCATAACTTCTGTGTGAAATTGCCGTCTTTGACCATAGTTTGTAACGAAATACTATCAGGGTGTGCATCGGCAATTTCTTTCAAATTACTAAGCCCAATGCCACGCCCTTTACCTTTGGTTGAAAACCCGCTCTGCTTTAGTTCATGGATTTTCTGAATATCTGACCGACAAGTATTCCGTACCACAAAAGTAACATTTCCGGCCTGTTTGTAAACGGCAATCACAAGCTTTCCACTGCCGAGAGTGGTAAGTTCTTCGATGGCGTTATCAAGGATAATCCCAAGCATACGCACAATCGCAACGGAATCCACATAAATAACATCAATCTTATCAGTCGCCTCAATGGTGATATCAATTCCGGCATCTTGAGCTTCTCGCAGCTTCGTGACGATGATGGCTCTGATTTCCGGAATCTTAACATTAGCAAGGCGGGCAAAAGCGTTATTATTTTCGGTAATGACCGCAGTTTTTGGCTTGATTTTTTTATAAAAATACTCTTTAGCCCCGACAAAATCATCTCTTTCAAGATAGCCATCCATAGAGGACAATATGTTTTCTACATCGTGTAGAATCTTTGACATGTGGGTTTGATATTCATCGACGTTACGTGTGTAGTATTGCAAAATCTCGTGCTCTGCCTTTTGTTGTTGCAAAATCATTTTTTCGCGTTCCGACCGAATGTAGAAAAAGAAACTCACAAGCACGGTGCCCGAAAAGCCGAACAGAAAGAAAGCATCCCAAGAGGCAACAAATTCAAAAAATTCATATTGATAATGTAAGACCAGTGCAGAGGACTGTATAAAAACAAGTATGGCGATAGAAGTAATTGCCAAGACAGTGATTGCTCTTTTGCTATCATTGATTCGTGCTCGCAACTTTCGCGTTGCCTTTAAAAATAAAAGAGTGGCGAGAAGCGTAACTATGGCGGTGGCGAGCAGATAAGGAAGAAGCTGTATAAGCAGTGAAAACGAAATCAAATTAGGCGTCATTGCAATGTATACCAGACGAATTGGGGGGATGAGGCTGAACGCGTTTATCATAAGCAGGCTTATTATGCTCGAGGCTAGCATGGCAAAAAGTGTCAAAATGAAAGACTTTTTGATGGAATAGAATTTTAGCTTAAAAAAGTACAAAAACAAAAGTCCGATTGCAACAAAACTATTAATTGCCGTACTAATAGAATGAGTTGAAAATATACTATCAAGTATCGATAGCAATAAAGCACCAAGACTTAGAAAGATGCTTTCTTTTAACTGAGGCTTCAAATCTTGAGTTATGATTTTTGCAACGATAAGAGTTGATAAGTTCATCATACTCAAGTAGAGAATATAGGTGATATTTGCCATGTTCAACTCCTTTAGTGTGGAACGTGAGTTCAGAGAAGTACACATCTCTGAACAGGGACTTTAACAGTTTACATTCAATGAAAACGACACTTCACAAACTTTGCGCTTTTGTCAGCTTATGGCACAATAAACCTGCGTTGAGCACATTTAAGCAGTATTTACAGACAGTTGTCACAAAATTCCAACGTTTGTCACAAATTCATTGCATACTGAAATAATTAAGTCTACAATTAAAAAAACCTGTTCAGAGATGTGTACTTCTCTGAACAGGGTCTTTTTGTTCGCCTATTTGTGTTTGCCGATACTCTCGTACTCTATGGAAAAATGTCGTTTTACCTATGCCGCATTGGGAAAACGCTTGCTCTAACGAAAATTGCCCCTGCTCCCAAGCTGCCACGATTTCTCCAAAGTTCTTGGGCATCAGCCGCCGAGCCGGACCGAACTGAACACCGCGAGCCTTGGCAGCGGCAATGCCCTGCGCTTGGCGTTTCTTGATGTGCTCCAATTCGCTCTGAGCTAAGAAAGATAAGATTTGCAAAACTAGGTCTGCAATAAATGTCCCCATCAAGTCTTTTGCCTGTCGAGTGTCAAGGAGCGGCATATCAAGAACTACAATGTCCACGCCGATCTCCTTTGTCAAAAGATGCCACTGATTTTGAATTTCTTCGTAATTTCGCCCCAGTCGGTCAATACTCTCTATATAAAGTAGGTCACCGGGTTTTAGTATGCTTACGAGCTGAATATACGCCGTGCGAGTGAAATTACGTCCGGACTGCTTGTCGATGCAAATATGCGTTTTTGGAATCCCAAGTGACGCCATCGCATCTATCTGCCTGAATTCCTTTTGGTCAGTCGCACTGACCCGGATATAGCTATACGTTTTCATAAGTATGACCATTCCTTTCTGCGACCCACATTTCACCGCTTAGTCACAAAAACACCCCAAAGCGTGAGATTGCTTTGGGGGCATATAGTTTGGCTATTTTATTAATCAATTACTTTTATCGTTTGTTTCCGTCATTCGTCGTGCCGTGCTTTGAATCTTAACCGTGCTATTTCACGAACCTCCGGTGAGGCTGCTACATGGCGATATGCTTGTACGACTGCATTCATAACTTATTTCTCACCAAGCTGCGCTTGAAGTTCAGCTATTAGGGCGGCTTGTTCCGCAAGTGCCGCATTTTGTTCCGCAAGTGCCGCATCCTTTTTGTCAATTACTCCCTGCAATTTTGCTCTTTCTTCACGCCTTGCGTTGTTCAAAGCCTGGGCTTCGTCGTGCCGTGCTTTGGATCTTAAACGTGCTATTTCACGAAATTCCGGTGAAGCTGCTACATGGCGGTATGCTTGTACTGCTGCATTCATAACTTATTTCTCACCAAGTTGTGCTTGAAGTTCGGCAATTAGGGCGGCTTGTTCACCAATTACTCCTGCCTGTTCCGCAAGTGTCGCATCCTTTTTGTCAACTACATTTTGCCACTTTTCACGTTCTTCCTTTGCACCTTGTTTTTTCGCATTGCCCAAAGCCTGAGCTTCGTCGTGCCGTGCTTTGTGTGGTTAGTATAACATTTTTCTTCGTAATTTTCAATATTGAATTTGAATTTTATGTTTTGAATTTGTGGGAATGTTACAGTTCGCGCCTAGGCAGCCACAGTTCATGACTTACCCGAAAATAGTCTTTTTGTTACTTTCTGTAGAGCGCAACCCCCGCCGTCTGCGGACGGCGGGGGTTGAACTCTATGCAAACATCAAAAAAACTATTTCACGGGCAAGTCATGAGCAGTAGCCTCATCGTACGAACTACGAACTCAAATAGTTTAGAGCTTGCTCCATGTCATTTTCCTTCGCTTGTACAGAATGGCAGTTGGGGACAGCAACACAAACAATGTGAAGTGTAGCATATGTCCATATGGGAGTATATTAATTATAGAGTAATACCAACGTGTTTGTGCTGACAATATCGATTGAGCTTAAAATATGGTGTGATGA
>Ga0123355_10007969_pt1 | contig 15963 bp, 16 predicted proteins | sample TergutEmb28metaG_3_FD_89872 | JGI IMG/M metagenome (GOLD analysis project Ga0123355, IMG submission 89872) | Embiratermes neotenicus P1 segment gut microbial communities from Petit-Saut dam, French Guiana - Emb289 P1 | ecosystem: Host-associated > Arthropoda: Insects > Digestive system > Gut ...
AAAGGCGATTTCCCTCTCTGTATCGGCGTTAGTAAAATCCGGCCAAGCTAAATCGCCATGCCCGTTGCTCCATACGCCGTGGGAGTCCTCAACGTCGTAGCAAGCAATAATATCTACAAGTTTGGTTTTCTCCCAATGCTTGCGCCACCATTGGTTGCTGTGGAAAGTAAATTCTTCTGCGCCAATGAATGGGCCGAGTGTAGGGTGGCCGTCCTCAAATTCCTTGCTGTAACCGGGGACGACGATGCCGAACTGCCCGCACGGCTTTACAAGTTTGGAGAATTGCATTGGAAAGTAACGGTCGCAAGTGCCGTAATAATGGTAGCTGTCAACGGACACGGCGGCGTCAAAAAATTCATTTGCAAATGGCAGGGTGTGGGCTTCTGCCCTAAACGGAAGAACTTTGTCGGCTACGCCTGCCGCTTCAAAACGGCGGAGGTTTTCCGTGGGGTCAATCCAAAGGCGCACGGCGAAAACGGTTACTCCGAACTCTTTTGCGAGAAATACCGATGTACAGCCCTTGCCGCACCCCATATCAAGCACTTTCATGCCGGGGCGCAGGTCTAGGTGTTCGCATACATCTTCCATAAGCCAAAGGGGGTTTGGGCCCATGGAATTTTCGGATAGCCATGCCTTGTCGTATTTTTGGGTTAGTGGGTAATTTTTCATGTTAAAAGTCTCCTGTCTGTGGTTTTTTTTGGGGCGGTTATTGGCCGTCCGCAATAATTCTTGGCAATGTGAACATGAAAACGGTTTGAACTCATTCCGTATGTTTAGTGTTAGAGCCGGACGGCCAATGGCCGCCCCTACGGTAGAATACGTCGTGTAATTTTTGCAAAGATGCGATATTTGGGGAGTGTTCACCCTCCACCGAGTCATTGTTCATGAAATAGAACACGCAGAGGTATCCCATTTTCACCATAGTCAAGTCGTGCATCACGGCTTCGTCAACTTCCACCGCGCCTGCGTATTCTGAAAAACTTTTTACATATGTGGGAATCAGCCTGCGGCGGTATTTGTCCCAAAGTGATGGGTCTGTTTCGTCGGTGATAAGCTGTATTATATCCTCGCCCAAATAGCCCCAGCCTGCGGTATCCCAGTCGATTAAAACGACACTATTATCAGTCTTGATAATATTCGCAATCCAAAAATCTCTGTGACATAAAACCACCGGCAACTTGCGGATATTTTCAAATATAACGTCGGCTCTGTTGTCTATGTCGATAAGCATGTCGCATAAATGCTTGGGGATTTCGCAACCTAATTCGCGGATGTATTTGTACTCCACGTTTTTGCGCTTCCAATGGCGGTAGAAATCCTCCACCGCGTTGAGCGCGCCAAAGTTTGTGATGCTGTGCAAGTAATCGGGGTTTTGTGCGTATAGCCGGCCTTGGTAGCGTCCGAGTTCTGTGGCGGCGGCTTCCAGCATTTCAATTGTTAGGCTGTTGCCGGTTATTCCTTCGACGTACTCCATCCATAGCTGTGTCTCGTCCTGTGCTTCGTTCATGGCCGCGTGGTAGCATGTTGGCCAGCGAAATGGAGCGGAAAACGATTTGCCAAGTTCGGATGCATACAGGTCGTATTCCCTGCGCCATGATAGTGGGTCGCCGTCGCGCATCCACTGCTTTTGTATTTTCAGCACGATTTTGTACGGTGTTTCGTTCGTAGCGGTTTTTGCAATGCCTGATATTAGCTGTACATTGCCAACTGTGCCGCCTTGTAGTTGTTCAATCGTGTGGGTTGCGCTGGTTATGGTCTTGCCCAGCATTTTTGATAAAGCGAATTTTAACGTTTCGGGGTTCATTTTCTACCTCATTTCTTTGTGGCAACTAGGCGAATAAGGCCAATATATTCGCCGTTGTCTGCTTCATAAATATCGGATTCGTCGTCCCATGATGTATTATAAGCGAGATGAGCCGCTTCATAGCGTATCAACAGGTCGCAGGCGTTAGGGAGTGTGTCGGCTGTGTCTATGGATACAAGTCCATATTTTTTCCACAATTCCCTATACCATGATAATGATTTCCATGTCCACAGCTGGTCTTCTCCCAGAAACTCCAAAAGATAATCAGGGATATTCTCGGGAGTTTCTTTCGGATATCCGTTAACAATCATCCCAATCTGCCCGCCCGGGCGCAGGAATTTGAGGATGTTTTCCAGATACGCGTCATCCTGCCCAAAGTACATATAGGAATTTACGCAGATAATTGCATCGAAAAAGCCCGGCGCAAAGGGAAGGTTTTTTGCATCGGCTTGTATTGGTGTTATGAGATGCTCCACGCCATGCGCTTTTGCATTTTCCCATTTTTCATTAGGCGCATCCCATAAATCCACGGCGTAAACTTGCACACCAAACTCTTTTGCAAGGAAAACGCTTGTTATTCCTTTGCCGCAAGCAAGGTCAAGCACGCGCATACCCGGTTTTAGGTCAAATTTTTGCACTAAAAATTCTGTCAGCCAAAGTGGATGAGGCCCCATTTGATTTTTCATAATCCATTCCGGGTCGTACTTATTCGACCGTGGGAATAGGTCGTGTTGAAGTATATTTTTATCAATCATTTTCGTTTGCCTCCGCTTTTCTTCTGATTTTGCCGCACTTGCATTGTGCTTTTCTTCCACATCGCGCTTCTTTCGCGCATAAACGCCGCCTTGTCGTCCACGTACTGCGTTTCGCGTTTTTGTGCAAGATACCGCTCCCATTGCTGTTGCGACAAGTCACCGCTTGCAATGGCGGCCTTCACTGCGCAGCCCGGCTCCGTTTCGTGGCGGCAATTGGAAAATTTGCACTGTGCAAACAGTTCCTCCACATCAGAAAACACGGCCTTGATACCTTCCTCCGCGTCGTAAAGCCCAAGTTCGCGCATTCCCGGCGTGTCAATTACCATTGCGCCGCCGGGTAGCATAAATAGCTGGCGGTGCGTGGTTGTGTGGCTTCCCTTGGATTCGTCCACCACGCGGGTTTCGCTGACTTTCATTGTATCCGCGCCCATTAGCGCGTTGAGCACGCTGGACTTGCCAACGCCGCTCATTCCCAGAAATACCACGGTTTTTGTGGGTTGCAGGTACTCGTCAAGTGCGTCTAGCCCATAGCCCGTGTGGCTGGACACCGCGTGAACAGGCACGCCCGGGGCCGCGGCATTTACTTCTGCCACTTGCGTAGCGAAGTCGTGGCACGCGTCGGCTTTGGTTAAAATTACGACAGGCGAACCGCCGCCGCCTTGCGCCTGCGTTAGGTAGCGCATTATGCGATTTACTCTAAAGTCCCGGTTTAGGGATGTGAGAATAAACACATAGTCGAAGTTGGCCGCAACAACTTGCTCGTATGCGGTTTTGACATAGCCTTTTTTGTGACCCGCAAAGTCTGCCCGGGAGAATTTTGTGCGGCGCGGCAATAGTTCCGCTATAAGGGAAACGCCGGTTTCGTTGTATTGCAGTAGCACGAAATCGCCTGTGGTTGGTAAGTCTTCTCGCAGCTGTGCGTTGTGCGAAAACACACCTTTTAGCATGGCGGTGACTTCGCCGTGCTGGGTTATTACGGTGTAGCGTTCGCGTTGCAGTTCTGTTACGCGGCCGGGGATAATGCCCAGTGGGGTGGGGGATGTTTGAGTGTAGCCATAGGTTTGTAAGGTTGTCATTCATGTCTCCTTTTGATTTGAAAATCTGGATTGCTTCGTCGCAAGCTCCTCGCAATGACGGGGTGTTTTTGGACATAAAAATGCCACAGACAAGCAGCCCTTGAAAATAGGCTGCCACCTGTGGCATTTTTCTATTTAGCGAAAGGATACTGATTTGCGGCAACACAAAGAAGACTGCACATGTCTAGCTTTGTATATGCCGCAGACCTATTTCGAAAGTTTCGAAATAGGTCGACTTATGAAGTTTTAAGCGTCAATCACCATTAAATTTGAATTTGCTCTCATTACTTCATCTCCTTTTCGCTTTTAGAAAAGCGTAATTTTTCGCCATTGTATGGTTCGCAATGAAAAATGTCAAGATAAAACTTGATTTATAGTTGATCTCTATTATCGCAAACCTTGCGCACCGCGGCGGCAATATCCAAAATATCTTCCATGCCATAGCCAAAGTTAATTTTAAGCATGGTTATATTCTCTAGCGATTTTTCTGCCACGGGGCAAAGGCCGCGCTCGTATTTTACGTGTTGCGGGTAATTCAAACAACCGTGCGGGCAATTTTTCCCCGGGTAGAAATTATTGTTCACAAACAAGTCGTATTCATACACCGGCCGGCCAATGTATCCGGCAGATGCTTCAATGCCTTCGGCCGCAAGTGCATCGGTAAAACGGTGTATATCGCAGGGGAATTCGTTCAAATCCAGCCAAAGGATGTACAGCCAGTAAGAACAGATGTTGTGCTCCATGACTTTGGGCGGTTGCAGGCCGCGTATGCCAGACAGTTCCTTGCTAAGCTGGGCTCCAAGCGCGGTTGTGGAAGATGTAATAAAATTTAGCTTTTCCAATTGGGCAAGGCCAACCGCGCCTTGCAACTCGGTCATGCGGTAGTTTAGGCACATGCGCTCTACACTGCGCAAGCCTTCTATTGTACCCGCGCTCCTGTTATAGCCTTTGTCGGTGAATAGCTGAATTTTTCTTGCGAGTGCCGCGTCGTTTGTAAGGCACATGCCGCCGTCGCCGGTAGAGATATGCTTGAACTCATTGGTGCTAAAGCAGCCAATATCGCCAAACGTGCCTACGCGCTGGCCTTTGTAAAACGTGCCGTATGCTTGGGCGCAGTCTTCCACAAGGTACAGGCCCTTTTCTTTTGCCAGCGCAACAATTTCGTCCATTTCGCAGGGGTTGCCGGCAAGATGTGTTATGAGAATCGCCTTTGTGCGTTCTGTCACAACCGCTCTAATTGAGTCGGCGGTCATGTTTAGCGTGAACGGGTCAACATCGGCAAAAATTGCCGTGGCAGATAGGGCAATTACGCCAATTACGCCGCCCATATCGGTTATGGGGGACACAATTACTTCGTCGCCCGGGCCAATTTCCAGCCCTGCAAGCGCAGAGTGTATTGCCGCCGTGCAAGACGATGCCGCTACGCAGTGTTTCATGTCGTACATTTCCGCAAAAGTTTGCGTAAACCGTTTTACGAAATTGCCCGCATAGTAGAACAACGTGTTTTGCTTGAGGGCCTCTTCTAAGTAGCGTAGTTCGTTGCCCTCGAAGCGTTGTGGGTTTGGGAACGGTTTGGTTCTGGTTGGCTTTCCGCCGTTGATTGCCAGCATGATTCTCCTCCTTTTACTTCTGCCCTTGAGATTGCGGGTCAAGCCCGCAATGACAGAGGGGTTTATACCCAGCCGCGCTGTTGCATGGCTTTGTACACCTTGTCAATTGCAATCACATACGCCGCGTCGCGCATGTAAATATCACGTTCCTTGGAAAGTTCGTAAACGCTTTTAAACGCGTTGGCCATGCTTTCGCCAAGCTTATCCAAAACTTCGTCATAGCCCCAGAAATAATTCATATTGCACTGCACTTGCTCGAAATAGCTAACTGTTACGCCGCCAGCATTTGCCAAAAAGTCTGGGATTAGCGCAATCCCGCGTTCGCGAATTAGCGGGTCGCAGTCGGGTGTGGTGGGGCCGTTTGCCCCTTCGCATATAACGCGCACCTGCTTGGAAATTTGCGGGAAAACCGCTGGCGTTATCTGGCTTTCCAGCGCGGACGGGATGAGAATATCCACGTCTTGGGCAAGCCAAGCGTCTCCGGGCAAAATTTCGTATCCCATGGATTTTGCCTTGTCTTTATTTATGCCTCCGTCGGGATTTTTAAAACTAATGAGTTCGTCAACATCGCAGCCAGATTTTTTACGAATGGTATAGGCCGCCTTATCGACCGCGTCATATCTGGAAATACAGGCGATTACCCCGCCAAGCTTTGTGTACAGCCGCGCGGCAAATTCGCCCACATTGCCAAAGCCTTGAATGCTTGCGGTGGTGCCTTTTATGCCGCCACTTTCGGCCTCAAGCAGGTGCTTTAGCGCGAAAATTACGCCGTAGCCTGTTGCCTCCCTGCGCACAAGGGAACCGCCAGAGCCAACAGGTTTGCCGGTAATAACGCCGGGATAATGCCCGCCCGTCATGGTTTCGTATTCATCCAGCATCCACAGCATGTGCTGCGCGTTGGACATTACATCTGGTGCTGGCACGTCAATATTGGGGCCAAGTTGCGCGTGTGCTTGGCGTACATAGCCACGGCACAGCCGCTCCTGTTCGCCCAGCGACATAGTTCGCGGGTCGCAAACAATGCCGCCTTTGCCGCCGCCAAGGGGCAGGTTGGCAACAGCGCATTTCCACGTCATCCACATGGACAGTGCGCGCACTGTGTCCGCAGTCTCGTGCGGGTGAAAGCGGATGCCGCCTTTTGCTGGGCCGCGTGCCGCGTTGTGCGCTATGCGAAACCCTTTGAAAATTTTGGTCGAGCCGTCGTCCATTTTTACCGGGATGGTGAAATGGAATTCCTTCATAGGTTCGCGCAGGATGTCGCGCGCGCTTTGTTCTAGTTTAATCATATTTGCCACATTGTCGAATTGCGCTTGGGCACTTTCAAATGGGTTGTATGTCAAAATAGGCACCTCCGTTTAAGTTTCCACGATTGTACATATATTTGTGGGATTTGTCTATCACGAAAAAAACAAATTCAATTGGTCGGTTTTCCCGACCAATTGAATTTGTTTTTTTGCGGATTGACATTTTTCGCGCACCATGCTGTAATTGCATCATGAAGGGAGCAAAGATATGACGAATACGACAATAATTTGCCCAAATTGCAAGGATTCCTTTGAAATATCCGCCGCAATCCAACACCAAATATCGGACGAATTGCAAAAGGCAAAAACTCAACAAACTGCCAATTTGCGGAAAGAGTACGAAAATGAGATAAAAGAGCGCATCAAATTGGCCGTGCAATTGGAACTTGACAAAGCCCGGCAAATGACCGGACTTGAACTGGAACGTGTAAAACAATCTGCAGATTTGGCAAAGGAAAGCGAAAAACTATTGCGTCAGCAGTTAAAAGCCCAATTGGAAGAAATAAGCGCGGCCAACAAAGCCCGCGAGGATGCGGAACTTACTGCCCGCAAGAATTTGCTGGAAAAAGAAAAAATCATCCGCCAAGAAGCCACCGAAAGAGCGTCTGAAGATTTCAACACAAAAATACGCGAACAAGAAGAAACAATCAATAAACTGCGCGAACAATTGACTACCGCAAAGCAAGTTGCAGAGCAGGGGTCGCAGCAATTGCAGGGCGAAATTTTGGAGCTTGACATAGAGCAAAACCTGCGCATAAGCTTCCCGTACGATAGCATAATGGAAGTGAAAAAAGGCGAACGCGGCTCGGATATTAGGCAAGTTGTCAACGAGCCGCTGTATCAAAACTGCGGACTAATTCTTTGGGAATGCAAAAATGCCAAAACGTACCAAGCAAGCTGGCTTGCCAAGCTAAAGGACGAACTCATAGCCGAAAAAGCGCAGATGGGCGTTATCGTATTTAACCCAACAGATGGCGGCGGCGAGGATTTTAAGCAACTTTCGGAAAATATTTGGCTGGTTAAGCCGCGCCATGCCGTAATGCTTGCAACACTTCTGCGGGAAGTGTGTATGAAGGTGTTTGTCGCCAACCGTAATGCCGAAGGCAAGGACGTTAAGGTGGAAATGATTTACAACTATTTGACCGGCGGCGAGTTTAGCAACCGCATTAGATATATAATAGAATCCCACGACGAAATGGCGCGCCAACTGGATGCTGAAAAAAAGCAGACCCAAAAACGCTGGGCCGCACAGGAGAAAATTTTGCAAAAAGCCGTAAGCAGCCTAATTGGCATAAGCGGCGACCTGCAAGGTATCTCCGGTCAAGAAATTGTTGCCCTGCCGGAGTTTGACGCAGTGGAATAAAGTGATATAATCAATAAAAAAGTTAAACGGAGGTTTTACAAATGGCAAACCCAATTATTACAATCGAAATGGAAAATGGCGGGATAATTAAAGCGGAACTTTATCCGGAAATTGCGCCAAACACAGTAAACAATTTTATCGCACTTGCAAAAAGCGGCTATTACGATGGGCTGATATTCCACCGCGTAATACCCGGCTTTATGATTCAAGGCGGTTGCCCACAGGGTACCGGCACTGGCAACCCCGGCTATGCAATACGCGGCGAGTTTAGCGGAAACGGGTTCAAAAATGACTTGGCGCACGACGCAGGCGTGTTATCCATGGCGCGCTCTGGCGACCCAAACTCTGCCGGTAGCCAATTTTTCATCATGCACCAAACCGCCCCGCACTTGGACGGGCAGTACGCCGCTTTTGGTAAAGTAACGGAAGGGCAAGACGTTGTTAACGCAATTGTTGCCACCCCGCGCAACCGCGCCGACAGACCGGACACAGACCAGAAGATGAAATGCGTCACCGTTGATACGGCAGGCGTGGATTATCCGGATGTGGAGAAGATAGGTCGGTAAATACAAAAATTCCCGGAGAATGTGGATTCTCCGGGAGTTTTTTTTATTGTGGATTAGAGACTATCTAAGCCCATGCTGACCAAATAGTTAAAACTTTCAGCTAGGCACTCAAACGGGTCGCTATCCCACGCTTCTTGTTCTACATAACAATATTTGACACCGTGCATTGCACATGCCTCAACTATTTCTTGCCACGGTATAATACCTTTCCCAAGAGGGGTTAATGGGAATGCCCCCTGTTTCATAACATCAAAACCATTTATTTGCGTACTATCGAGGTTGCTATCCGTTGTCTTAAAATCTTTGAAATGCGTCCCCGCGATTCTTCCTGCATATTTATTAACCAGCCCAACTGGGTTTGCTTTGCCTCTGACGACATGATAAAAGTCCGGCTGAAGCAATATGGAATTATCAAGATGTTTCCATATTTTGTCGAGTGGCATGATGCCGTCTGTCGCTACATATGAAGGGAACAACGGATGGAGTTCCAGCACCATTTCATTGTCATTTAGTTTTTTTGACACAGTGTTGAGTTTCTTAGCTGTCTCCACGATTGCGCTTTCTTCCTGTTCCGCTCCTACATATGCGGCGACACAGGCATACTTGGATTGCCAAAGTTTATTCCGTTCAATTATCGCATCCATGTGACAAAACACATCGTCGAGACTGTCTTGGGTGCTTACGCATATCAGCCCTGCCGAATTCAGACATTGTTTTATTTCTTCATTTGAAATATCCTCGCCCACCCACTGGACTTGAACATAACTATAGCCGATGGACTTTACTTTTCTAAATGTTTCCAAAACATCTGACGGGGTTTGCATAAATTCTTTTAGACTTGATAATTGCAATCCAATTTTCATGACAATTCAGCACCATCCAACAACAACTTCAACTGTGCAGCTTCCTCTACAGACAGCGTAACGCCTTTGCCCATTTTTTCGCGCCCGGGGCTCCAATCACGGATGTCATATTTAGGCTCGCGGTCGTTCCAGCTAACCATGTTAAGCTCTTTTGTCCAGCCCTTGCTGCCCTCGGAGAGGGTGCCTATGTGCTTTGTTACTTCATATTTAATGTCGGCCATTAATATTTTCCCTCCTCAAATGCGGTGTCAAACATTGCGACAATATTTTCTACCGGGACATTGCCCATTATGTTATGCACTTGGTTGAAAACAAAGCCGCCGCCGGGCTTGAAAGTATGCATCAGCTCTTTTACGTTTTGTGCCACATCTTGCGGCGTGCCGCTTCCCAAGACGGTTTGTGTATTGCAGCCGCCACCCCAGAAGGATAATTTCTTGCCGTATTTTTCTTTCAGAAGTGCCGGGTCCATTCCGCTGGCAGAAATTTGTACCGGGTTGATAATATCTATCCCGGCCTCGATTAACTGCGGCAATAGCGGTTCTATCGCGCCGCAGGAATGTATGAAAATTTTAAGGTCGCTGTTATCGTGAATAAACCCGCAAAGTTTTTTGAGATACGGTAGGCAGAATTTTTCGAACATATCCGGTGCAATCATAGGGCCATGTTGCATACCCAAATCGCCGTTTAACGCTACGCATTGCGTGTATTTACCCATGTGGTCTATCATAAATTTTGCTTGCGATAGTTGCGTTTCCAGCAATTTGTCATGCTCGGCAAGTACATCTTCCGGGTCGGTATACATATCACAGGCGTGGTCCATCCCGTGGAAGAATGCGCTAAATGCCATCAGCATTGTATAATAGTCTGTTTCTTTATAAATGTACTCTGCACGGGGTGTGGTTTTGAGAATCATGTCCTCAAAATTCTCAAAGTCCGATCCGCCAAGCCAGTCCCCATCAAAGAAAAACCCGCCGCTTGGCATTCGCATTTTGCCATCGCCAATGGTGGCAATCCAGCTACCTTCGTCGTTTTTTGACATATTAAGCTTGGATGGTATTTGGAATTTGTACTCGCCACGAGGGTTCCATGTTTGTGGCTTTGCCCACGACATGTTTAGCAACATACAGTCGCAGTTGAAACGCTCCAAAATGTCTGCGTCTACCCGCGCCAGCATTTGCACTGGGTCTGGTACGTCAATTGTGTCTACGGGAAGACCCAAGTGCTTGCGTAAATCGTGATACGCAAACGCGGAAATCCCTGTGGAAAAATGCACGCCAAGGTCTATTGGTACGCGGTCTGGCGTTTCGTGGTTTAGTGCTTTTAGTACTCGTTGTCTTCTGGTCATAGTAGTGTCTCCTGTCATTTATCTTAGTATGCGTTGGATGATTCTTTGGAGCAAAGTTATGAAAAAATTATCGGGTTCTTCGGAAACTTGAATCGGTTCATAACCGCGGATACTTCTCGCCATCTCGGCCGCCTGTGCTGTGGTAAAATTCCCCGAAATAACTGTCTGACCTTCGGCAACAATCGTAAGAACTGTCGCTGCAGACACCAATTCGCCCTCAACATAGATACGCAGCATTCTGCCTATATTTGCGGCTGTCGCTTGTGCAAAAAGTTCTGTTCCATCGGTTGTGAAAGTAATGTTAACCACAGGCTCAAAATCGTGGCCAAAAGGCAGTAAGGAAATAAATGCATCAGCAATGTGTTCGTCTGTCAGCAAAATTTCACCGGCTTCATCTGTAATTACTACTCTATTCGGACGGTTGGTATCGTTACCAGTTACGGTAATCGGAACTACCATTAAAACTGCGGCAAGCACCAAAATTAAAAATTGTTTTATTCTCATTTGTTTTCAACTCCACATTTGTAAACTGCTTTAGCAACCGCATCAGCAACATCGCGGTTCAAAGCGTTTGGCATTATATATTCCGGCGAAAGTTCCGCATCGGTGATATATTCCGCAATTGCTTTTGCGGCGGCAAGCTTCATTTCGTCAGTGATTTCCCGTGCGCGGGCATCCAGCACACCACGGAACAGGCCGGGGAACGCAGACGAATTGTTGATTTGATTCGGGAAGTCACTGCGGCCGGTACCGACGATATACGCGCCGGCTTCTTTTGCAATGTCCGGCATAATTTCCGGAATGGGGTTAGACATGGCGAAAATGGCGCATTTGTCGTTCATGCTGCGCACCATGTCAGCGGTCACGCAGTCTGGTACGGAAACGCCGATAAAAATATCCGCGCCAACCATTGCGTCGGCGATTGTACCTTTGATATTGCGCGGGTTTGTGACTTCTGCCAGTTTAACGAGCGAGTCATTCAAGCCGTCTTTGCCCTTGTAAATTATGCCACGGCTGTTGCAGGCCACAATATCTTTGAAACCGGCCAGCAGCAATAGCTGGATAATTGCCACACCAGCCGCACCCGCACCGTTTACGGCAATGCGCGTTTCCGCTGGGGTTTTGCCAGTTAGGCGAAGTGCGTTGTTGACTGCCGCCAGTGTGACAATGGCTGTGCCGTGTTGGTCGTCATGGAAAATGGGGATGTCTACGCGCTGTTTCAGCTTTTGCTCAATTTCAAAACAGCGGGGCGCAGATATATCTTCCAAATTGATGCCGCCGAAACTACCGGCCATAAGTGCCACGGTGTTTACAAATTCGTCTGGGTCTTTTGTGTCAATACATAGCGCGATTGCGTCTACGTCGCCAAATTTTTTGAATAACGCCGCCTTGCCCTCCATCACTGGCATTGCGGCAAGGGGGCCAATGTCGCCCAAGCCAAGCACCGCTGTGCCGTCGGTTATTACGGCTACGGTGTTCCAGCGGCGGGTAAGCTCAAAGCTTTTTGCCGGGTCTTTTGCAATTTCCAAGCATGGCAGGGCAACGCCGGGGGTGTAGGCGAGGGCGAGGTCGGCGGCGTTGTCTAGTGGGGCGCGTAGGGAAATTTCGTATTTGCCGCGCCATTCGTAGTGTTTTTGTAGTGCTTTTTCCATTTTTGTTGTTCCTTTCTATGTTGGCAAGCCACTTTCACAGGGCACACCAACTTGGCATTTACCACAACCGTATCGCGGGTTATGTTTCTCTCGTGTCTTGTCCAAAAAATTGCTACAAAGCGGGGACAGTTTCCCATTTTCCAGTGAGATAGCATTCGCTGGGCAGCGGTCAACACACAGGCCGCACATGGTGCAATATTCGTAAATATCGCTGTATGGCCGAGTATCTTTTGGCAGGTCAAGTTCCGTCACAACACTGCCAAACCTACCGGCCATGCCCTTTTTCGTAATAATCCCTTTCGATAGCCCAAAAGTGCCAAGCCCGCAAGCGTAGGCAACATGCCGTTCCGACCAGTTGGATGTGTGGCGGGTATTTTCCGCACCGTTTTTGTATCGCGGGTCAATGGACGGGGCCATGGACTTGAAGCCTGCCTCCGACATGGTTTTTATGAGATATTCCGTCAGTTGCCTAAGTAGATTATGCCCTTCGTATCGCCCGTGTAGCCATTCGGCGGCGGGCCAATTACAGTCTGCGGCGTTGGCGGTTTTGATTTCGCCGGAATATGGCAGGAAGAACGATATGACGGTTTTGGATGTTGCCAGCCATTCCACAGGGCAAAGAAAATGTGGGCCAATTACGTCTGGGGATTTGTACTTGGCAAAAAGCTCGTCACCCGCCGCGCCTAGCGCAAATATTGGGGCTTCGAATATTTTTATGCCCGCGCAGTTTTGGTGTATGGCGGCTTCTTTAGGGATGTGGTTAGCCGGCGAGTTGCGGATGAAGTTTTTTGCAAGTGTGGTTATGTCGGTTTTATTCATGTAGGCACCTTTCCATAAAAATGTCATGTTCGCTCGACATTTCATATTCAAATGAATCGAAGCATGGTACATTTTTGCTTAACACGCAAAAATCTAAGTATTTGTAGCCTAAGTTGTAGCCTGTGCCCAGTATTTCTGCAATTAGGGTAGGGGAGAATCGGTTGCTCCAACAGGCTACCTCTGACGATTTGTCGGCCGGGTCGAACTCATTTATGTTCACATATGCGTCGCCAATTTTGAAAGATAGTGTAGTCCTATATTTATTGAAAACATGCCATATATGCGCCGATGAATGTTGGTACAGCCCCATGACAAGTGGCAACGTTTTTACAATATCAAACGGCACTTGGTCTATATGTGTGGCTTTTGTAGCATCCGGTGAATGCAGCGTTTTTATCGTTAGTATGCGGTTGCTGTCTTCAATTTTGGCAAATCCGTTTTTTTCGTAAAACTGAACGGAGCCAGTTTTGATTTCCGGCATGGTTCTTATAAAAATGCAGTCGTTTTCTTTTGCGTATGCCGCGCCCGATTCCAGCATTTTTGTACCTATGCCCTTTTTCTGGTAGTCATTGTGTATTTGCAATATTCCTAAGTAAAGAAAACGATGCGCTGGCTCGTTGGAGATAATCCATTCTGCGTGTCCTACAATTTTTTCATCAAGCGTTGCTACTTGTATGAAAAAGCCGGTTTCTAAACATGCTTTTTGCGTAAAGAAACACTTTTCGTCAGAACCCCAGTGGTCGTCTGCGGCATGGACTTTACGTATGCCTTGTATGTCCGCATTTATGTCGATGTTTCGGATTGCGATGTCCATGGTGCTTCCCCTTAATCGTGAAATTTAAAAAATTGACGCGCCGGTATGGTCAATGGCCACCACAAGCGGCAAATTCTCGACTTCCAGCCGCTTCACAGACTCTGTGCCAAGCTGGCTATACGCCACTTCCTCGGATTTTGTGATGCACTTTGCCGTCAAGGCCGCTACGCCGCCGACGGCAACAAGGTAAACGCCGCCGTGTTTTTTTATGGCTTCCGTCACTGCTGGAGCGCGTTCGCCCTTACCAATCATAACGCGCAAGCCGGCGGCAATTAGCGCGGGGGAATACATATCCATACGCCCGGCGGTTGTGGGCCCAACGGAGCCAATTGGCTTGCCCGGCGGGGCAGGGCATGGGCCTGCGTAGAACACGGCATTGCCTTCGTATGGGAATGGAGCGGGCTGGCCGTTTTCCAGTGCTTCGGCCATTAGTTTATGCGCCGCGTCGCGGGCTGTGTAAATTTCGCCTGTTAGGGAAATTGTGTCACCGGCTTTTAAAGCGCGAATTGTTTCTGTTGTGAATGGGGTGGAAATTTTCAAACTCAAAGCGTTACCTCCTTATGCCGCGACACATGACACCCGATATTAACCGCCACAGGCAACCCTGCAATATGGGTCGGGTATGTCAAAACCCTCACGCCAAGTGCCGTTGCCGCGCCTTTGAACCCCGCCGCGCCAATGTTCAGCGCGTTTATTTTTTCAAGTAGAAGCCTCTCCATCCCTGCCCAATACGGGTCGGGGTTTTCTTCGAGAATATCCAGCGCAAGTGCCTGCTTGGACAGTAGCGCGGCTTTCTCCATTGTGCCGCCAACGCCCACACCAACCACAATAGGCGGGCAGGGGCTTGAACCTGCGATTCTAACGGTATCAACCACAAAGTCGATAACGCCCTCTATGCCATCGGCAGGGGTCAGCATTTTTACGGCAGATTTATTTTCGCTGCCAAAACCCTTTGGCATTACGGTTATTTTCAACTGTTCGCCCGGTACAATATCATAATGAATCACCGCCGGCGTATTGTCCCGGGTATTTTCCCGGGAAATGGGGTCGCCTACTACGCTTGCGCGGAAATACCCGTCGCGGTAGCCACGGCGCACGCCCTCGTGTATCGCGTCGCTTAAATTGCCGGTAACATGCACATCCTGCCCAATTTCCACGAAAACGATAACCATGCCCGTGTCTTGGCAAATTGGCATACGCTCGGTTTCGGCCACGCCCATGTTTTCGATAATCATGTCAAGGGCGTTTTTCGCTAGGGGGGATGTTTCTGCGTCGCGAGCCTTACACACCGCCTTGCGGACGCTTGCGTCTGCGTCAATGTTGGCGATTAGGCACAGGTCGGCTACGGCGTCGGTAATTTGGGTTGCTGTTATTTTTTTTGTTGGCATCTTTGCCTCCTAATATACTTGGCCATTGTTTCAACTACGGTGTCCCAGCCATCATCTACATTTAATATGTGCGCTTCAATCGAAAGATTTTTAAGGACATGTAAATCTACACGTTTTCGGTTCTCCCAAAAGGCGATCTTCTCATCTGTGGCAATTGATTGCTTGCGGCTATCACGGGCTTGCCGCAAACGCTGTGCCACATCTTCCGACGTTAAGTAGAAGATAATTGGCTTAAACGGCTGTATCACACATGCTAATTTTGACAAATGATTTGTGACCACCTCGTCGGACGCATTATAAAAGTGGAGTAAGTCGTTAATCTGATGGTGAAAAAAAGTCCCGTCCAAAATAAGAATACTGTCAGCTTTGTTTTGGGCAAAATCTTGCCAGCGTTGCAAATAGATTTCAGAAAACGATGAGAGCAGCATTGATGGCGGAAACCCGCCATCAAATGGGTCAAGCGGATTATACGAGGCACCTTCTAAATAACAATTTACCTCGTATCCTATAGCGCAGAGTTTATCATGCAGAAGAGTCGCGGTGGTGGTTTTTCCTACGCCCGAAACGCCCTCGATAAAAACAAGACTCACGACGGCAATTGCTC
>Ga0123355_10007970_pt1 | contig 15962 bp, 12 predicted proteins | sample TergutEmb28metaG_3_FD_89872 | JGI IMG/M metagenome (GOLD analysis project Ga0123355, IMG submission 89872) | Embiratermes neotenicus P1 segment gut microbial communities from Petit-Saut dam, French Guiana - Emb289 P1 | ecosystem: Host-associated > Arthropoda: Insects > Digestive system > Gut ...
GACATTTTCCCTCCACCCATCCAACAATCTCTATCCTTCCTTTCGTCTATCCTTACGGTCCGCCGAAAAAAGGGCCCGGCCCGCCAGCCAAACAACATCGCCTTGACCCCCCCCCCCCCCCATGAAGACTATACACTCACCGTGCCCACTTCGTGAGGTTCATCACCACCGATTCTTATCCTTTGTGATTTAATTTATTGTACAAAAATTTACTCTCATTCTGGTGTTGCACTTCAGTCAAGAAGACAACAGAGGAACTTCAAACAAATAAGTTAATTTATAACAAACAAACGTCGCAAACGAAATGTATCTTAGCGATTTTATTTCAGAAGTTTTAATTCTTCTGGGATGCGGCGCTGTGTGGATTGATCTCTGGCTACCGACGTTTCGAAAGAACGTAGTGCCTTTATCTGAAGAACTGCTTGAACCCCAAGGCATCACGATTCGAAACGTCGGTGACTGTTTACCTGTCAGCTACGGTGTAACTTCCGTATGACGTGAGTATTCAGCCATCTGCACCGCGAGACATTAAAAAAGAAATCTGTTAAGCACAACTACCGTTTGTTTAGACACGGCTACATGTTTCGGCCGTGTGCGAACATCAGCGGGCCACCAACAGAACATTTTACAATGAGGTAAAATATATTACGTTTACATTACCACGTGGTTTCACTGTTTGTAATCCCACAAGTTTACAGCTTTTATCAAAATGTTAAATTGTAAACTCTGGTCGTATAGTAGCTGACGGTTGTACAATTATTCTCGGTTTTGGTGAGATGTATGATGATAAAATTAAAATATTGAAGTACGTGACAAAAGTTATTAAATAATACTGATATGTGTAAAAATGCGGAGGCCCGAAATCTCGGATTTCAATTCTGTTTCCGTTAACACTTACCGAGAGCTCAGAAGTCACCAGCCACTCCCGTCGACAGGCGCGAAGCAACTGTCTGAATAGCTTGTCTGCTCCTTTTCATTGGTTTCAATTCACACAGCTGCTGTGCTGTGGCCGGTCGACCGGCTGTGTTGCGCCCAGCACTGCACCATTACGGTGGAAACAAGAATGGATATGTGCCACTCTTCTGTACCGCCATCTTGAAATTGAGTGACAGCTTAGGAGTAACAAGAAAAGTTTATGTCAGCACTGGGGACTAGGGTGAGACCTTCGGTCAGTGTAACTCAGTCGATATAGCCACTCGCTAAGGCTTGACGGTCCAGTGATCGAATCTCTCTAGGTATCAGGTTTTCCACACCCGTCCAGACAGCTTCTGGGTCCCACAAAGCCTAGTGACATTGGGTGCCGGATCTCTTTTCCGGGGGTAAAGCGGCGGGGCATGGCGTTGACTACCCACCCCCATCTAGCGCCGAGGTTAAAGAAAGAGTAGAGCTATACCTCTGTACCCTGCCACTCTGGGCATCCATGGCCTGTTCTAGGGTGAACTTTGCCTTTTACCTTGACCAGGTGTAGAACTGCCGCTCGTGAAGCGGACAACACATTCCTTCCAGTGCCGAGATTAAGAATAACTGGGGCCTTACCTCCACATGACTAATTTATATTACGACCAGAAGCTTCATTTAAAATTAACATTGTTTGCTTTTACAATTTTCCTCAATTCTGTGCTGTAATTCGCTAAAATCTTATTTTTGAGTTCACATTTCCCGTCTTCTGTTACGTACGCAGTGTCGCTGGGTGAGTGCTTAGCGGCCTCTCGAAGGATGCTAGTGCCCTCAGCTGCAGATTAAAGTAGCCTTCTTCTTCTACCTTGTTGCTGGAAGATAAAAAAGTTTTCGCTTGTCTATTTCATTTGCTTTCAGCCTTGTGTGCTGCCTAGTTCTTACCGCATTAGACATTCAAATTTTAAATTTAGCTTGGTGAGGTTTTACTGTAAAATAAATAGCTCAGTAAAAATGTAGTCAGAGCTTGCAACGTACATGCGAATGTCGCAGTAAACGCACGGCGGACCGCACGCCACTTCCGTAACTTTCGCTTGGACTCTGTCATTTCCTTTTATTATCAGGCGTTGACTGCTGTCGTTTGTGACTCACCGTCAGGACCGCCGCCGGGAACGGGTTCGGACCCGGGTAAAAATTCTTTTTTGTTCGGTCCCGTCGAGAAACGGCGTTCCGGCTAAAAATCTTTGTACACGATGTGCTAAAGACACAAATATGTCCTTCCCTGGCCCTCAGTTGTAGAGTGACTTTGGGCTTTATCTGAAAATGTTAATTTGTACAGCTGATAAATAATGACTAGTACCGAGTCAAGACAAAACATGGGCAACATAGTCGGGTCCCGGGCCCTCTTCCTGACAGCCGGGCCTCGGTAAATTGTAGCGGCTTCCATTGTCATGTCCGAAAGGTAAGACAGCGTTAAATGAGGTACAACGAACTACGTTCCCTGTGCACCCCATGAAAGCCTATAAGGGGGAGTAGAGATATTACTCCACTCATTCTTAACATTGGCACTGGGTGTTAGTGGTCAGCTTCACGCTCCTGCCGCTTTCCCATGGAGGATGGGTGAGCCGGACATGGCGTTTTGTAGAAGAGAAAATCCACTTGTCCCTCCTACAGATCGAACCCCGGATCGTCCAACCCATAGCCTCATCAGTATACCGACTGCGTTATGTGGACCGCCGTTGGTATGGGAAATTTGATATAAGAGAAAATTGTTTCATATTGCGTGTCTTTCGTTGCGACCATTTAAGTGTTGTGCCTAACATTTTGTGATTCCATTCGGCTTTTCAAATGTCAAAAGTTTCATCTGCGTGAGTTTACGCAAAAAGGTAAAGACAAAGTTCACGGCAGAACAGGCCATGAAGGTCCAGAGGGGGAGTAGACGTATAGCTCTACTCTTTCTTTAACCTCGGCGCTAGATTGGTGTGGGTGGTCAACGCCACATCTGTATACTATGCCGCCATCTACAATGAGTAACGAAAGTGGCTCGTAAGGCTAATTACATCTTGTTACCCAACTTTTTTTTTTTTTAATTCCGTTGTGGTATATTGGTAGAGGAGAGTGGCGAATGTTTTCCATAAGTACGGAAATTAACCCTTAATCCAGCAAGGCTCGGTTGTGCAAATAGATGATCCGTGGTGTGAAGTGCGAAAGGAAAGGGCTCGTAAAGTAACTTAGTAAAAAACGTTGAATACAAAAATGTAACAGAAAAATTTTTTGAGAACTTTTGTGACCTCACTTGTAGTTTCAAAGTAGTAGTTATTATGTTCCGCAACGAGAAGACGATATTTCAAAATAGGGGAAAAGTGATATTGGTGGAGACATTTAAAGGTACCATTGGGGGAAATATGACGCGATAGTGTTGGTGACTCTGCATGCATACTTCTACAGTATTTCGAACAGTAAATGCTGCTGTTTGAAAATTGGCAAACGTAAGGGTTGGGTTCAAAACCACAGTCACTGACATGGACGTAGACTGTGTGCGAGTTAAGATACAGTTTTTGTAGTATTTATGACGTGATGTACTACAGTGGACGTGAGTGTTTACTAAATCAGAGGTTTAATAAAACAGGACGAGCTGTCTGTCAAGTGTTCACTGTTCTGAAGGAGGCTGTGTTGAACGTTAGAATGAGGAACACGGAGCTAGTATGATGAATTGTTACAGTTGAATGTACATGTATGTATGAAATAGTTTTGTCTTAAATCGGAGCTGACGCCCTGTTGCTAATGTTCATTATCCAAAACGAAGTCAGCTGTCTTTGTGATTAAATGCCATGGTAGGTTATGTTACAATTTTTTCCCCCCTCGACCAGCTCCGTGAAATCTGATCCATGTTCGCTCTAGTATACTGTAGTGCCGTCACCGATTGTAGTCAATGACGGTATATGTAGAGCCAGCCCTCTTCATTTTCACTTTTCGCCATTGTTACCTCTAAACGGTATAGTATTGGAGTGGGTTAGGTTAGGATATTTTATGTTGATTTAGGATAGTTTAGGATAATATGGTTTCATGTTAGCCAGAACATTAATCGCAGATGTTTAATTAATGCTGTGTTTCTGAAATTTTGGTGCAGTATGGAAGTTAATGTTGCATATTTCAGGAATCCATGATGGCTGTTCCTATTTTTACATTCAGTCTGAACCAGAAGATATTGCCTGGCAGAATCACAATAGGCAAATATGATGGCACACATACCTGCCTTACTGCAGCTACAACAGCAGACAAGGTACAAGATTATGTTTCATTATTTTTTTTTTTCTTTCAAGTCCTTGTCCTTTCTTGTTGGCTATTCAAGACATTGTTATATTTTGTGATTAGAAAGTGAACATTTTTCTTTTTCTGTATGTTACTAGAGCAGCGATAATACACAGGCAACTTTTTAGCTTTTTATCGGCCTTAATTATGCATTATAATGCAGTTTAGAAAAATCTTGTTCTACACTTGGAACAAGACATTTTCATTTTCTTGTTAGGGGGCTGGCAGTGCAATGTGATATTTTGTTGTGAGTGGAGGAGTCAACTGTTAGGTGGTATCATTTAATTAGCACACCAACTAATGCACATATATAAAATTCTTTACATTAAAACATTTAAAATCGCAGTATGTTTACCAGAAAGTGTTTTTGTAGACGTCATTGAGTTGAAATATCATTTCCTATGAGTTATTGCCCAAAATAAAGCACTGCTAATCTGTTACTGGCCCATGCTTGAATTCTGTTGGCTACCACTGTACTAGAGTAGCTAATAATGGATTTTAGGTTTGTGCTTACCATGACTGAATTGAAGCGCATGATTTATGCATAAATGTGAGCTCTGTTATGGATTGTTACATGGTTAGTGGTTTAAAGTACTTCATTTCCATCAAGTTGTTAGTATATGTGATATGCTTAATACTTTGAATTAGATTATATTCACATGTCGCTAGTTCATTAAGGATCCTCTGATCCATGTTTCTGTTTTTGCAGGTGCTAGTGCACAGTCCGCACAGGCATTTGGGCCTCGCAGTGGGACGAGTGGTACCAAGTGATGCAAATAAAGAACTTGCCCTGTTGAACATCAACCAGTCAGTGTTGTCTATTTGTGCTGGTAACCTGAATGTGGCAGAAGAACGGGACACCCTAGTGGTGGGAACTCCTACCAACTTGCTTGCATATGATGTTGAAAATAACACAGACATTTTCTATAAAGAGGCAGGTTGCATTTCAGTGTATATTTTTTGTTGCAATGTATCTCTTCCTGTTAGTGAGATTTAAATGAATTGTATGTCTCTTTAGACAGTTCTGCAGCTGTCACCTTTTTGTTTTGCTGCTTACAGTAGAGACTAGTAGCATAGACTGTGGAATGCCTCATCATGGTCATGAAGTGTGTAAATATGAATCCAGTTTTTTATATCTCCTCTGAGCCATTTAACTCCACCCATATCAGCCTCTGCTTCCATAGGGTGATTACCTTTGCACAATGCTGATTCCCAGGTGCACAATTCTGAATTTCTTACAGTGTTACGTACTTTGAGGGATATGTGCTGATCAGTGATGTTGCATGCTACTGAGTGGTTAATCCCTGCCACAGAACTGTGTACTGCATGCTACTCATTCAATAAAGCATATACGGAGGCTTGTTTGCATATGGTATTTTTAGGGAATAACAAAGAGGGTGGTATAATACTTTCTGGTTGGTGACATAAGTGAGACATTGTCACTTTGTCACTATCCATTATTTTGTTAGCTTTGATACTTGCATGGTAAAAGACTGATTTTTGTCTTACTTGTTTATTGTCTTGATGATTATTCAGTAAAAGGGGAACATTGTTCAGGTGTAGTATCTGTTACTGTACAGACACACTGCTGCAGTGTGAGAGGTACCTCATTCAGCCGCACCGATACCTGTCAGAACATCATACCCAGTGTAAACTGTGCTCTTGTGTTGCAGGTACCTGATGGGGCTAGTGTTGTTACAATTGGAAAGCTGGGCAGTTTCTCAAACCCACTGGCCATAACTGGAGGTAATTGCTCTTTGCAAGGATTTGATTATGAAGGGAATGATCCATTCTGGACTGTGACAGGAGATAATGTCTGCTCATTGGCACTTTTGGATTTTGATCAGGATGGAGAGAATGAGGTACTGTTTATTATAATACATTAAATGTCACACGTTATGGAGTGGTCAGTTCTGACTCTTTTGCCTGATGCACTACAATCTGACATTACGGATATGGGTGGTAGATGAGAACAAGAAGCTGCTGATATGGGAAGGTGTAGTGAAGAATGGTCAGAACATAGGAATGCATTAAGTAAAACATAGAATTTGTGACAGGGAGGGCCTGTGGGTAGAGTAAAACAAGTAACATGCATCTCAATTTGGTGTGTGTTTAATCTGTAAAGAAGGGTTAAGTGTACCATACTGATACAGAGATTACTGAAGACTTTATGCTTGGAATTTGAATCATTTTATTCTAAAAACATATATTCTATTAATCAGTGTTATGATTATCGTTACTTGAATGAATACTGTGTTTGCAAGAAAATAATTGACTCAAAGACAGATAATGTTGAAGTTGTCACCAGATATGATTGTGGCTACAGATTTTTGCCTTAGGTTTTTTTAATATCTATTATATTATAATTATATTAAAAGTATTTGATTAAGAAAAAACTTTTGTTCTTTACTTCAGTGCAGTGTATTATATCAAGAATTTATACAACACATAAAGATATTTGGGCTCTCGTTAAATGAAACAAGGGTAATATTCCAACCTCATACCTTCTAATTATGTGCAACTTAATGTGTAGCAGAGGGTTGAGAAAATTAATTTTGGTATGTTATTACTATTATTTCTGCGTGTTGACAATGAAAAGTACTGCTGAATGGATTTTCATGAAATTTTATACTGGGTAATATTTTACTAAAATTTGACATGTCCCAACTTTGGACACTTTACATGAAGACATATGTGCTCTTTTGCATGCATCATAACTGTAACTTTTCATAGTCAAATTTTCAACAAGAGTTGCAAAGGAAAATGAAACATAGTTCATGTCCAGTACACTTTTTTGGAAGTCTTTTAGGTTTTGGAATAATGGAACACAAGTGAGAGAAGCGCCAAAATTATGATTTTTGCGCATTTCCAAAGTGTTTTAAGGTGGGTATCACAGAGACAAAAAAATGACAAAGGCTTAGGTATTTTTCATGTGTTCAGCTTATCTGAACTGAGAATTTCAATATTTGCTTTCACGCCTTGTGCACTTTTGTATTCGCAGCTGACTGCCTCAACTAATATGTATGCTGTATTACAGGCAGGTGGTAAATGCAGCAGTGTTGCATGACACTGTGTGCATTCTAATGCCTATTTTGCCTTGAAATGGTAAGATCACTCTTTGGAACGTGGAAATTTCTCAGTTTTTAAGTATGCCGTAAGTGGTTCGGTTTTGTCTTGATTGGTTCTCCATAATCCAGTATGCCACACAAACCCACTCAAACAGCATGGATTCCAAGTTTTCATTCTTAGTGTTGTGCATTTGTTTCTGTGTCGCTGGTCTTCTGTCACTTGATGCAGTTTATCTAATTTTATCTATTTGCATCAAAATGCTGAACTTGGTTTAGGAAGCCAGTCAAAATAGTCCTCCTATTTTGCCCTCTGATTAGCTGGCAGTTTCACAGAAATGTATTACTCTAATTAAACTTCATATTCAGGGCTAAGAATTTCCATTTCATTGCCATAAATGTGGCTAAAGCTGTTTGCACAACTGTGTACAGTCACAAACGTTTTCAGCTTCCATTCATTAGCTACTTGGCACCAGACTTGAGAGCAATTCAGATGGTGTCACATAACGGCTGTTTCTCATTGGCTAAAATAGGAGCAGGGCGCAGTCGTCCTTGAAGCCATCACATTTTCCTAAATCCAGTTCTAAAAACATCCTCTGTTGGAACTAATGCACCATTTTGAGGAGTTGGTTATTGCTTGTACATATTGTATTGTGAAGGCTGTGCACATCTGCCAAGCACTTCTTGTCATGGGGTGAAGTAAATTCTCTGTTTAGACATTTAATGCTGATATTTTGGATTGTGGAGGATGCCTAAAGAGTGGATTGATGATACCTTTATAAGGCACATGCTAGACCTAGTTTGGGAAGTAAATATGTAACTACAGTTGTAGCAAAACATTGTACAAAAGAGCGAAATAAAGGTGCTTACTCTACACTAACTTTTTACTTACTCTTGACGTTAAGTAAATGATGGTGCCAGTGATTTTTGTTAATTTGATGATCTTCATTATAAACTGAACTCATTACATCATGTGTATGGCTTATATGAACATGCCTATTCTTTTTTAATGACATTATTTCACAGTTGGTTGTTGGTTCTGAAGACTTTGAAATTCGAGTATTCAAAGGGGACAACATTATCACTGAACAAACAGAAACAGAAGCTGTTACAGCTCTTGCAGCACTTGGAAGCAACAAGTTTGGTTATGGACTTGCAAATGGAACTGTTGGCATTTATGAGAAATTACAAAGACTTTGGAGAGTAAAAGTAAGTGTTTAACACCCTGTACATTGTATCTGAAAGGGTCATACATTAAGCCCAGAGATCCTTTTCATTTCAGAGGATTTCTTTTTTTAACAATTAGCCTTTACTGTCTTATGCATCAACACTCTTTATTGGTTATCCATGAGAACTTGTGCAACATATTTGCAGGTACAGTCCACATTTGGAACTGTCTCCTGAAGGATGATTTGTGAAGGCTGTGGTGACCAAAACTGACTGTGTCTATGAGCACAGTATAGTTCAGTGCATAGAAAATGGCAGGGATGCTTACCCTTTCCTCCCAGTACCACAACTTCCATTCTGATACTTTAACCCACTCTGTAAAACACACTGCTCCTGTTACATTGTCATGGACTGTACTGAATGTTGAGTGATTGTATGAACGACCAAGTTGTTCTTTCAGTCAAAGAACCGTGCAGTGTCAGTTTATGGATATGACCTGAATGGTGATGGTGTAGCAGAACTTATTACTGGCTGGTCAAATGGCAAGATCGATGCACGTAGTAGTCGTACTGGAGAAGTCATTTTTAAAGATAACCTGAATCATTCAGTAGCTGGCATCGTGGAAGGGGATTACAGACTTACTGGCAAAAATGACCTTATCTGCTGCTCGGTGGAAGGAGAAGGTACATATTTGAACGAATAAACACTCTCATGAAAAAGAATGGAACAATGGCTCTTTAGAAGTATACAGACCAGATTTTACAATAATGTGCAAGAGTTTTGTATCTGTTATTACCTGTCCTGACAGTTCGTGGCTACAACCTGTCACGCCAGGTAAACGTGCGGTCCGGTATACCTGGAGGTAGCATCAGCATGGAGACAGATGCTATTCGAGACTTGTTCACGAAGAAGCAGGCTCTACTGCTTGAACTGCGCAATTATGAGGGCAACAACCAGTTTTCTGAAATTAGTGCTGGTGACGTGGGACAGCAGCTTGCTGTCGCTAATCAGCACGTTGGAATTATACCCGTAAGTTACCTGGCACTGTGGAGACATACATTCAGTTTCTACCCAATTCAGTTGATGGTTCCTCTTATTTCACTCCTTTGTGTTAGGTCATTTTTGTATGAATTTGAACTCTTTTCATGTGTATTTTTCAGGCCCAAACACGATTGCAGACTGGCATTGCTGTCAACATGGGTACTGAAGAAAAGCCGGTACGTATTGTACTTCCCTAAGCACATGACTGGTGTTAGTAATGACGATGGGAATGATAATTGTTTTGACAGATTAGCACAAGCTCCATGTAACAGGAATTTATGAAATACATAAAAGTGCTTGTTTTAGTGGTTATGTAGGAGTTCTGTCAGTAGAGTAGGAGTGCTGGTAGAACTGAATCAGGTAGGTAACCTGTTACATTGATTTGTCATGTTCTTACAGCCACATGTCGAGGTCTCACTGTCTACAAATAATGAGACTATAATTGCTGCAGTAATGGTGTTTGCAGAAGGAATTTTTGAAGGTGAGACTCACATTCTTCATCCAAAACCTTCAGAAGTGACATCGCGGTTGGACGTGTCCCTGTATCCACCTAGAGATGTTCCAGTTGATATTCACATTAAGGTAGGATGATTGATGCTGGATCACATTCTACCTAAGGTGGATTGCACCTGCTAGTTTTGCCACATGTGCACTGAAATCATTGTGCTTTTGGGGGTGTTTTGTTTTTAGACGAGTTCACAAAATGGTGAAAAGTGACTATTAGCTTCGTCATGTCTATCCATCCTCCTGTCCATCCGTTCATCTGTGTGGAACAATTCAGCTCCCACTGGATGGATTTTCATGAAATTTGATACTTGAGTATTTTTTGAAAATCAGTCAAAATTCAAGTTTTATTGAAATCTGACAAAGTAACAGTTACTTTACATGAAGATAAATATTCGTTTTTTTTTATCATATCTCACTCAGTTCTTCTTAGAATGAGAAATGTTTTAGACAGATTTTTGTTGACAAAATTAAAACACATGTTTTTTGTTTAGTAATTTTTCTTTTATCACACTGTTTATGAGATAATGTGGAAAAATATTGTATAGTCGATACCGCATGTGACAGTGTGATGATTACCCATTGCATGCTGTTTACCAAAGGCTACAAACACATGCTCATAATATGTAATACTTGTTGCTTTTCCACTGCACCAGTGGTTGCATGAATACACTGTTGTGTTTCGTTATACATACAGTAATTTGCCTGTCTTGTTAAACGTCATACTTTCCATTGTTTCAGCTAAACACATGCCTGTGTGTATCTGTCGTTAGGATTTCATTTTGTCTGCTTTCAACATTCAGACTGTCCAACAATGCTGTTGTCCTGTGAGATGTGGCACAGGATGAATCTGCCTGAATGTTGAAATTTGAAGTTAGATATGGGAGAAGGTGGAGATGTCTTGACCATAGGTGCAGTGTCTTGTTTATATAGGACATACATGTTTAACCATTACCGATCCAGTGTTGAGTTAAGCCATACGGCGCTTTTTGCTCTACCAGGTCCAGTGCTGAGTTCAAATTGACCTTTTGTTGTGAAGTGTTTTGTGTTGGTTTCCTATAAGCTGCTGTTATCTGGTGGCTGCTTTTAAAGTTTGAAGACAAAAGATTTTCTGGAAAATTAATTTGGACCAGACTGTTGCAGTTAACAAGAATAATTGGTCTGCAGTGGCTCTACATGATAAATAATGTTCTCAAATGTTTAATGAGTTTTTTTAATATCTGGCGTTACATAGATTGGAGTGTGTGTATACTTGTCTGACACAACTATATGTATATTGTTGTGTTCGACAAGTATACACACACTCCAATCTATTTATTGTAAACACAACAGGGATGACAAACCTTATGATCTGGCATCATCACCACTTTGTTTACAATACAAAGTCTTTTTATCACTTTCACTTTATCTGATGGCAGAAGAGGACACCTGACAAAACTAGTCTCATTCAGCTACTGCATTTACATCAAGGATGTGGGATTTGTGTATCTGCATTAGTGGTTCCACGGTACATGTGCCACTCATTAGTCACAGATGTGTCTTCTCTGTGTGACCTGTAATAAGCATTTCCTGATCAGTCAAATGAGTTGGAAGTTTTTGTGTTTTATACACACATGTTCTGCATTTTTTGTATCAAAACCTGTAATCAAAACAAATCATGATGTTGTTTTATTGGTGGCTGTTGTTCATAAGCTGACTGTATGTGCACTTAATGTTACAGTGTGTGTAAGGCAGCCTTGAGTTTGTGATAAAGTTGAATAATTTTTATGATTGTGTGCTCCTGTATTGCGACTTGTTAATGAAACCATACATTACCTTTTCAGGCATTGGTTGGATATGAGGGCAGCCAGCATTATCATGTGTTTGAACTTACAAGGCAGTTGCCACGGTTTGCAATGTACGCTCTACTTGTTGAACGCACACAGGACGTTGACAGTTTTGTCTCGTTTGTCATCAGCGAAAGACTGCAGCGGGTTAGTATATTTTGTGAAATTCTCTAATAGTTTTGTACTTAGTTTTTTTGTGAATTAGCATGAAACCAGGTTACTTTAGTTCTGTAATGACACCATAGGAAATGAGGTAGTGCAGACAAGTACTGTCATATTAGTGGTTAACTCCATTAGAAGCATCATTTTGTTTACTTGAACCCTGCCATTTTGCATTCAGACATTGTATACCAGTATCTGATGGCAGTGAGTATCTATTGTTACTGACATGAAATGTACAAGTAATTAGTAACAACATACAGCAACTAAAGAACACAACAATAGACAAAACTTTAACATGTGCATCAGGAACCTGGATACTAACAAAGACAGACAGAAAGCAAACGAACATTTTTGAAAGGAAAGTGTATAGAAGAATTTTAGGCCCAGTATATGGCAATGAAAAAGAAAACTGGACGACATTAACCAATAAAGAAATTTATACAATTGTCGAAAACTCCATTACAACAGAGACAATAAGGTTAAATAGAGTATGTTGGTTTGGGCATGTACAGAGAGTGGAAGAAAATAGAATTCCCAAAAGAGTATTATATGTGAATTTGGAACAACAAGATTAAGAGGTAGACCAAGAAATAGATGGCAAGATGAGGTGAGGGAGGATGGAAGAATAGTTGGTGGAGAAGGGTGGCAGGAAAAAGTATATAACAGAGAGGAATGGAAGAAGCTTCTGAGAATGGCAAGGAATTGTCGCATTTTGCACATGCCAATGGGATGAATGAATGATTACTGTATGTACACATATACAGATGACTTTAATCTAAGATGACCCCCTGTTGAAACAGGTCTGCCAAAGGAAAATGCATTTCTCTGAATCTAAGGTGACCCAACAAGAATAAAAGCCTGATAAGAACGAATATTTTACAATTGATCGTACACTTATACACAAAGCATGTCAGGTTCTGTGTACCTTTAGCAATGAATGTCACAGCCATTCCACAACATGTCATCATCAGTCTCATTCATTGCATTTGATATACAGCACTTCATAGTCACTTCTGGAGAAATATGCTGCCATGCCTTTATGATCCACACTGACTAAATAATACATTTATATTTCTTGGTTTGTTGTAAATTTGTAAATTTACAACAACTTACTTGAACCCCTGAAGAAGATTCGCAGTTTTCTCCACATATGGTGGTTGATGCTGTTCAGAATTTTAGATACATGTGTTGTGGACTGCTGTGTTGTGCCTGTGGTCTGATCCATCTCATGTTCTGGACTGCTGTGTTGTGCCTGTGGTCTGATCAATCTCATGTTCTGGACTGCTGTGTTGTGCCTGTGGTCTGATCAATCTCATGTTCTGGACTGCTGTGTTGTGTCTGTGGTCTGATCAATCTCATGTCATGCTGCTTTTTATGGTTTTTAATTTGTGTTCTATTTTTGAGTCTCATAATTAATTTTTAATTCTTCACACCCATTTTCCTCTTACCACCCTTGAACTTGATCTGTTCTCAGGTGCATATCTTAACAAGTTTACTGTTTGCATGCTGCTCGGTGACTGAGAATACCATGATCTGAGGGGTCTACCAGGTTAGGTGCTTCTTTTGCTTAAGACAGAAACAGAGCCAGTATCTGAAACATAATACTTCCTTAAAAAATGAGATGATGGGCAAAGCCCAAAACAAAGAAGATTGTTTCAGTTACCTTTATTCATGCTGTTGTCTCTCTTTTGTCTACATTTGGTGATACAGGCTTTGCATGGTTGGGTTTGATGCTTCACACTCAAATTTAATATCACCTCACATATTTAAATGCCAAATTTAAGGAAGAAACCTAGTCTTGCATTTGGGTAAATACAGTACCTTTCAAGGGAACAAAATTATTTGATGCATGTGTATATCTTCTTAGTAAATTAGGGAGGTATTCTTGTATCCATTGTTTTGCCATAAATAGAATACTGTCAAAAATATGATATTTATGAAATAATTCACCACAAATTCTGTGACAGTGAATGTGTAGTATGTGTATTCTGCTGGTTGTAGCGTGGGTGCAGCCATCGACACCACAGCTGTGCAGCACAAAGCTGTCCTATACATGAGGTGTAAGAGTAATACTGCCAGGATCTGTTTTTAAATGACTAGTTAACATGGTATCGATATTGCAGATTATGATCTTGTGGGATGTTAAAACTGCACAGCAAATAATTTGACATTAATATTTGACATTTTGAAGGAAAATAGCCCCTTTATCTTAAAGTGTTGATAGTTCCAGGAAAAATAACTGTTGAAGGTAAAGGTGATACACTTGTTAAAAACATTGCAACGCATTAAATTACCAACTACACAGTGTGGAATTCCAGAAGGACAGAAATTTAAACTATTGTTTTGTCATTAATTTTGACTTCTTGGTATGTTTGTGTATTTAATTTTATCCACATTTAGTCTGAGGCTAGACTGCTTGCTGACTTGTTATAATATGATAATTATGACTTGGTAGGAATGTTTCTTTGGTAATGTGTATTTTGTGTCCTAGATTGCCATGTGGATTAATCAAAACTTCTTGCTGTTGACTGATTTTGAAGTAGTGGGAGACTTGAACACAACATTCCTTTCTCTGCGTGACAACATAGAGGTGACACTTAGGTTGGGATCCAATGGGCAGATGTCAGTCATCACTCATAGTATGGCATTAGCTGGTGATATTATTCAGTCACTCGCTACATTCTTGAATTTGCAAGACCTTCAGGTAGTGTATTCTGTACATATCATTCAGTAATATTTCACTTCAGAGCACATTTAATTGTGTCAGACTTTCCTTCTGATTGTACAGCATAACTTGCTGCCACACCCTTCCGCCATTTAACGTATGTAAACAGTCATTATGCATTGTGCACAACACAACATAACTTCCAACTTACTTCCTTTTTGATAAGCTAATATGGGTTGCACCTCCCTAATCTGGAATTTAACAATCTGACAGCTCCCATAGTCTGGCACAATTTAACAATCTGACAGCTCCCATAGTCTGGCACAATTTAACAATCTGACAGCTCCCATAGTCTGGCACAATTTAATGAAAACCTCACCAAAAAAAAAAAAAAGTCATGGGATCAATTTTCATGCTTTTGCCTTAGTTTTGTTAGAATTCTGCACTTTTTTCATTTTCTAAATCTTAAGTACCATGCTTGTTATAAATTTCATAAATCTTGATGTGTTCTGATAATGCACAGCAGTCTGGGGTGAGTGATTTGCCATCACTGTGGAAGAGTTTGTTTACTTTTAGCAGTCCTGCAAAGTCGGTGTAATTGCCGTGTGCTAGTGCACTAGGATTGCGTACAGCACAAACACTGTAATTTACAAATTCCCATGTAGGGCGTTCTGATACCATCGCATGCCACCTGCTCATGGTTTTGAAAATTCCGTGGTCTCCTGCCAGCTAGGTTCCCAGGTAGCCGTATAAGGGATGTGAGGCCTTTAGTTACTTGGTTAGTGGAGAGATTTCCTGCATTTTGTGTAATCTGATGTTCAAGACCTTTGTATGAGAGCCTGCTATTTGTCTCTGTCCTGTGCTAAATGAATCGAGCCCACACCCTCTAATCCTGTTTATTTCTGATCAGGGCCTAGTTACTGGAAGTAATGTCTTACCATCATGTTTTCCTATGTGTTGCATATACTATTCCTGAAACCCTTAATACATACATTTTTTTGGCATCTACCAGAGCCCCTGGAATGTGATATATTTTACCATATATTTACAATTTATTGCAGTACAATGGTTTTTAACCCTTTCCCTGCTAATTCATTGATTTAAACAGTGAGACACAATGCACTCTGGCCAACGATACTTCCTGCTTTTCTGTTATATGCAATTCATGTGAATCTCATGTTTATTGGACCGTGCATCATCTTGATAGTTGAGTAAAGAGAGACCAACTTGATGTCATTTGCTTTATTATTTCTTTATTTAATGCTCAACATGTTTTGGATGTTAATACATCCATCCTCAGGAGCTTGCAACTTATGTGCTGAGTTA
>Ga0123355_10007971_pt1 | contig 15961 bp, 12 predicted proteins | sample TergutEmb28metaG_3_FD_89872 | JGI IMG/M metagenome (GOLD analysis project Ga0123355, IMG submission 89872) | Embiratermes neotenicus P1 segment gut microbial communities from Petit-Saut dam, French Guiana - Emb289 P1 | ecosystem: Host-associated > Arthropoda: Insects > Digestive system > Gut ...
CAGGAACCAAATATGTTAGAATTATGAAACAAACTGCATTTTGAAGAGGAAAAAACGGAGAGTATATACCATGTTTAAAATATTCAGTACCTGTATTTGTTGAATAAATATATAAAATGTAACGTTTAGATGTTAGCGGTGCGGTACGATGACTATAGTGGTCGTTAGGCGTCAAAGGGTTAAACTTTTCATTCTTTTCGTAACTCTGTCTAGTATTAGCAGAAAAAAGGTTAGGGATAGAATACATCCTTGCCTTACTCCATTTCTGACCTCTACAAAGTCCGAAAGCTTTCATTCATAGGAAATATTACACTTAAATCCATCATACAATATTTTAATTATTTTGATAATCTTCCTTGGTATGCCATACTTCCGTAGCGTGAGCCACATTATTTCTCTCTTCGCGGAGTCAAATGCCTTTTCACAGTCGATAAAGGCCGCATATAGAATGGCCTGCCATTCTATACTTTGTTCTAGAATTATCCTTAAAGTGCTTATAAAATTAACGCAACTTCGATGTTTGCGGAATCCAGCTTATTCTTTTGGAAGGTGTTTTTCCGCTGTATTTTGTATTCTGTTTAAAATGATTCAAGTCAGAATTTTGCTTGGAATACTTAGAAGGGTAACTCCTATCCAGTTATTACAATTTGATAAGTATCCTTTGTCTCCTTTCTTCGGTATCTTGATAATTAATCTTTCTTCCCAATCCTCAGGGATCTTCTTTCCATATTTTCTCCAGTACAGGATACAGCATTTCTGCAGTTATTTCAGGTTCAACTTTCAATACTTTCGGATTTATATTACCTAAACCTGCTGCTTTTCCATTCTTTAACTGTGACAAGGCTAACTTCTATTTCAATTTTTGTAGGAGAGTCCAAGTTTACTTCAGTTCCATTTTCACTATTTTCTTCTTCTACGTTTCTCATTTCTTGCTTACTTCCTACGCTGTTATCATCTTTGTTGAATATTTCGGAAAAATGTTCTCCCATTTCTTCAGTTGTTCTTCTTGTGTTGTTAAGAGCATTCCTGATTTGTTTTCACTGGTCTATTCGTTCTAAATTTTCTTTGAGACAGCTTTCTCGTAATACTATGAAGCTCCCTTATTTCTCCTTTCTTTTTCGCTTCTTCTGCGAGTTTTGCTTTTTCATTTATCCAGTTTCTCTTGTCTTTCCCAATCCTTCTCTTTACTCTCTTGTTAATTTCTGAATACTGTGTTTGTGTACTAATTTTCTGTTGTCTCCTTTTGCTCCTATTTACATTTTCTTTTGCTAATAGTCTTCTTTCTATTTCTTTCCATGTCTCCTTAGAGATACATTCCTTTTGTCGATTTTCTCTAAAACCCAGTATTTTCGCACTTGTTTCTATACATACATTTTTGTTGCCTTCCATCTTTCTTCAATGTCTGTATCTTCATTCTGGGCGGACAGTACTGAGAATCTATTTTTCAGTTCCAATTTAAATACTTCCCTTACACTTGGCATTTGAAGTTTTTATACATTATATTTCTTTCTTCTTGTTTCAGTCTCCTTTCTTGCTGCTAATATTTTAAACCTAAAGTTTGCAATCATGAGATGGTGGTCACTGCCTAAATTAGCTCCTCTTTTGTTTCTCACGTCTAATAGAGACCTTATAAATCTTTTACTAATTGCTATATGGTCAATGTGATTTTCCTTTACATTATAAGGGTAGACTCATGACACTTTATGACATGTTTTATGGGGAAATACTGTTCCTCCTATAATCAGGTCACAGCTAGCACATAGCTCACTAAGTAGTTCACCATTTTCTATCATGTTTCCCATTCCATGTCTATCCATGACATGTTCCAAACCGTCATTGTTTGATCCAATTTTGGCATTCCTATCTCCCATCACTATGATTACATCCCTTTTTTGAACTGCGGTTATTGTTTCATGCATTTGCTGGTAGAAATTTTCTTTCATGTCCTTGTCCGTCATTTCTGCTGGGGCATAACATTGGGTAATTGTTAAATTACGGATTTTTGTTTTAAAGCTTGCTATTATCATCCTTTCCGAAACTGGTGACCATTCCATTAAGCTTCTTCGGGCTTCTTTGTTCATTAGGGTGCCCCCTCCACTTCTATGCTCTATATCTTCACCAACACCTGAGAATATCAGGGAGTTTCTATTTTGTGTTTTTATCTCACCATTTTCTTTTCATCGTATTTCGCTCAGACCCATAATATCCAACTTATAGCGTGTCATTTCTTTCTCTACTTGTTTTAATTTGCCATATTCTCTCAATGTCCGTACATTCCAAAACCCTATTCTCGTTTTTCATTTCATGCTAAAGAGGTCACCTCATATATCAGGCTATTTATTCTTCATTTCAGTTTCTTTAATAACAGTATTAAGGTGTGCAGGTTATTAGCCTACAGCAACCGATCTCAGTGATGGGGCTGCCATCTACGCCTCTGAGCAGCGTGATTTTCTGTCGGGATTTCTTCCCTTAGACTTTGAAGGTCCCATTTCTCCACAAGGCAGTGGTGCAAGTTTTGGTCCACCCTGGTTATTTTATTTACCCAGTACCCACCATATCTGGTGAGCTTTCCCCTTTCCGCCACCGGGAAGGCGCTCGATGGGAGACCAGCAGCTCCACACGAGAATAGTAGTGATGGCGCCGAGAAAAAACCGGGCTCTGCCGAGAATCGAACACCGGTCCATTAGTCCGCACCTGCTGTCTTCTTTTTGCGAGTTCCAAACTATCTAATATGTTTTGTGCTCCGTCGGATTTCACCTTAATCAGAAGAACGTGTCAATGGTGCAGCAGTTTGTTGAGTACTGGGTTGATGGATTAAGTCTTAGATTATTTGACAACACTTTTTCAGCTGAAGATGTTGTGTGCCTTAGAATGAGATGTGAAGACGACCATGAAGGTTGAATAGGTACGGATTTGTTGTGGCTGATTACAAAGCATTAATTCAACACCCGACAGAAGAGGCTTAATCGAACTGTGGCTTTGTTGTCACAGGGTACTAGCTAACTCGGAATGTATTTGAACCTGATTCTTCCCGAATGCACGTATAGAATTCTACATGTTAGTAATTAAAATCAGCTGTCTCCGAATTCGTAATGTATGTGGAACCTATTGACTGAACCTGGATTTTGTAAACCTCTGTAAATAAACATGTAATTTTTGTTTTCAGTAATGAAGCAACACTTTGCAAAACAAATTTTATTTAAAAATAAAATATTTGCATATTTACTCTGATGAAATAAAAACAAAAATTTTGTTATTGGTGATATATATTGAAAACAAACCCAGTGCCGATAATGCACAAAGATCGGGAGAAAAATACATAATTGAAGTCAGACATTATCAAAACTACATTTGTCATTTTCGTTACACAGAGCATCTGCGTGGCAGTTGGTAATGAATCGCGGAATTCCGCGGGGCACAGTTTTAATATAGCGGCTATCTCATGCATGCCTAGTGGGAAAAGAATTTATACAGAGTCGCCCCATGTTTCCCGTTGACTTAGCTTCAGTTCTTAACAGAGTTTATCTCGATACCAGCAGTTAGTTAAGACTTCTTTAAACAGCTTTAGATGCCTTTAGTGACATCATGAGAGATGGTTGCATAAAAACATTCGTTGTTGACATGTTTATGAGGAACCAAGTTGGGTCAGTTTCATGTCGGCAGTTGGTCAATTTGGAGTTGAAGCACGGTAGCGATGGGCAGTGTTTCAGGCCAGCACTTCATATCACAGTGTTCAGGCGCGATAGTTAAGGCCACCACACACGCTCCGTTTTGATCTCCGTCTTGCCTTTGTAGTTTCAAAACGGAAAGTAAGATGGAGCGTGTGTGGTATCAAAACGACAGACTTCGTGTCCCTATACCGTCTTAGGCTTGGCTTGAAGGAAATCTGTCGGAGACTGATTTCTCTGTACGTGTACAGGCAGGTCAGCGAGCAAATCTGAGCGTGTGTGGTGTTCTACGATTTTGCTCTCAATTTTGCATTGTTTCTACCCGACGCTTAAGTAAAGAGATTATGGCTGATCTACGGGCAGTGTCTTGCGGATTTCTAACCGAATTCATTCACATGTATCGCGAATATCCACGCTTGTGGAAAATTAACAGCAAGGAATATTCTGATATGGTTAAAAAGTACATAGCTTACGAACATTTGACAACAATCTTATGTTTATTGGACCGTGCATCATCTTTATAGTTGCGTAAAGAGAAAAAACCAACTTGATGCCACCCATGAAATAAAAACCAGTTAGTCGCAGACTCCTGAAGATGGTCGTATTAACGGCCGAAACATGTTGAGTAATGAATGAATATTAAATAATAAAATAACTGGCATCAAGTTGGTTTTTTCTCTTTACGCAACTATTTGACAACAAAGTTGAAAGAATTTGATCCCGACGCCAACAAAGAAAAAGTTGTCAAGAAAATAAATTCCTTAAGAAGTTGTTTTAGAAAGGAATTAAAGAAGGTAAATGACTCGAAGACGTCTGGCGCAGGGGCCGACGATACATACACACCGAGCTTGTGGTATTTCCAAGAACTGTTATTTCTTGGAGACCAGGAAGTTCCGAGAAAGGGCATCAGTAATTTGGAATCACCCGAGGATACAAATCATGGAGAGGTAGGCAACAGTCTGTCAAGATCTAGGACCTATATTATGTAAATGAAATAAAAACACTAGTTAAACATTTTACACGAACCTAAATGTCATAAGCCTTAATGTGTTTTTTAAGGTTGAAGATGACATTGACGAGAATGCAAGTGATATTATGAGTAAATCGCAGGTACACGTTTCCCTATCAGGCGACAGCTCTTCAAGACAGTCAATAAGAAAGAAAAATAAGGCTGGTCGTTGTGATGAAGTATTAGATCTGGTTGCCAAGAAACTGCAGTCTAGTAGTGAAGGGAAATTTTCTGCATGCGCCAAATACATTGCGCAAGAATTAGAAACTCTCCCTAAGGAAATGGCAATATATTGCCAAAGGGTCATTAATGAAGCCATTTTTGAAGCTCAGATGGGTTCATTAAATAGAATAACAAAGAATTTTTATGTATTATACAGTCGAACACAACTATATTTCACCGAGTAGTACAGTAGGTATACATCTACATGTTTCTGCCCTATTTGTTGGCCATCTTCAGGTTGTGATTTAACTTACAGAGCAGCTATACAAGATATATGGAGTGTTCTTTTAGGGTATTGGGGTTTGGGTGGGGGGAACGAGATCTCGTTGTTTCAATAGTGGGTACCATGACCTAGGGCTCTTATGAGTGAATTATCATTAGTTGTTTATGTACATATGCCAAAGTAGGTTACTATTCTTATGCTAAGGGTATGTTGTAAATAGTATCATTAGCAACATTACAACAGAGCGACGATTCCGCCAAACTACGCGTACGCGGGCCACCGCCAAAAAACCCCACCTTAGCTAAAACTAAACACCCAGTGGAAACACTGCTCTGTTATAACATACTGTTGCACCAATTGGATCTACAACGCTTTTAAAGACAACATTGTTTAGCCTGTAGAAACAAGTTTGATGTAAAATAACACACGAAAATATTGACTAACACTGAGTGACACTATGATATTATTGCTAGAGTTTTTATGAACTATATTGGTACATTATAGCATGCTAGTTTTAAGTATATTGGCACCAATATTGCTAATGATACTATTTATAACATATTCTTAGCATAAGAATAGTAACCTACTTTGACATATGTACATAAACAACTAAAGATAATTCACTCATAACAGCCCTATTGAAACAAAGAGATCTCGTTCCCCCCACCCAGCACCCAATACCCTAAAAGAACACCCCACACATCTTGTGTGGCTGCTGTGTAATTTAAATCACAACCTGATGATGGCCAACATACAGGGCCGAAACATGTAGCTGTATACCTACTGTACTACTAGGTGAAATATACTCGTAGTTGTGTTCGACTGTATTTGTAATACACAAAAATTCTTTGATATTGAACCAACACAACGGGGGTGATGCACCTCAAAACATTAAATAGAACGTCACGTGTAATAACAGAACCACTTTATTGGATACCACCGCAACAGTTGACAGACCAACCAACAGCATCCTATTTCTCTACTGTGGAGTCCTCCGATGGATAATTTTTTTCACACTTTCAGGAGTAATATTCCAGTTATCTGACATTTTCAGTAACTAATGCAGTTTATAGCTTCACCATTTACAGAATAATATGTACACTGAAAAATAATTACTGATTATAGAATAATATGCATAAAGAAGTATTTCATCACTTAGCAGATAATCCTGTTTTGCCATGGTATTTTTCCTTCCTCATTAAAGTAGGGCAAAAACTTCTCTTTTACAGCTATGCCCTCTTCACCGGCATGTTTGTTGTGTCCACGTTGTAAAGGGGTCAAAATATCACTTTGCTCTTCTTCAGATTCATCCTAAACGTCCGCGACTTACGAGTTGCACGAGCGACGCAAAACGTTGTGTAGAACACAGCAGGACAAGACAGCTGTTTCTATTCTCTCCAATTTTAAATCGACTTCAGTATGAAAAACTCGCAATCTTGATGTCATTATCCCAAATGTATTTTCTGTGACCCTCCGGGCTAGTGACAAACGGTAATTAAAAATTAGTAAGCTGTTTTTGACTGAAAGGCTTTAGTAAGTCTTTACGTAAAACAAAGGCCTCATCCCCTACAAACACATATGGCAGATCGCTTGTATTGTTGTCAGGTTTTCTTGGTAAGGGACGATTAAGTTCTTCACGCAATAGTTTTTCGTAAAATTTGGTATTCTCAATAACTCCTCCATCCAAGACACGACCATTCGTTCCGCTATCACAGTACACGAATTCATAATTTGCATTCGCGACAGACATCAACATCAAACTGTTGAAACCCTCCAATTCCAGTAGAATGACCCACTTCCTGTTGGTGGAGTAATTTTCACGTGCTTTCCGTCAACGGCTCCCAAACAATTAGGGAAGTCCCATTTTCGTTCAAATTCGTTTCCTACATGTATCCTTTCATCGTCCGTTGTAGGAAACTGAAACGAAATAAACAAAAATTGTGCTTCTGTGTTTTTTTTTTTAGCATATGACGTAGTTGTATGCTGTTTTAAGTATTTATAAGCCATTGTTAAGAAATTTAACTTACTTTGAGATAAACTTTCTTCAGCACCTCATAAATTGCTGTACACGTTTCAGGAATAATTACTCCGAGTGCTTGGGGTGAGATTGCAACAGAGAATTTCAGGTCTTCGTAGCTTGTTCCTGTCGCTAGGAATCGGAGGTTCACGCTGAGTCGTTCATGTGGTGTGATAGCACGTCTCATTACACTGTCGCATTTTCTTATGCGCGGCGTTACTTTATGAAGAAGATCTAAATACGCTTCCGAATCCATACGTAAATAAATTTACCAATCACCGGGTTCTAACATCAGTTCTTTCAGGAGATTTATGTGCGAGAGGTTATTTCTTTTCAGAAGCCAGTCCTTCGCCCATTTTGACCTAAGTTTCCTTTTTTCCTCACTTTTTGTCTTTAAAGCTAATGTTACCGCAGTACAAACAGAAGCTCCTCAAACAACATATTCAAGCACGGCTAAGCCACAACTGAGAGAAAAACGGGCAGTAAGAAGGAACGTCTGTGTACGTCATCGTGTTCCATCTTACCTTCCGTCTTGAAACTACACAGGCAAGTCGGAGACCAAAACGGAGTGTGTGTGGCGGCCTTAGGACACAAGCAGACTTTGCTGACTTAGGGTGACGTGAGTGTTGTGATGATCACATACCTACCTTATCAACGGCAAGGCGGAGGTCCGGGTTCTTTCCGTGGATGGTCCGTGTGGGTTTCATGGTAGACAAAGTGGCACTTGGACTGGTTTCTCCCAAGTAGTTCGGGTTTCCCCTTTCATTATCTTTCACTAATGCCCCATACGTCTTCCTTCGTCTATCACGTAAGCTACATAACTTTAGCAGTTGAGATAATCATTAAACAACATACTTAAAGCGAACAGTAGGAGGTGTGGGAAGTGCCGTAATACAAAGTAATGTGTAGGATTTATTAGTTTTTGTTGTGGCAATTCATCAGTGTCTAAGCGCCATGCCAGTAGAAGTCGTGAGGAATTTGTACTTCATTGTTTTCTGTCATCAGTAATACAAACATGAAGACAGAGGCTTTGTTAAATTGGAGCGATACTGGCCGTGCTTCGTGTACGATCCTGAAACATCGTGTGGTATTAGATGATTACAAAGTGAGGTTTGGTATGGAAGGCAAAGGTTTGTAGAAGGTCTAAGAAAAAAACATGGCAAAATAAAGTCATAAACAAATGACCATCGAACACAGAAGTTTTATATAATATCAATATAGTTACATATTGCGACCTCTCGAGGTCATCATCAGGCTGACTTTAGAACATTTTAAAAAATAATACACAAATGGTGTATCATGTTCTAAAGCTATCCTGATGATGATCTCGAGAGGTCGAAACACGTAGCCGTTTTGATATTATATAAAATTGCTGTATTCAATGGCCATTTGCTTATTTCTTATAATATGACAAACAACGGGATGTGTAATTAAAAAAAACATGGCAGCAGTGCGAGAAGTAATTTTAGTCCTTCATTTGCTGACAGTAATCGCGGAATGTGAGAGTCTGTACTGAGGTAATATTTATTTACAACTAGGACGATTCGGGCTATGAATCCAAGCAAAGGCAGGAGATTTCTGTCATCTCAAAAACGCCTGGACCAGCTCCAGTTCAGTTGGTTAAGTGGCCAGGGTGTGAAGCTGACCACTCACCTCAGTCTAATGCCGAGATTAAGAATGAGTGGAGCTAAACCTACATTCCTCCTATATAACTTTTACCTCTTTATATGACGATCATGTTATATTGTAATATGGCGCAGTGCCACGTGATAATCTGGTCCCACTGGCGCAGTGCCACATCCCAAAGGAACGTAGTCCTCAGCTGCACTTGTGCGAAAACGTCAGAACTCGCATAATGTGTGTATGTTAACAGTAACAAACGTGGAGAGTCTGTAGATCCTGTCTGAGCAGTGAATATTGTCACCAGAAAAGAACCACCAAACTATATTACTGCTAAACTGATTATGTCTGTGTACCTGCCATTTTCCCAACACGGGTCGAAGACTTTGAAGGAAACTTGGCGCCACATGATTTTTCCTGAAATTTTCTTTGTGGTTATCGACTCTCTGTGACGGGCGGACGAAATTCATGCACTCTTAGACATTATCTGCGATTTAAGGATTAGTTTTATACCAGCTGGGATAGCCACAACTGTCATTATGACGACATGATATTTTCTGCGTCAGCGCGTTGCACTTTGTGACGTCAGTAATTAATGGTAGAATTTCTAACTCATTTCTTAGTGACGTTGTAAAAACAGACTCATTTCAAAGATGTTACGTGCGTCCTTCCTAAGTCTCAGTTTTATAATAATTTCTTTTCTTGGATATATGTAAAAATTATTTTAAAAACCATGTTTTTAATGCAGGTTACATCTCCATTTTCGTCAGCCTGTCTACGCGGTAGGTTCAGAACAATCTCGTGGAATTTAGGTTATCGATTCGTCACGGTCTTCACATTACAGATCATGGCTAACCGAAGAGTCGAAACAGTACACACGTGGAGATATAACTGTTTTTGTGTTAGTAAGTTTCGCTAATATTAATAGTTCTCCCTGAAGATGACCCTGCAGGGGCGAAACATGTAGGAGAGTGGAACCAATTGCCATGTTACAGATTTATCTCAGAGTGTGTATGGAGTGGGTTTTTAATCAGTTACAGATATGTTCATGCTTAGGTATAAGTCAACACTTTATTCTCGAATAACGTGCATCTGTATTCCTAGTTACAGTGAAGGACAAAATTTATCGTCCGCCTGGAACATTTTCATATCTTACTTTTCTGCTCAGATATTCTTCATCGCGTATTTGAGGTTTTCATGTCGCTGAAACTTCTTATCGCGGTCTTATAGGTTGTAACAGCGTGTAGTCTGGTAGGTGAATATGAACATTTGGGAGGAAAAAACTGTCTTCCTCTTCAGGTCTGTACGACTGAATGGTGCTATTACACAAGTAATACACTATGAATCCTCAGTAATGCTCTTCCTTTGACAGTTTGTCCATGTGAAAGAACAAGTGAAATTATACTTTTATGGAGATCTCTTTAATCTCTACTTTAGAACATGAGACGGAGAGCTGTAAAATTCGGACACTAATAGACAAAAAAGTTTAAAAAAATAAGTCAAACACTCCGATGTCGATAACTGTGTTCTAACTTCAGTGTGTACATGAAACTGTCATAGCAGATGGTACGCGTCAGACTTCAGTGTGTACCTGAAACTGTCGTAGCAGATGGTACGCGTCAGACTTCAGTGTGTACCTGAAATATTCGTAGCAGATGGTACAAATTAGACCTCAGTGTACCTGAAACATTGGTAGCAGATGGTACACATCAGACTTCAGTGTGTACCTGATATATTGGTAGCAGATGGTACACATCAGACTTCAGTGTGTACCTGGAACATTGGTAGCAGATGGTACACATCAGACTTCAGTGTGTACCTGAAACATTGGTAGCAGATGGTACACATCAGACTTCAGTGTGTACCTGACATATTGGTAGCACACGGTACTTTTCAAATTTCACATAATAATCATTGACATCTAACCATTTGTCCTACTGTGACATCAAGGTTTGTACACGTATTCTGGCGTAGAAGTAAACTGCGTCAAGTGCATGTACCTAGGAGGTGACAGCTTGCTTCACGTTGCCAAGTGTTTCCCAGCCAAGTGCTTCTTAGCGGTCCCAATAGATGAAAGTCACGTGGTGCGAGATCGGGTCTGCAGGGAGGGCGGTCCATAACTTCACAACTGGATCGCCGTAGCCATTCACATGTCCAGCTTGCAGCATGCGGCCCAGTGATTTCCATCTCTTTGGACACCTCTACGAGGCTCCTGGCTGGTAAACGATACGCAACAGAACCATTAAAATTCATAGCTTGCAAACAAAGTGGTCCCTGTACAGGTCATAAAGGCATATGGGGAGTGCAAGTTTACCTTAATTCATGCTTAATTTCGGCACTAGATGAGTTAATGGTAAGCTTCACGCTCCAGCTTCTTTACCCATGAGGATAGCGCCACAGTTGGCCACTAAATAGGATGCCGGACGTACTTCAGAGCCTGTCCGAACGCTTTGAAGGGGTGATGAATTTCTTGTCACTGCTGGGAATCAAGCCGAAAGTCGTTGAACGTCCAGCCTGTAACCTCGTCATTAGTTTGCGAATACTGAAAACGAATGATTGTTAAGTTTCAGTAATGTTAGTAACATTCTTGTTACTGTAAAGTAACTGATATTCCACATCTAAACATTATATTCTCGAGGAAAACCTGATTGGACGAGAAAGGGAAATTAATTCAGAGTACAATTTGGGTGACTTATCTTGCACTAGTTTTAATGGAGTGTCATTGTTAAGAAGATTATGACAGGAAAGCAAACAGCAAACAGAGCGAGCTGCATAGCAATGAGAACATTGTATACAATTACCGCAAAATGTTGAGAGTACATGCGTAGTGCTTGACGCTCGCACCTTGTATTTTAGGAGTCTGGGACTGGGACTGTGTGACTGTGTGACTGTGTCTGTCTTGACGTTTCAAGAAGGAATAGAGGCTTGATAGGGTCATACTTTTATCTGATAACTATCGACTGCCCCTTCCTGTCGGCTTGTTTATTTTAGCCTACTCAGGCAGGCAGCGGAGTAATAGTGTGAGGTGAAAAACGATAGTTGTGACAGCGCCCCCACCTCCTTCTCCTTACTGCCAATCAAATTCGTTTATCGGTTTGACATCACCGAGTTTGACGGTGATGTGCGTATCGAAAACTAAACGTTTCAGAATGTTTGTTGTATATTATGGAGTTATTTTTGACAAGAAGCCGTACAACGAGAACTTGTGCGGAATTTCCATTTACCCTGATGATGGAGATGGAGTTCTTCTCCGAAACTTTGGAGTTTATAATTCATCTGAAACGGCTGTCTGCCCGAGAAAAGGTTATCTTGTTCCTTTCACCGCGCATAACTTATGAAGTGCTTTCAATATCGAAATAAATCACATCCTTCAACGTAACGTACCTGCTTGTCTTGCATTCCAGAACAGCTGTGGGAAGCAATAGGCCCACGTCGCGTGTGTGAAATACGACAGTAAGTGAAATCAGGATAGTTCTGCCTCAGTTGGTTTCGCTTGCTGCGTAGGTTCTTCGTAATGAGGTGCGGTGAAGCACCGGACTCTGTGTGCGTTCATATCTTGCATCTTGCTCTGTGTGGTTGCACTTGAAACCTGTCAGGGGGCGCAGGAAACGTTCGTCGGGACAACAACGAACTGCAATATCTGCTTACGTCATCACCTATACTACGTCAGCAAGGATGTTCGTATTGAACATCAGCAATGTCGTGTGTCGGCAGTAGTGTATGTCGAAAACGTTATTGATTCCGCGCTAACATTAGTGATGTTTGCAAGGTTGCGAGTGTTGCATTTGCACCACTGATTGTGCTGTCATTTTTTGGCTTTTTGGAACTCAGACAAACAAAGGTGAAAGTCAGGAAACTGGGAAGAAGTGGGAGACAAATATTAACAAAAAGAAGAGCGTGTATGAGAAAGAGAAAAGAAAGAGGCAGAGAACGTTAGAGAAGATGGAAGTCTTGAATGAAATGAAGATTTTGGAGAAATAAGAACTGGTTATCCCATTGACGTTGTTGTTGTTGTTGTTGTTGTTGTTGTTGTTGTTGTTGTTGTGAATAATGATGATTCGGTGAAGACGATGCTGAAAAAGGCGTTGAAGAGTAAGAGGAAAATAACGATACTGAAAAAGATGAAAAACGCATACATGCTGATTAAAAGTAATTAAATCATAAATAAAAGGCAAATAAAGGAAGATGAAGATGGACGAAGGGACGGAGTAGTAGTATGAGAGAGAAAATGTAAAATATTGAGGGGAAAACGCGGTAAACGTACAAGCGAGGACAGATAAATTTATTTCGTTGAGTCTCTTTAGAGATAGGCTTACTGTAGAAAACTGGCCATTCCAGAAAAACGTTCATCTTCCTCACGATTTAGATCCGCAAAATTCGGCCTTTCCTTGAAATATCCGGATGATTTCCGCCGACCTGTATAGTTGTTTGTATCATCTTTTCGAAAAGTTCTCGTTCAACGAAAGCCTCTTCCTCTCACGTTGCAGTGTAAAGTGACAATATAATAATCTCTTGTTAGAATTTGATAGAACTCCTATGGCTGATCGTGGTTTCGCTTCTAACTGTGCTAAACCTCTCAGTGGAGCATAGACATACGTATGCACACTAGTTAGTGCTGGATCCTACAGTCACGGGGAGGATTAATTCTAAAAGGGTACTGAAGTAAGATTGTTGAGGTTGTGGATTTTGTGCTGAGGACCAAAACACTTACAAGTTTCGACACGCGTTACGCTCGGGTTACAAAACAGTGTCGGTTGTTTCACGAAACCGTTGCCATTATTGCAAGAGTCAGCTGCAGAGGGTTTCACCTTCAGTGATCCAAATGATACTGCTGTAGATTTTATCACCTACAGTGATCTCAATGAGCCTGCTTCAGAGTGTATCACCTGCAGTAGTCGCAATGAGCCTTCTGCATGGTCTACCCCATGCAGTAATCTAAACGCACCTGATGTTACGTGTATCACTTGCAGTAAAACAAAAGAGCCTGCTGCAGTGTTTATCAACTGTTGTAATTTAAATGATACTGCTGCAGGGTGTATCGCCTGCAGTAATACAAAAGCTTCCCGTGTGACACTGCATGTTCTGTGCAGTAGTGGTAGTACAGGCTGTACCCACAGAGAAAATTTCGTGGTTTTACTCAGCCTGTCTAGGCGTTTTTAAGGCAAATGTCAATCCATAACCATGTCCATCTTACTCAACACGAAATGTTATCGACATTTTATATAGCAACATTAAGTTACCAAACATCAAGCCAAAAAATTTCTTCACAAAATAGTGTATATTGATACTGAAATATCAGGAGAATCAATCTGAAGTTGGAATATTAGGCTCTTTCGAAACGCCAATACTTCTCCACCAAAAGACGCGGAGACGCATCTTCATTCGACATCGTAGGGACCTCAAGTTTCAATGCGCGGCGCACAGCAGGCCTATGTTGCCGTGGTTACGTGACTCTTACAGTGAGCCAGTTGTTCTGGGAGATTTTTAACATTACAAATGAAATTGTGGGTCCACCGATACGCTTTTGAATAAAGTGAAGTGGCGCAGTGCGTCGATGTGAGACGCGACGTCATACTAAATGTAGAAAAAGAGGACACGATTGTCGACCGGTTAATGTTCCATACGCTGATCGAACTCATAAAATAGAAGAAACATGGCTTCAAATCATATAGCTGATCGTAAAATTCATCCTTCTTGTTTATTGTTGCTGTTGAACTGGACTAGTTTTCGTCCTGTTTATTTCATTATTCTTAAGACCTGCACTCTGTGAATGGTACATTATTCCGAAGAGAATTGTTAATTCTAATTGTAATATATTATTGTCAGAACTCGTCATAATTGGCACTGTGGTGATGAGGATATTGATGATGATGATGATGATGATGATGATTATCAGTTTCATGTTTTAAAGTGCTGACACAAAGTCATAAGGTCAGTTAGAGAGACAGCACTCCAACATACAGCAAAATGAGCAATATAACACACCAACGAAAACGCAGGAAAGAGGACAAGAACATAGGACATCAAGAAAACATCAGTATGACTAACATTAACACAGTTAAATTAACAGCAAAGCCAAGACAAAACGAGAAACAGTAGTAATAAAATATTAAGATAAATTTAATTAAAAGCCAAAGTTAAATAAGAGCAAAAAGCGACACGATTTTTATTCACTTCAGTTCTTGTTTATTAACATCATAAATCAACAACCAAGTCGCTAATAACAGAAACAACACAGCATAAAATGAATGTTGATGATGGTAATAGTAACAGTTACAAATATATTGACGATTATAAGGGTGATAGGTGGTAACAGTAACTTAAAACAACAGTCATTTGCAGAGTCGTAGCTCAGCTGAGTATATAAAGGCAGGTTAAAGGATTTCGTATCATTGTGACAATACGAAGCTAGGCGTAGTAATGTTAATAGACAGACGTATCAGGCAATATGTAGTCAGGTTAAAGGGTATTATATCATTGTAACAATACGAAACCAGGCGTTGTCATTAGATAAACAGATATATCAGGGAATATGTAGTCAGGTGAATGGATTTTGTATCAATGTAAAAATTCGAAACCAGACGTTGTAATTAGGTAACTAGACATCAGTCAATGTGCATCCAGGTTAAGGCATTTTGTATCATTGTAACAATAAGAAGACAGGCGTTTTAAGTAGATAAAGAGACATAATATGTAATGGGTGTTTTACGAGATGGGTGTATCTATACCATTACTATTACAGAGTTTCCGATACTGTATTGACTGCGAGACATCCCTCAATATACAGATGCACCCATGTCGTAAAACTAAAGCACAGTTAGACGAATATACACATATCTTTACGTATTTAACTGTATACAAAATACTCAAAACAGTCTTATGTTTATTGGACCGTGCATCATCTTGATAGTTGAGTAAAGAGAGACCAACTTGATGTCACTTGCTTTATTATTTCTTTATATAATGCTGAACATATTTCGGTTGTTAATACATCCATCCTCAGGAACTTGCGACTTATTTGTTGAGTTATTTCGTGGTGCTTCAACCTGCATACGGATACCACACCACCACAGCCATAACACAACGTAACTCCAACACACATCGAACCAGATCAATGTAACCCACGAAATAACTCAACACATAAGTCGCAAGCTCCTGAGGATGGATGTATTAACATCCGAAACATGTTGAGCATTATATAA
>Ga0123355_10007972_pt1 | contig 15961 bp, 19 predicted proteins | sample TergutEmb28metaG_3_FD_89872 | JGI IMG/M metagenome (GOLD analysis project Ga0123355, IMG submission 89872) | Embiratermes neotenicus P1 segment gut microbial communities from Petit-Saut dam, French Guiana - Emb289 P1 | ecosystem: Host-associated > Arthropoda: Insects > Digestive system > Gut ...
CATTGGCGGCAAAGGTTCGTTTTCGTAAAGTTTTTTATACTCAGCCTGAAAAAATTGATTATCTGAAAAAAAGATTCCCCGATGCATTCAACAATCCGTGGAATTGGTGTTATAAAACATGTAAGACTTACACCGAAGACTGCAAAATGCGTGTCACTTTTGATAGAGGCAATCAAGATTATCGTCATAGTTGCGCAAAAGCTCATTTTTATTTTCACGACCCTGACTTTAACGATGTGAAGGCGATTCTTGAGCTGTACAAGTTAGATAATAATATAAAGTAAACGAAAGGCAGGAAATGAGATGAACAAAAATTGGATTTCACGGCTTGCAGGTGATATTGAAGCTAAGTACGGCAAAGAAGCCCGCGACCGTATTTTCGGTGATATTGACAACATCAAAAGCGGCAAAAAATCTTTATCGGCTTGGTTCGAAAATTTTACTAGCGGTATGGACAATCTGAACGATACGGAATTTTTGCAGCAGATGATGACAGACCGCTGCCCATGCGGCGGCGATTACGAAAAAGACGGCAAAACGATGAAGGAGTTATACGACCAGAGCGAAACGCTGGAAGAATTTGTGGATTCGCTTGTAAAATGGTTTCATAAAAAATGGAAAGGCCGCGAGGATAAAATGGAGCTTCACGGCAACGTACTGTATATGATTAAAATCCCGGGCGGGGGTAAAGTTGCAGGAAGCTGCGGCAAGGGTTGCCATTGTTCTCTTGCGAAGTTTACAGAAAAAACTGTCTCGCCTATATTCTGCTATTGCTGCACCATTGGGCATACCGGCAGACCTTTCCAAGTTGCGTTTGGCAATGATATCAAAATGAAATTTATCGAGAGCATCATATGCGGCGGCGGCGCATGTACAATGGCTGTGCATTTGCCGGAAAAGGCTATCTAGTGGTTTGATATCAAGTCCCGCAGAATGTTCTATAACAAGATACTTGGGCAGGAAGCTTTGCATAGGCTTCCTGTTCTTTTGTATATGCATAAGGATTTTTTAATGCGCCAAGCAACTTGTGCATCACAGTTAAATCGCCATTTTCTGCGGTGGTTAAAGCTTCTTCTACTCTGTGATTTCTTGGGATAATGGCTGGGTTGTGCTGTTTCATAATGGCTGTACTTTCGTCTTTCGATTTGGATTGACGGCGAAGCTGCGCTTGCCAGCATTCATACCATGGTTGAAAATCTTGCACGGGGATGTCTGTGATTGGCTCGCACAGCGTCAATGAACGGAATGTGTTGGTATAATCCGCTTTGTGTCGCTGCATGAGTTGTAAAAAACCTGGTACCAGATCATCGTCCGGTTCTTCGCTATTCAAACCAAGTTTCGCCCGCATCCCTGCAAGCCAGTTTGCATGGTACATCTCCCAAAAGCTTTTGACTTCCACTGTACCAATTTTGACGGCTTCTTTTTCATCGTCATGCAAAAGCGGCAGCAGCGTTTCTGCAAAGCGTGACAAGTTCCACACAGCCATTTTAGGCTGGTTTTTATATGCATATCGTCCCTCTGTGTCGATGGAGCTGAAAACCGTATCCGGATTGTACGTATCCATAAACGCGCATGGGCCGTAGTCAATGGTTTCACCGCTTATTGCCATGTTATCTGTGTTCATTACGCCATGGATAAAGCCTACAAGCTGCCATTTAGCGATTAACGCCGCCTGCCGTTTTACCACTTCCCGCAAAAATTCTGCATATGTTTCTACATACGAAAAATGCCGCGCCATCGTGTAATTCGCCAAAGCACGAATATCTTCCACCGTGCCAAAATGCGCAGCATATTCAAATGTACCCACACGAATATGGCTGGCTGCAATCCGTGTTAAAATTGCCCCGGCAAGTTCCTTTTCACGCCGCACAGTTTCTCCGGTTTCTACAACGGCCAAGCTTCTGGTTGTGGGAATCCTCAGCGCGTACATCGCCTCACTAATGATATACTCCCGCAGCATTGGCCCTAAAGCGGCGCGCCCGTCGCCGCCTCTGGAGTATGGCGTTCGTCCGCTGCCTTTTAGCTGTATATCAAACCGTTCGTCATACCGGTTTATTTGCTCGCCAAGAAGAATTGCCCGCCCGTCCCCAAGCATCGTAAAATGCCCGAATTGATGCCCCGCATATGCTTGTGCCAAAGGTTCTGCGCCCTCTGGAATAGAATTGCCTGCAAAGGTTTGCAATGCAAATGGCGCGTCTAAAAAATCCGCCAGCGCATTGTTGAAAATAACCAACTTCGGTGCGTGTACAGGCGTTGGATACATTTTTGTGAAAAACTGCTCCGGCAGTTTAGTATAGGTATTGTCAAAATTCCATTTTAGCAATCGAAACACTCCTTTGAAATAGTGTTTGCGCGTTTTGGTTTTTCATTCTACATAATTTTAGCAAATGAAGGGACGCTACATGATGAGGTGATTTGCCATGTTAGAAATTTTGCTGCGTGTTTCGCTTGGCTTTGCAATATTATTACTTTTGGTGCGCGTTGTAGGCAACAAGCAATTGGGGCAACTTAATGTGTTTACCTACATTTCTGGGATAGTTATTGGGAGCATGATCGGCGACATTATCCTGCACAGCGATATAAAATTTGGACGGTCTATGCTTGGAGTCGCTTTGTGGGTGGGGCTTGCCATTTGCGTCGAACTTGTGGCGTTAAAAAGCATTAAAGCCCGGGAATTGCTGGACGGGCAGCCGATTATCCTTATCAAAAAAGGGAAGATTATGTACCCCGCGCTTAAAAAGGAACGCATGAACATCGACGATTTAACCATGATGCTTCGCACAAACAACGTTTTTGCCGTTGCAGATGTGGATTATGCTATTTTGGAACCCAACGGGGACTTGAGTGTGCTTAAAAAGCAGCTGTCCGCCAGAAAACACATGCCAACAGCCGTTATTATCGAAGGCAGAACACTCTCGAAAAATTTGCAAGAGTTGAACCTAACAGAAAGTTGGCTGGACAACGCCATAAATGATTTGAATATCAAAGGCAAGACTGATATTATGTATGCAGAAATTCAAGAAGACGGGCAGCTTCATGTTCAGGAGGGACGTTTGTGAAATTACTATTCATTGGCGGCACAGGCCGCATTAGTGCGGCAATAACCAAACTTTGTGTACAGATGGGGCATGAAGTCTACTTGTTAAACCGCGGTACAAAGGGCGTTATCGACGGTGCAATCCATTTGCAAGGGGATATCAATGACGGGGCGCACGTAGCAGAGCTGATAAAAAATCACACATTTGATGTGGTCGCAAATTTCATCAATTACACGCCCAACCAAGTAGAGCGTGATATCTGGCTGTTTACAGGACGCACAAAACAGTATGTATTTATCAGCAGCACGGCGGCGTACCAAAAGCCGCTTGGCCATTACAGAATTACGGAAAGCACACCACTTGCCAACCCATACTGGCAGTATGCCCGCGATAAAATAGCCTGCGAAAACAGGCTCATGGAAGCATACCGCGAAAGCGGCTTCCCTGTGACCATCGTGCGCCCCAGCCATACTTATGACAGGAATGTGGTGCCGGTAAGCATTTACGGCGCAAATGGGCAGTGGCAGGTTTTGAAGCGAATGCTTGAGGGCAAGCCGGTGCTTGTGCACGGGGACGGTTTGTCCCTGTGGACAGTCACCCATTCCGACGATTTTGCAAAAGGCTTTGTGGGGCTTTTGAGGAATATCCACGCAATTGGTGAAGCGGTGCATATCACTTCTGACGAAAGCCTTACATGGAACCAAATTTATGTACTTATCGGCAGGGCGTTGGGCATAGAACCCAACGTATACCATGTCGCATCGGATTTTTTGATAGCCCTAAACCCAGGGTATGAGGGGAACCTTTTGGGCGATAAAGCTTATTCTGTGGTGTTTGACAACAGCAAAATTAAAAGGCTGGTACCGAATTTTTGCGCAACAATACGGTTTGATACGGGCGTAAAGTGGTCTGTAGAGAATTATTTGAATAAACCGGAAATGCAGAAAGATGACGCAGAGTTTGATTTGTTTTGTGATAGGGTTGTGCAGGCGTGTGAGAAGGCAAAGCGGCAGTTTGCTACACTTTAGACAAACAACGTTGCAAGAAATCCGTATCTCGTCAGGATTTATTTTGCATTCCAGGACATAATCGCTGTATAATGTCAAAAACAATACCAATTCTAGTGAAACATTTGCTCAACCTTCGTCTGCAAACGCGCGTTCGCGACCTTGGTTTCACAGTGTTCAACTTGGAATTTGTAGTACACAGGAGGAATTCCCATGAAAATGACATTCAGATGGTTTGGGGAAGGGCAAGACCCCATCAGTTTACATGAAATAAGACAAATCCCCGGTATGTGCGGGGTTGTCACCAGCCTTTTAGACATGCCCGCCGGTGAAGCTTGGCCAGAAGAACGCATTAAAGCCATGAAAAAGCAAATTTCCGCCGCAGGGCTTGCAGTGGAAGTCATCGAAAGCGTGAACATTCACGAGGATATAAAATTGGGCGCACCCGGCCGTGACGAAAAAATTGAAAACTACATCGTAACAATGGAACGCCTTGCAAAATACGGAATCACATGCATTTGCTACAATATGATGCCCGTTTTAGACTGGGCGCGCAGCAATTTGTATTACAATTTGCCGGATGGCTCAAACACCATGCGCTACGAAGCGGCCGATATGGCGGCAATCACCCCCGAAGCCCTTGCGGCACGGTACGCAAAAGATTCCGAGGCCTATGAAATGCCGGGCTGGGAACCGGAACGCATGAAAAAGATAAACGAAGCACTGGCGGCGTACGAAGGCATGACAACGGACACATTTTACGCGAATATGAAATATTTCTTAGACGCCATAATCCCCCATGCAGAGCGGCTGGGCATACTCATGGCAGTACACCCGGATGACCCGCCGCAGCCTATTTTTGGCTTGCCAAAGCTAATTATCAGCCGTGATAATATTTGCAAATATCTGGACCTTAACCCAAGCAAGCACAACGGCCTAACCCTTTGCACAGGCTCGCTTGGTACGCGCAAAGATAATGATATCCCCGCAATGATACGTGAATTTGGCGGCGAAGGGCGCATTCATTTTGCCCATGTAAGAAATTTGCGTTTTGAAAATGAGACGGATTTCTACGAGTCTGCACATCTCACTTCCATGGGTTCGCTGGATATGTACGCGATAATGAAAGCGTTCCACGATACAGGCTTTAAGGGCTGTATGCGCCCCGACCATGGGCGTATGATTTGGGACGAAACCACCAAGAAAGGCCGCCCGGGATATGGGTTATATGACCGTGCGCTGGGAGCAACTTATTTGCAGGGCATTTGGGAGGCGTTGGAGCGAGGTAAGTAGTTTATACGATTAAATTTTTGTTGAATTATGTAAAGACTTGTGATACTATGCCCATGGATTTGGATGAAATTTTGTAGGGGACACTGAATTATATAGGCATACAACAGCAATTTTCAGCTGCTGTTGTATCCTTATATAAGGAGGTGAAGAATGGGATACTTATTTAATGCTTTAATTGGTATTTTGGTGGTATATGCCGTAAGGCTTGTCGACCACTTTGCCAAGTTGATTGCAAAGAAAAAGGACTCTCCCGACCAAGACAGAGTCCAGTAACAATCCACGGAGCGGTTCTCCGCTCCTTTTTATATGCCTAGTATAACAATATAGTAACTTTGTTGTCAACAAAGTTGTCAACAAAATTTCAAAAAAGTTGTCAACACATTGAGCTATACATTTGCACCTAACAGCACTCTCTTAGTATAATATATCCATATAAGCCTCAAGATAAAGGAGCTGAACCATCATGAAACTCAATTTACAAAGTTTGAAATCATTCCCGCCATCCTATACCCTACCAAAATTCGACGTACCTGCCATGGTAGCCCGCACAAAAGCCGCCCCAACATGGCTGCACATGGGCGCAGGCAACATCTTTCGTATCATGGTGGCGGGTATCCAGCAAAACTTGCTGGATGAGGGGCTAACCGACACAGGCATAATCGCATACGAAGCCTTTGACGAGGGCATTGTTCCGCTGTCATTTGCGCCATACGACAACCTGACAATGGCAGTAACTTTACACGCCAACGGCTCTGTGGACAAGCGCGTAATCGCTAGCATTGCAGATGCATTTTGCTGCAATCTGCCCGCTGTGCGCGGAATTATCGCCGCACCAAGCCTGCAAATGATAAGCTTCACCATTACAGAAAACGGCTACAAGGTTGACCCGCAAAAAGTCTGTGAAAGCCCGGACAAAGCCGTTACAACCATGGAGCAAACCGCCGCAGGACTGCTCAGCCGCTTCCAAGCAGGTGGAAAGCCTATTGCGCTGGTAAGCATGGACAATTTCGCCGAAAACGGAACGCAGGTAAAAAAAGCAATGCTCATCATTGCGGAAGCGTGGCACAAAAACGGATACGTACCCGCAGGCTTTGTGGACTATGTAAAAACCATGGCATATCCATGGACAATGATTGATAAAATAACCCCCCGCCCGTCGGAAGAAGTCGCAAAATTGCTTGCGGCAGACGGCTATGCAGACACCACAATTCACCAAACGCCAAAAAACACCTTCGTCGCATCGTTTGTAAATGCAGAATCTGCCGAGTATCTTGTGATAGAAGATAACTTCCCGGGCGGCCGCCCCCCCCTTGAAAAAAGCGGCGTATACATGACCGACAAAGAAACCGTACGCAAAATGGACCAAATGAAAGTGTGCGCGTGCCTTAACCCGCTGCATACCATACTTGGCGTAACCGGGCCATTGCTTAAATTGCCCACCATTGCGGCCTGTATGAAGGACGCACGCTTAGTCAAATGGCTAAACCAAGCCGCCGAAGAAGCATTGCCAACCGTGGCTGACCCCGGTATTATCGACCCTAAGCATTTCCTAAATGTAGTGCTCACAGAGCGCTTCCCTAACCCATACATTCCCGACACGCCGGAAAGAATTGCCTGCGACACATCGCAGAAAATCCCGGTGCGCTTTGGCGAGGCAATGAAGGTGCGCAAAGAAAAAGGCCTGCCCATTGCAAGCCTTGAGGCTGTTCCGCTATTTGTAGCCATGTGGCTGCGCTACCGCATGGGGCTTGACGACACCGGCGCACCAATGGCACTTAGCCCAGACCCGTTGCTACCCCAACCAGTTCAAATATTGGACCATTTGAAATTTGGCGATGAAGTTGATTTGCGGCCCATTCTTTCAGACGCCGATACATTTGGCGTAGATTTGTACGAAGTTGGCCTTGGTGAAAAAATCGAAAGCCTGTTTTATGCGCTTTCCGCTGGGGCGGGAGCTGTATCAAGCAAGCTTTCTCAGCTATATCCCGCATGAATACCAAACGCACTAAGGGGCTGACTTTGATGGAACTGGTCATCGCCCTGGCTGTTTGGCTGGTTCTATCCGCAGGCGTGTTTTTCCTGTGGCAGCATACGTCCAATGCAAGCGTCAATTTGCTGGAACGTCAAAATGCGCTTGAAAATGCCCGCGTAGCCATGGATTCTTTGATTATAAGTATTCAAATGTCCAACGACATAACTTTACGAACCACCGACGAGTATATACTGCAATATATAGAGGTCCCGGGGTATAACCCGGCCGGAGTATGGCACACTGGCTACAGATTCGACTTTACTGCAAACCTCCCACCCGGTGATACTAATCATAACCGCCTTAGGTTTGGCGGGCAAGAAAGGGCATCATACATTGCACGGATATATATGACACCTACGCCACGTGTACCGGACACGCCTATCCGCAGAATCGACATTTCTATTCATACCGCATGTAATGTGCCAATCATTTTACACGGCAGTGTGGATGTGCGTTACAAGAACGTATATTTTAACCCTTGATTAATTCGTACAACTTCTCCATAGCACCATGAAGCCCGCCCACGGCATCTATAATACCCTCGTTTACGGCTTCTTCGCCAATAAGAATGGTTCCGACATCTTGTGCCATGGAATTAGTGTCCATCATCAGCGATGTTAAACGTTCACGGCTTACCTGCGAATGTTCCAATATAAAATCCTGCACTCTATCCTGCGTTTTGTTAAAATATTCGTAGGTTTGCGGCGCGCCAACGATGGTGCCGTTTATGCGCACCGGATGAAGCGTCATAGTTGCGGACGGCGCAATATATGAATACCTGGCAGAAACCGCCAGCGGCACGCCAATAGAATGCCCGCCCCCAAGCACCAGCGATACCGTGGGTTTACCCAAGTGGGCGATAAGCTCTGCCAGCGCAAGCCCAGCTTCAACATCGCCGCCCATTGTGTTTAACAAAATTAATAGCCCATCTATTTGCGGGTTTTCGGCACAGGCCACCAATTGTGGGATTAAATGCTCATATTTGGTGGCTTTGTTTGTTGGCGGCAAAAGTATATGGCCTTCTATTTGGCCAATTATCGTTAAAAACTGAATAACGCCCCGTGGGTTGTCGGTTTTAGGTGTTATAACGGTAGCTTCGGGCTGCGGCTGTTGGGGGTTACTTTCGCAGTCATCTTCGCTTTCGCTGTCCTGGTTAAGAAAACACATATTGTATGGGTAATTTAGTTCTTGATGCTTAGGTAGTGAATGTACCGTAGTTGCTTTGTTAAATGGCTTCATGAATATCTCCTAGCAATTTGGCATATGGTGCATGTCTACATATTTTTAACATCTTTGCGATAAATATACGGAGTATAAAATACCCAATCCTGGGGAATCTACTGCTATGAGAAAACCAAATCTTTCGAAATCTAAAACATCCGCCATCGGCATAATTATCGGCTTTGTAAATGGCTTGTTCGGCGCGGGCGGCGGTTCCCTACTCGTCCCTGCACTAGAAAAATTTGCAAAATTTGAAACCCATAAGGCTCATGCCACAACAGTGGCGGTCATTCTGCCGCTGTCTGCCCTAAGTGCCGCGGTGTACATTTGGGGCGTGGATGTGGATTGGTTTGCCGTGTTATGGGTATCTGTCGGCGGCGTTACCGGGGGAATTGTAGGCGCAAAATTGCTAAACAAACTTGCGGGTATGTGGCTGAATATTTTGTTTGGCGCGTTTCTTATCACAGGGGCAGTGAGGATGCTTTTCTTATGATAGAGCTTTGGCTGGTGCTGGTTGGTTTTGCTGCGGGCATAATTAGCGGCATGGGTATTGGCGGCGGCGCAATTTTAATACCCGCCCTTACTATTATTTTTAGAATGACGCAGCAAAACGCCCAAATGGTTAATTTGCTGTATTTTATTCCCACGGCGTTGCTTGCGGTGTGTATACACAAAAAAAGCGGCAACCTTGAGAAACGCAATTTACCAGAAAACGAAAAAAATAGATTGCTGCCGCTGATACTATGGGGGCTATTTGGCGCATTGCCCGGCGCACTTATTGCTGTAAAAATAGAGGCTGCATACCTGCGCAAAGGGTTTGCGGTATTCCTATTGATAGTGGGATTATACGAAATGCGGAAAGGGTTTTTAACATGGAAAGCCAACAAAACGTAAAACGAGAGGATTTTTGACATGGAAAACACAACTTTCGAAAGCCTAAAACTCAAATTCAAACTTGCAGATACGGACACAAAAATAAAAATATATGTAGACGCAGAAGACCTTACTCAAACACAGTACAAGGAGCTTCTGCGGTTGTTTCCTTTAAGCGATTTAGGTAAGTTGGAAGCGGCGCTTGGTTAAACGCCACGTGATCTAATTATTTGGCACAGGTGTAGCTGCTCCGCCACCAAAAAGCTGGTAGCCAAACACGCCCCATTGCCCCCCTAAGTGGAAGCCTGTACCCATACGGGTAATGTTTGGGTTTAAGATGTTCTGCCTATGGCCCGGGGAATCCATCCACCCTTGGACAGCACTTTCCGGAGTCCAGCGTCCGCCGGTGCCGTTTGCCGCCCTTACGCCAACCATTCTGTCGCCAAAAGCGTCTGCCGTTTCAAAAGAGCCGCCGTAAGGGCCTTCTCTGTGTCCTAAGTTTGTGTTTAGGTTGGCCATCGTTTGTGCATAAAACCGTGCGGCAAGCATAAGTGTGTGGCAAATTTCTAGCGGATTTAGCCCGTAGTTTTCCCTTTCCTCATTAACCAACCGAACAACTTCCAGCTCAAACGCGCTTGCGCCACCGTTTGCGTTGTATTCGTCAATCCATTCTTGCCTTTCCACAGCTGACAAACGGCGGTTTGTTATCGTTATAGCAGACCTGGTATACAAAAATGGGGTTTCTCTTGCAGCCACAGGGCTTGGTTCTGGTTCTGATTCGGGTTCTGGATCCGGCTCGTTATCAGGTTCTGATGCAGGCGGTTGAACCTGTGGTGGCGCGGGAATCACGTCCTGCCCAGGCGTAGTAATAATGGCTATACGATTGACACTATCCCAATTAGCAGTACCGCCAACGGCTTCTGCAACAGCCCGTAGTGGCAGCATCAGCCGCCCACCCACTGTTTGCTGCGGTACATCCGGCGTCACAATTTCACCGTTTACTAAAAACGTTGTACCATCCGCAGGAATCTGAATGAAGAATGCTTCGTTCTCCAAAGTTGCCGTACGAGTTTCTGATATCCAGTCCACAAAAAAGCCCATGTGTTCAAATGCCCCGCGGACAGGCACAAGCACCCTGCCCTCTACCAGTTGCGGCTCTGCGTCTTCAAAATGAACAAATATACCATCAATGGTAACGCGAATAGGCGTACCAGCCCTTGCCGGTATCATTGCCCCAAGCGCGACTATGGCAACCAAGGCAAGTGCCATAATGATACGGGGAAGTTTTAGCTTGTTTCTCATTTTGCAACCATCCCTCATCTAAAATATTAATTTTCCACCACGCCGGACATCATTGTAACTTCTACGCCTTGCTCTCTCCACTTGTCTGCAATTTTGTTCATGCCAAGGGAATCGCTGGACATATGGCCCGCCACAATAACGTTACCATAGTTGTGTTCTTTCAGTGCCTTTACATCGGCTTCGGGAATGTGCATGAGTATCAGCGTGCCAACGCCGCCTTCAAAATATTGCTTCAGCACGCCTGCGCCGGGGCCGGTTAAGCCCGCCATGAGTACATAAATTTTGCCGGCATAGCTGTCTTTTGAGCCAATGCGAATAACAGGCTTTCTTGCGGAATTTTTGTATTCGCCTAGTTCTTCTAGTGCTTCAACAATATCGCCTAGTTTGGTGTCTGGCTTACCCGCGAATTTGCCGTCCAAATGCTTTTGCACGATGGCTTCGCCAATAATATCCGCCGGGGTGTGCAGCGAAAGATACGGCATGTTCATAAGCTTTGCTGCAGATTCGCTTCTGCGGGAGTTGGAAACGTGCTGGTTATAGCTAAGCTCATCTGTTCTTTTTGCAAGTGCTTTTTGCGACCTGTTTCTGGGGACGCTCAACTTTTCCAGCCTGAGTATGTGCGTGTCCATAACTTTGAGCATGTCGGGGTTGGTGTTTTTTGGGTGGTGGCTAACAACGCAGTCGTAGCCAAGCTCCTTCGCAAGCAGCAGTTCGGCGGTGTCCATGTCTACGCCCATAAGTACCTTTTTAACATCGTCACCTGCAACAACAATGTCGCAGTCGCCTGGCATTTGCTCTAGGCCTGCAAGTTCTAGTGCTACGTCCATCATTTTTTGTGTGTTCATTTTGAACCATCTCCTTTTATTTTAATGGGGCACTGCCCCTGGTTGCATGGGCGAGCAGCAAACGTGTATTTTGCGTTTGCGACCAGCCCAAACCCCGCCGCTACGCAGGGAATAAATCCCTGCTACGCTTCCTCCGGGGCGGGTGGTACACCCGCTAATTGCTAAAAAAGGTGCCACCGCACGGCTTGTACGATGGCACTCTTAAAGTAACTGCACTAAAATTTACGCCTCTGCTACCCTTGGGTATACAGAAACTTTTTTCTTGTCGCGGCCTTTGCGCTCGAAACGGACAACGCCGTCTATCAAAGCAAAAAGATTGTCGTTAGAACCGCGGCCAACATTATTACCGGGGTGAATTCTTGTACCTTTTTGTGTGTACAAAATGTTACCGGCCAAAACGAACTGGCCGTCTGCACGCTTGGCACCTAACCGCTTGGAATTTGAGTCCCGTCCGTTTTTAGAAGAACCTACGCCTTTTTTACTTGCCATAAAATCACATCACTTTCTATAAAAAATACAGATTTCAACACTTACACCGGCGGGTACAAGCCGGTCGATATGAAAAATCAAAAGCAGCGTTTCACACTTAGTTAACCGTTTACAGCTTCAATTTTAAGCTTTGTAAATGGTTGACGATGGCCTTTTTTCTTGTGGAAACCTTTTTTGGCTTTGTACTTGTAAACGATCACTTTCTTGGCCTTGCCGTCGCCTATAACTTGCGCGGTTACGGTTGCGCCTTTAATGGTTGGCTCGCCAAAAACAGAATTTTCGCCATCTAAAATGCTTAAAACTTTGTCGAATGTAAAAGAAGTACCCGCATCTGCGCCAAGTTTTTCCACCGTGATAATATCACCGGCTTGCACTTTGTACTGCTTCCCACCTGTTTCGATAATTGCGTACATACATACACCTCCCTGGAGTTTAATGGAAGTACACGCCGAACGGGGCGGATTTAGAATCGCTTAGTACCCAATATCGTGCGGCTACTACATAACTCCAAAGATATTATCACAATCCGTGGTGCTTGTAAACAAAATTTTTGTGCGGGAGTGGACGGTGGGAGTGGACAATTGCGTCCATCAGATAAAATCCCCCCCTCCAAAAGGTAACTTCTCTGCCCTCTTTACCGAGTTTCCGTCTTATGTTGGTGGCTTGTTTGTTTTAGAAAACGCCTAATCGCAGGCACTTTTCATCTTGACTTAGGTATAACTTGATTATACTCATTTTTTCCCTTGAATGTACAACCGTGAAGCTATACGCTATATAGGTACAAAACCCCAGCCAGAAAGGAGGCCAAACTATGAACATTGGCTATAACAAGTCATGAGCATTGGCTACAATTACTTTGTCAAAGGCACTCTAGGCATATTGCAGAACCACACCGGATTACAATAAAGGGGAGTTCCCTATGTCTGCGATATGCCTGAAACAAATTTATATAAAGCGGTTGACTAGACGAGTTCCTCTAAAAAACGGAGGAATTTACGTTGCAATACGCTTACGCAACTTTTCTTATGCGTGGCGATGGGTACCTGCCTGGGGCTTTGGTACTTGCCTACGCATTAAAAACACAATCGGCATACGATTGTATATGCCTTATAACCGGCGATGTATCGCCCAAAGCGCGACACGCCTTGGGCTTGGTATATGACAAAGTAATTTTGATTAACGAACTGCGCATAAAAAGCAGTGTTGGCACAGGACGAAGCGACCGCAACCTGCTCATGACAAGGCTTGAGGCACTACGGCTTGGGCCAGACGGCGGGCTAGGCCAAAACTACGACAAAATTATACTATTGGACGCAGATGTTTTGCCCATTAGCAATTATGACACGTTGTTTTCGCTGCCGGCGCCTGCGGGCATTATCATGGAAGGCAAGAGCGAAAGCTATAGCAATGCGTCTGCCACTTCCGACAAGTGGAGCTGGCACCACCATTACCAACCCATTTGCCCCCACGGGGCACAAATCCCAAAAGAGATGACCGGCCGCGTGGCTTACGACCCCTCGAATATGGGCGTAAACGCAGGATTATGGGTACTGGAGCCGTCAAAGGAAGAATACGACAACTTTGTCGCGGCCTTGCATACACCGGATGTTATGTGTTTGGTAAAAAATTTCCCCTGGCCGGAAATGCAACTGGCTACACTGTTGTGGTCCGGCAAGTGGACGAATATTGATATTCGCTATTGTTCCATTGGTGGTTATCCGCGTATTGATATACTCCACGGCATTCATTTCGCGGGGTTAAAACCTTGGCAAATAAACAGCCGCTCTGCCGCACACTACGCCAAATATCCAGACTTCTCACTTTGGCGGCAGTACTTCACCGCGCTGTACTGGAGTACGCCAGGCTTGCATGAATATCCTATGCTCAAAAGATTATGGCAGTTTTGTAACAAGGTGAAATAAAAAAATCCCGCATGAGATAAGGCGTAAATCAGCCTCGTATCATGCGGGTTTCTATTTTCACAGTATAGTTGTTCCGTTTTGAAATGCGCTAAGGACGAGCCAAAACGCGCGGCCTTAGCGGTTTGCCGAAGGCAAACTAGCGGCGAGGCGCGTTCTTGGCGACAGACGAAGCGCAATTTCAATCTGAACGACCATATTTACGAAAAAATAACTAAAAACAAAAACGCAAGCCCAAGAAAACCAAATGCTTTCTGCCATATCCCATACTTGGGGAGTTGTATGCCGGATACCATCAATAGACCTACTGTAAAGAACATGATGGCCGCAGCCCAAACGGGCACGCTATACATGACCACGCACCAAATTACAACCACCACAATGGACATTGCCCCCGGTACAGGCAACCCTGTAAACACTTTGCCCGAGCCAACTAAATTGTAGTTAGCCAGCCGCCACAACCCGCATATACAGTAGAATATAAGCCCAGCAATAACGATAGGGTTATTGTCCAATAAATCGAAAACCATCCAAATAGGCATGATTACACATGTGAAAAAGTCTACCAATGTGTCCAGATGCTTGCCAAATTCCGACTGCTGGTTGAGTTTTGACGCAACAAAGCCATCAAAAAGATCCATTACACCTGCAAAAAACAGGCAGATAATAGCCATTCTTAGGTCGCGCTGGGTTAAGTAAAACGCAGCAAATATGCCAAATACAAACCCTAAGGTGGTTATTAAGTTGGGGATATTCAAATGTTTAATTATTGGGGATGTTTTTTCTAATTTCATACATACACCTCTGTACCCAAGGGCTCGCCAATGGGTATTTTAGTCTCATAGCCCTGGGTGGTACGCAGCACCAAATCTTGGTTGGGTGTAAAGCATCCTTTTTTAATGAACATAAGCACAAGCGACCCTCCTGGTTTGAAGTAGCTTGCAACTTGCCCACGCTCAACTTTTTGCCCTTCTTTGAAGCAATGGACAATGCTGCCCACAAAAGTTGCGCCCACTTCCACAAGAACAACGTCGCCAAAATTTTCTGTAGAAAATTTAATAATTGCGCGCTTGTTCCTACAGTATAGCCGAACCACACGGTTTAACGCCAGCGGGCTTACAGAATATAAATCGCCCTTTATCATGTGCGTGCTTTTAACCGCGCCATTGTCAAAAAAATGCATACGGTGGTAATTTGCGGGGGTGAGGCGGATACTAACCATTGTACCGCCCTCGTACGCTCTTGCAAGCGCGTTGTCTCTAAAAAGCTCCGACAAGGAAAAACTTGCGCCCTTGGCCGCTACCACTTGGTCTGCCTTAATATCAGGGAACACGGAAACAAGGCCCTCGCACGGGGAGCCAAGTGTACTTGCTTTTTCCGGAAACAGCACATTTTCTTTTTCCCGGGCAAAGAATTGGGCAAAATTTTTGTATTTCTCTTTACAGCCGTCCATATCTACATCGTATTGCTTTATAAATTTGGGGATGACTTTAGCAGACATGGGCGTACGGCAATATAAGCCGTACAAGCGGCTTATGGCTTTGCGCTTTACCAGCCACAACAAGGATGCCCCGCCTACGGGGTTTTCGTAAATAAGACGCATCCAGCGTTCCGGGCAAATGCGCTCTTGTTCTAGGTTGCCATCGTTATATATCCATATTTGTTGTTTGCGTTTAGACTGCTTTCTAAGCGATAATCTACGCCTTGGCAGTTTAGGAAGCTTATGTCTTAATTGTGTTCGGCTCATAAATCATCTCCATACTATGTATTTCTACTTAGGCTAGCGGTAAGCGGTATAGCCACTTTCTTGTCTGCTCGGAAATTGCTCGGACGGGTTGTTGGTGCTGCACTTCGCACCAACTCGTTCGCTTCGCTTACTGTCTGGGAGGGCGAACCCCAGCCCTCCCGATCTGAACGAAACGCGCGGCCTTAGCGGTTTGCC
>Ga0123355_10007973_pt1 | contig 15961 bp, 17 predicted proteins | sample TergutEmb28metaG_3_FD_89872 | JGI IMG/M metagenome (GOLD analysis project Ga0123355, IMG submission 89872) | Embiratermes neotenicus P1 segment gut microbial communities from Petit-Saut dam, French Guiana - Emb289 P1 | ecosystem: Host-associated > Arthropoda: Insects > Digestive system > Gut ...
CAACGACCAAGTTTCACACCCATACAAAACAACAGGCAAAATTACAGTTCTATATATCTTGATCTTTAAATTTTTAGATAGCAACCTAGAAGACAAAAGATTCTGCACCGAATGATAGCAAGATATCCTTTCCATCTTTAATCTCACTCTCCTAATACCAAGCCATCTGCAAAAATCACAGTTACTTGTTATGTAACACATTCCAATTTATGTCTGTCCCTCAAAGATAGTGACATTTTACAATTATACACAACAAATACTAAAATCATTGTTTCAAGTCATGATCGCCAGTGTTTTGTAAGGCAGACAAAAACAAGTAAATGTGTATATCTCACGATTCAAGAATAATTTAGAAGCAACTGTAGTGTAATGCAATGACATTTGCCTGGTTAAGGGATGAAGGGGAAAAACAATAATATCAATTATGTTTGCTGACCCCTGTCAAAGATTTGAACTAGCCGCCTCTCAAAAGTAAAGCAGAGGCATCACTATAATGCTAGCTGATCTTTTTCATGTCAAAATGACCGTTCCTTAATAACAGTATCAACAATGACAATGCAGCTTACCAAGCAAGATGGCTCACGTGATAATGGATGTGCCAAGTTTAAATCTCAACCAAGAAACTGACTATTCTGACAAAGCCATTTCACAGTTGTCCTCAGTCCCTGCAGGCAAATGCCAGTCAGAACCCCACATTAAACCTGACCAGTTAAGCATCATTAAACTAAACAGACAATGCAATCTATTTACCTTATTATCCATTATCAGGTAACCTAGTAATAGCCCCACATATGCTCCAATTAGCGTATGTTCCATGTTGCGCCCAGCTTTCTGCAACACTGGTGGGACATCAATATTAACATACTGAGATCATCACTAAATAACACACTTAAAAATACATTAAAATTTGTGTGGTAGGCAGTAGCTTAGTTTATCTAAATGTCAAACTCACTTTCATTCAGTACATAACATTACCACAAAAACATCCCAGTGATGAACCCAGCAATCTCCTCTCCCTACAATTTATGCACCAGTACTCTACTGAAGAAAAGCAAGAGACAAAGACGTGGGATGCAATGGCAAATGTTCAACCCTTTACTTGTATGCCAGTACATTCTGTTTGCCACTATATGAATTGGCTGAAAGAATGCAACTGTCATAACCACTACAATAGGTGTGAAGAAAATCCCACTACCACAATTTAATAAGTTCGATGAAGTCAGCTTTCAAGTTGACATTTGCTTTACACATTGCACCCATTGACAGCAACCTGTGGAAGCATCCCAGAAAGGCAAGTAACACAAAAATACATAAGTGTTGGAGTTCAACTGTAACAAATTTAATGTTTAACAAAAATAGGAAATTAATATTTAACAGAAATATTGTATTAACAAAACATAAAAAAAAACACACACACACAGCTCTATTCAGTGGGTTAATCAGTGATATGGCATCCATATGTTCTGCGTAACTTGAGAGTTTGCCATCTTTTGTGGACAGCAGAGAACTTGAGAACAATTCAAGAGGCAGTATACCTTGTATATGACATGTATGCCTTAAAACTTCCTTCATCTCACACACCCTTTGCATTCCTTCTTTTTTTTAAAAAAAATATATATATATGCCAAGTACAGATTAGTCTGATGATCAGCACAGCTGAGAAAACATGATAAATGGAACACTAAAAACATTATTTGACAGATGAATTTAGGAGACAATAATGTCAGTGACAATAACAGTAATGAACATCACGTCAACAACTAAATAATACAGATCTTTTTCAAACATGGATACCTACACTTCGCAACTGTTTCTTCTATGAACTCTTCATGACTTTTTGGTGCAGCTGTTTCTGCCTCAAGTATTTCAGTATCATTCTTGCCATCTAGAATAGCATCCGTTTTCACCTCTTCAACCCTGGCTAGTTCCTCTTGCTGATAAAACAAGGAAATCAGTGCTTCTACAGCAGTCTTGTCATTGTCTATATGAGAAAGAAAATCTGATTATACCACAATGTTCTAAGTTGACCCTTTCCGCATAGGTAAGGTGGATGAATGAAACTTACATTTAGTGCCAAAAGCCAAGTATTCAGGAAGATACACCTGCAAGTATGAGAACAATGTGCTGAGGAAGATATATGGGCCTATGAGGGAGAATGTAACAGGAGGATTGAGGAAACTGCATAACAAAGTGCTCCCTTATTTGCCACACCAAATACAAACAGGGTGACAAATCAAGGAGGATGAAATGGGCAGGGCATATGGCATGTACAGAGGAGAAAAGAAAAACATAGAGGATTATGATGGACAAACACGAACAGAAACCACTTGGATAACTACAGGTAGATGGACAGGCAATATTAAAATGGTAAAAGTGATCCCGTTACAGGCCCAGTGTGGCCCAGAGGGTGGGTAGAGGTATAGCTCTACTCTTCCATGACCGTAGCACTAAAAGCGGGTGAGTGGTCAGCAGCACACCCTGGCCGCACTTTACCTCCGGGAAAGACCCGGTACCCATTGTACAGGAGGCTGGGTGGGCCCCAGGGCCGGTCTGGATGGGTGGAAAATTTCATCCCCACCGGGATTTGATCCTGGACCATCAATATTAAAATGGACCTTATAGAAATATACTGGGATGGCATAAATTGGATTACAGGAAGGTCTTGTTTTATGTGATATCTTTTTGCACATTTTCACTTTAACACAACTTTGAAAAATTACACCATTTTTCAAATTTACAGCATAATTTTTGGTTTAACACAATTTGGCATAGATGATACACAATAATTTTCAGTTTAATGTGATGTGGCATACATGATCCATGGCCACTCTTGTGTTGGAGGCTAGCAGAAAGTGACATCACTGTCATGCCATCAGTCATGTGTATGGACTGATGATGTTGGTGATATAATCACGTGGCTGATGTGGTTCCCCCTTCAACAGCATTGGCCTTTGTTACCAAAATGAGTCACAAATGTAAATCTATATCACCTAGTGCAATCCAAGTAAAAAACAGGCATAAGACAATCAGAACAGAAGGGAAATTAGACATAATTAGCCAAATGGTAAAAGGCGAACAAAGTGTTGACTTATGCCATAATGTTGGACACACTTATAGTAGCATGCATACAATTTGTGATAATTCTGAAAGAATTAGAGAAAGTGCTAAGTCAAGAACTAAAGCGTTTGTATCTGTAGCAAGACTACCACAGTGCTATCAGAAGGAACCATACCCAAAACTACAGAAATGAGTCTCTTAAATTATTGCATTAGAAATAAATAAATATATAGTGTAGAAATATATGTGTACGGTGCAGATTTGTGTATATACGTTATATACAGTACGCATATACTCAACAGGTCTGCATGTCCACTAGTGATAGTCTTTGCATGTATAGGAAGAGGCCATCAGTACCCTAACCCCCAGAAAATTCAAGGTTTTAAATGGGGATTTTGTGTTCGATTTGCACCATTTCAGTTTATGGAACGTTTTTCAGGAATATAACCCCGGCATAAAACAAGACCTGGCTGTACTCTGGTTCAGGATAGGGAAAAGTGGCTGGCTGCTGTGAATGCAGAAATGGAACTTCAGACGAATTTCTCACCTACCTGAGGAATATGTATTACCTTCTTCAAAAGGATCCTCCTCCAAGGAGTTCATTAATCCAAAGGTACTGTTGCCAAATATTACTGATATAATTGTTTATTAGGATTGCCGGCGTCAGTTATGGATGGTTCACAGCCGTACGTTTTGGGTTTAATCTGTTAATGTACATTCAGAACCGTTGGTGATAGGAGGGGAGAGATTTAAATGCCGAAACGGTTGGGAGTAAATAACAGACGCTAGCAGTCCAGTAAGGAAGTCAGTCACCTACAAGTGACTATGTTATTTTAATAAAATATGATTTAGTTGTTTAACTTGATACAGCACTCATTTTGCTCATTTTATCAACAATAAATTGAGTACATAAAACAAAAAGTAAAAAAGAAATAATTAAAACTATATGTGATTCGGTGAACCACATCCATTTCCCGAAAGAGAATCACCTATCAGACTGAGTATGTTGGAACAACAAAGTTACAAACGGTGATCGTGTAGAGTACGTAAGTATCACGCCATTAACCCTCTTACTGCTGGGTTCTTCATCTGTCAGCCACAAGTACTCTTGCACGTCACACAGTCAAGTGATCAGCGACCAATTTATATTTATTAAGCTTCCACCTCATCCATCAGATTTCAGCAGCAATCACATCATTCAACAGTGTGACTTTTTACTTGCTACATATCTCAACATTTTTCTATTTCTGAAGGTTATCAAATCCTATCACAACCTAGCCATGCAGCCTGGCACTATAAGGGTTAAGAGTATTGGGAAGTGGAATTAAAAACATCACACACTGTTATCCTTGGTGTGAATATGGATGCTGCAGCTTCATGCTACATCCACTTTACATCTGGAAAGACTCCACAGTACCCATCTGATGGCAGGATGGAAGTTTTCCTAATTTTCACAAATTACTTGTATGTAGTTTGCCTCTAACAAACAGTGGTGGCATACAATTTTGCCAGTAAATGACCACATACTCAATTTGTGATTTTTACCTAGCACCATGGGTGTGGTAATCACTCTGGCCTACAATCAGAAAATGTATACTTACGTGCTCAGTATTGCTAACGAGAAATGAATGGCATGAACTTACGGAAGAATATACTATCAGGATCTGATGGTGCTTTGGCTTCAAGAAGTAATTTCCTGTTGGATTTGCTGTGTTCTACAAGATTGATCAATAGAATCAGTGCCTGTAATGGACAAAACAACCAGTTACTAATTAACAAATTTATGTGAACATGTCCACTGTTCTGACCTTCACAAGATGGGACAAGCCTATAACTCAACATATGAAAGACTAAATTGCACTGATCTAAAAGCAGTTAGGAAAAGTACAAACTATTATGGTACACTGGCTCTAAAATCAGAATCTGTTTCATTTGAAATATAGAGAAATAAAGAAGCTGTATAACAAGATACATTCTGTTAGGTAAGGTCAGATTATGTTAGGTAAATAACATAACCAGTGACATCAGTAACGCACTGTTTGTTGGATACAGAAACCAATGCTTCCTTTGTTTCCTTTAACAATTACACATTATTTCTTGCTGTCATACTCTCCACCACTTCATATCGATGACGACCAAGAATCCAGTACCAAAAATGATAATCTGGTCACCCAGTAGTTCATTTTCCCCATATCCAAGTAACAACTGCAATTGCAACAGGAACTATGCATGCATACAGCAAGTGCATAAACATGCATGCACAGACAGCATGGACAAAATGCTCTTGAATACAGAAGTGCATGCAGGTCTTCATGTAAAATTCTCACTAAAATTTTCCAGTGTATGAGGCATGATCATAAACTTTCCAGGATGACTTTACTGCAAATACTCTTGTATTCTAACATTTAAATGGGAGAGGTCCATCACAGCAGTCACCTGGAACCATTATAAACTAGGCCATCCATGCTGACACTGCTGGCAAACTCTTCCTTCAAATTAGAGTCAGTGTCCCCACCACATTCTTCTGAACATCTTCAATGTCCTGACATCTTCAACCCTTCAAGGAGAACTCCAATTTTGGAAAGAAACAGAAGTCATGAAAAGCCAAATCTCACGAATGGAAGTTGGGTGGGGGAAGTGTTCCAGTCCAACTACATTTTCTTTTTAAATGAGCTGCTTGACAGAGTGCTCAGTCACCTGGAGTGCTGGCATCACAGATGAACAATTGTTAGGCCAAAGTTAAGGCCCTTCTACACAAAACTTCACATAACCTTGTCAACATTCTACATAATAAACCTGGTTGACAGTCTGGCCTTGTGGAATGACACTGAGGTGAATGATACCCCTGATGTCGAAGGAAGTGACAGGCAATGTCTTCATTTGTGACTTCCTCATGTGAGCTTTCTTGGGTCTTGGAGATGCCAGTTTCTTCCAAGCCATATTTCATCATTTGCTTTCCAGGTCATACTCAAGCACCATCATCTCTACTGATAACTTCTGATGAAACAATGTTCAGCAATTCTCTAATCAAATGCAAAATGCTTTGCTCTAAATTCCAATTATACTTGCACAAATGAGAGACACACACAAATGCACACATGTCCACACACGCAAGTACATGCACACACACACACATACACACACAAACACACACAGAACCCATAAGCCTCATTTTTTCCACCATGGTTTGGACATAATGCTACAGTGCTGTAATCACAGCCTGCATATGTCAGAACATGCACCACCTTTGCTTAATTACAATCATGTCTACAGAAGCACAACAGACTGAGGGTAAAATCATTCCTGGGACTAAAACAGCTTGATGATATTACGTAAAACTCTCCAATAGCAAATTCCACAATTATCACTTCAGCAATTCTCAAGTTTTTATAGACATGGAGATGTCCAGACGGGTGATCAGAAAAATTTTAATAAGCAACTGGAAATATAAGAATACCCCTAACCACAAATACAGCAATAATCCTATGTATTTTAATCTTTGGTTTTTAAACATGGCAAGGAAGATAAAAATTCTTGAAACCAAACTACCCTATATGTTCACATTATAGCAGTAACTAATAAAACCCAGATTAAAAATAATAAAGTACCCCCCACCCAAGTCCAGCAAATTGCCCTCAAGTTACGCCTGTGCCTTTATAAAAGAAAAAAATGGAGTTATGTGGCTGTACACACTAATGAGTTAAGAAATGTTTCTGTGAGAGAATTAAAACACCTTATGAACGACTTACCAAAACCAGCAAGTCAAATTTCTTCTCTTCTGGTACATAATTTGGTACTTGCAGCAGAAGGTGAAGGCTAGCATCCACAATACCTTTCCTTTCCCCAACTAAAGTGCTACCATATGCTGGAAGAAATCCAAAGCTTACTTCAGATTCAAATTACATAACCCTCTTCACTTTGTAGTTACACTTCAATTTTCCACTTTACCACACACTATTCCCCTCAACAAACATTCTCTACACAGCTACTTTCTGTCATGCAGTTCATCAGCTAGGCTGTCATACAGACCTCAGCATACAACAGGCACCAACCAAGCTATGATAGTACCTATCATTGTCTCAGTACCAATTCTACTACTCAAAGCACAGTTTCAATCAACAGTGAAACATGAAGTGTTTCTGTTCAAATTACATCATCACTTGGCAGAAAAATAAGTAGGGTGTGAATGGTATAACTAGCAATTTGTAAACAACCACAGCCAAAATCTGCATGTATATTATGGGGTCTCATTTACTGTAGATTCATGTCATAAAGAAAATGTGACTAGGATAACTGATGAATTGAAATGCACCACAGCCAAAATATGGTTCTGGAATGGTGACATTTCTCAGTGATATTTATCAAACACCAAACACTTGTATACCTGCATTAAAAACGTCAAGTACTACACAAGGTATATCAGTCCTGTGTGCCACAGAGTGAGTTAAATCTTTGGCACCAAAAGATGACATTAGTTGACATGTGGTTTGATGCTGAGCAAACCAAATGTGATCTAGGTTGTTGGCCAAGAACATGCAAACTGATGGGTGGCTATTTAAATCCTGGATCTTTTGCAGAGTATGATGGGCACTTAATTCTGGTGCCAAACAGTTAACTGTTGTAAATAAAAGTCTCTCCCTGCAAACAATGAAGAACTATAACTACAGCACAACTTTTCAGTCAGTATGTTTGTATATATCTATTTCAAAATACAGAACTGAATACATACACTCATTATTGAAGTCATGTGTGAGGTTAATCAGCACTTTGAGTGTAGCAAGTAAAACCTCACGGATCACAGTACCAGTAGACACCTTGTCGGCTGAATTTGTCACTGGGTACAATGGTATCTCTGCATCACAATGACGATAAAGTTTGATAAGTGTGTCAATCAGGATACCATCTTCATATTTCAAAAGGTACAGCTGGTTTTCTTCATTTTGGTTTGTTACCTACATAACACAAATTAAAAATTTCATTACTGCAATGAAGTTTTAAGTCCATAAGAGACTTAAATCTCCAGCATAACTGGATGTGTCTGCCACACTTGGCACCAGCTGGGATGTATGGTGATATGGTCTGCCCTAGCAAAAACATGAACAGAAAATAATGACAGTCCAGACTACTACTGGACACTAGTGATAATATACCATCAATCAGAGTCATGAATATTGATTTCCCAATGCTGTGATGTTAATGCAAACTTGGCTCTTACTATACTTGTGAAATGTGGAAAGAGGAAAAGGAACACAAAATATTCTTAGACTATCCCTATGCAATAACAATGAAGCAGTGGACACAGAGATGGGTTTAAATTTGAATACTGCAGGAAAATATGACAGTTCCTAAAAAGGCAATAAAACTAGATTTATTTGAAGAAGGGATGAGAAAAATTATGTTTGATCTAACTATACATAAAAAATGAATAAGTCATTCCTACAGCAACCCAAAAAACACCAAAAAACTAAGACACATATTCATGAGATGGTTGCCTTTGGAAACAATCAGCTTTGTCCCATGTGCAGGCTAAAAATTATGATATAATTTCTAGGAAGACATGCCAGGACATGAAGTTACACAGATGTTCTAGCAACAACTAATATACAGACTTGAGTGACTAAAATGGTACCAATTATTTACCCACAGCAAACAGTGAAACTGGTAAGTTACACTTCTAATGGGACCACTCAACAGCAAGGACATGAAAACTGATGTAACTCTTTAAGTTATTAAGATACACTTGCACTGCCACTGCCGACTCTCCAGTTGGCACAGCAGGCAATGGTGACAAAACAGAATGACCATGACCACAGGATCTTGCTCAGTAACACTGTCTTGACAGAAAATCTACGTGCGTAGACCAATTATACGGAAAGGAGTAGAGATCCAACAGTATGCCAACAACATAAATTGGGAGGATGGATTTCCACTAAGTAGATCTTGGAAACACTTAATCCAATTCCCAAAAGAAAAATGGCAACAGGTGGACTCCTCCAAGGACAAAGCAGTCTCAGTCTAATACCTGTGACATATGAAGGTTAGCACATACAGTGGCCAACTTGTTCATCTCCAATGGAGGGCCTGAAAGTGGCCATTCAAAAGCTCACCCCTCACACCTGTCCACCTGCACATTCCCCACTCTTGCCCTTAAAAGAGCTGTTCTTGGAACTGTCACTGGATTGGTATTAGACCTATCCTTCCACCCCCAACTCCAGCCTCCCACCACAGCTCTGATTTACCAGATTGCCTCCAGTTTTCCTATATTACCAACCTACTCCTTACTACACATGCAGAAACCCTAACGTAGACCAACTGTTCATATATCTAGCCTGTGATTGGCTGACTTCACTACTGCCAACTAAAAGACAAATAAGTACATCAGGCAATAGCAGTGCATGAACAGATGTTATTACCTGGCAGGGTCATGTGCCAGGTATCCAAAAATGCCCAGCCAGTTGCTTTCAGGTGCATGCCTACATTCTACTGGTGCTGGCCTGAAGCCATTGAATAGTAAGGGTACACAAAAGCAATAAAGGAAGTGGGAACCATAACTTAAAATCAATTTCCTTTCCTTGTTTCCAATTCAAAATATTTACAGCAAAAGCAAGGGGCCATTTCCACTCATTTGAACACACAAGTAACAAACTGGGTATAAAGCACAAACATACATTCCAAGAATAATTGAACATTGCTCTTATGGCCACTGGAGAGACCAGGTGAGGGGAGACAGTACAGAATGGCTACTGCAGAGACTAGGTGAGGGAAAACAGTATAGAACAGCCACTGCAGAGACCAGATGATGGGAGACAGTACAGAATGGCCACTGTAATGACCAGGTGTGGGAAGACAGTACAGAACCAAAAGAACTTCATCCCAACCAGCAACACATGCAAGACCAGAATTAATTCATTTTGGTCAACAAAAAGCTTTGTTTACAATTTTGTACTATAAAGCACAATCAATGGCTGGCTGCAGGGTTGATCCCACTTCCCTTTCATCAATTCTTAATATATGGCACTATCATACACTTACATTTTCAAGTACACGCAAGCAGCGGTCCACCTTTCTCAATTTGTCAAGCAAAGGTTCTGTCCACTCTACAATATAGTCATCAACCTGACGACAACAATCACATATTGTTTTAACAATATGTTCAAGGCCCCCGAGTGCTCTCAGTTCTTCTTTAAACCATTCCCCAGCCCGTCTAGAAGTAAGGCTTAATAGAGTCTCCATGGCTAGCTGACCCACCTGCAATCAGACAAAACCAAAACCTGAAATATCTATATCACATGCAAATTCATGCAAAATTATAGAGGTTTGACAGGAATCTGAAATCTATTTTACTTTTAGTCTGTTCACAAACTAAACATACTTCATCTACATACATCCACTTGTCTCATAAAAGGGTTGCATTCCTATAAAACTATTCACAAACCCCTTCATAACACATTTAAGTATCACACACATTATTAGCTTATAATGCTACCGTATGTCACAAAATATACATAAAACTAACTTGAAAATCTGAAGTCTGACTCACAAGTGAGTTTTCTGGCCAGACACATGTCAGCTTCATTCTTAGTGTGTAAAGTGTGAAACAAAATTCAATAAGAAAACTATCTGCAGTCATGTCACAGACTAAAGAACACAATAATATACAAAACGTTAACAATATGCATAAGAAACCTGGATACTAACAAAGAGAGACAGAAAGCAAATGAACATTTTTGAAAGGAAAGTGTACAGAAGAAATTGAGGCCCAGTATATGACAATAAAAAAGATAATTGGAGAATATTAACCAATAAAGAAATATATGCAAGAGTTAAAAAACCTACTATAACAGGGACAATAAGGTTAAATAGATTACGTTGGTTTGGGGATGTACAGAGAACGGAAGAAAATAGAATTCCCAAAAGAGTATTATATATGAATTTGGGAACAACAAGATTGAGAGGTAGACCAAGAAATAGATGGCAAGATGAAGTGAGGGAGGATGGAAGAATGGTTGGTGGAGAAGGATGGTAGGAAAAAGTACATAACAGAGAGGAATGGAAGAAGCTCCTGAGAACAGCAAGGAATCATCACATTCTGCACAGGCCAATGGAATGGTATGTCACAGACTTCAGGAAAATTGTTAGGATCATTGTTCACACATTCATTTGTTTAAAAAAGAGGCATCACTTAGTAAATGCTGAAAATATGGAGGGTAGAAACTGTCTCTCATGATAATAAAAAGGCTTACTGGTAAATAAAGAGTCATGCTCATTTAAATAATATCATTATTTAAAACTCGTTATTTACAACTGCACAATTTACAAGTAGTATCACATTCTTACAGCTTGCATGCAAATCCAAAAAAAAAGGATAAGAACTGTTTTGTTGCAACCCTCTGCCTTGTCAGTTTTGTGATCATTGTGCCCAATTTGGTCACAACCAATTTATTTTGTATATGTTGTAAAGAAATGTGAAAATCTGTGCTGTGTGTTAGAGATGTGGTGACTTTAGATAACATATGCAAAAAGACAACAGCCCAGGAAAGAAAATATGACTTTTCATACATACTCTACTTAAAAAATCTTCCCTAAGTCATCCAGGGGCGGTTGCCTTATAATCACACTCACATTAAACACATTCTATGTATGCATACTCCAGGCAATTGAAGACTGTAAAAGAGTGCTGTTTTATATTTCGGACCATCTTATATTTTGGTCAATACAATATACATATACACACACATACAGTTATACATGTATACATGAGTGTGCACTTGGAATTCATAACGCACGACAAGAGCTTTTGGAATTACATCCAGAAAATGACATACTGCCTGACTACTAATCAGGATGGTTGGGTATCACATTCATCAAAATGCCATGGTTTATATAATGAGGGAATAAAAGAAAATATATTCCTATGTCCCATTTCCACACAAGCCAAAACGACAGCAATATGTCTGCTGTCACCTACAGAGAATAAGGAAGAACATGAAAACCCTCAGTCAAAGCTGTCAAATACTCTAGCAAGACTGAAACCAGGTCCACCCCACAAACAGAGTAACAGCACAAACTGCCAGGCCTGCTCCACCTATCACCTGGCACAGCAACTTGAACAAAATTTGGTCTCTAAGTGGGCAACATGAAATTCAACACATAGAATGAAGAATGAATACATTTTTATATGTATAACTTTACCTGTTTATTTACCTATAATTTATGTAAAGTACAAGTATCATAATAATAATAATAATAATAATAATAATAATCCAAGATAAGTGAGTCCCTGTCACCAAAGAATGATGTGTCCTCAGGATGCAGATGGAGGAATGGCCTCCAATATGGAGGGTAGCTGCAAATATATTGAATAAGAAGTCGCAGGCAGCCGACAATGGTGGTCCTCCAGCTTGGGGGTGGGCGAGGTGCTAACAACTCCTCACCGTAAAAATGCATCATGCTACAAAACACCCACAGAGTAAGCCTTGGACCTGGACTGATACTTTGGTATGACCTATGCAATGAAGGGACATGAGATTTGGTATGTGTAATGTTAGGAGCCTGTACAAGACAGGATCACTTACAGCAGCAGCCAGGGAATTAGCAAGATACAAATTACATTTAGCGGGTGTGCAGAAGGTTAGGTGGGACAAATGGGGCACAGTAAGAGCAAGGGATTATATTTTTTTCTATGGAAAAGGAAACTGGGAACAGAATTTTGTATACACCACAGAATAATATTAGTAGTTAAAAGAATAGAGTTTGTTAGCAATAGGGTGTCATATATAGCTCTGAGAGGTCGCTGGCATAATATCATTGTGCAGAATGTGCATGCACCAAGTGAGGAGAAAAAATCCAAAAGACAGTTTTTGTGAGGAATCAGAGTCGGTCTTTAATCGTTTTCCTAATTACCATATGAAAATTCTATTACGAGATTTTAATGCAAAAGTGGGGAGTGGGAATATTTTCACACTGACAACTGTGAATGAGAGTCTACATTGATAATGGTGTTAGAACAGTAAACTCAGTCACATAAAAAATCTACTTGTTAAGAGCACGATGTTCCCATACCGAAACATGCATAAGTACACCTGGACCTCTCCTGATGGGAAGACTCACAACCAAATTGATCACATATTGATAGATAAGAGACAGCATTCGAGTATGCTAGGTGTACAAAGTTTCAGGAGAGCTCACTGTGATACTGATCACTATCTGGTGGTTGCAAAAGTTAGAGAAAGATTGGAAGTTAGTAAACAAGCAGCACAGAAGTTTGATGGGGAAAGATTTAATCACAGTAAGCTAAATGAATTTGGAGGTTAGGGAACAGTATCAGACTGAGATTACCAACAGGTTTGCAGCTCTGGAGAACTTAAGTGATAGCGAGCACATAAACAGGGATTCGGAGAACATTAAAGAGAATATCAAAACTGCAGCTAAAGACAGTCTATGTCTGTACGAATTGAAGCAGGATAAACCATGGTTTGATGAAGAATGTTTAGGTTTTTTATATCAAAGGAAGCGGGATAAAATGCAGTGGGTACAGGATCCAAGCCAAAGTAATGTAGGTAATCTAAACAATGTAAGGTGTAAAGCAAGCAGACATTTCAGGAACAAAAAGAAGGAACATCTGAAAGCTAAAACTGAGGAACTTGAAACTAAAAGTAAGATCAAAAATATTAGGGACTTGTATACGGGCATCAATGACTTTAAGAAGGGATACCAACCTAGAAATAATATAGTAAAGGATAAGAAGGGTGATTTGGTTGCAGGCTCCCACAGTATTTTGGCTAGGTGGAGGAACCATTTCTCTCAGCTAATGAATATACATGGGGGTTAATGATGTTAGGCAGACAGAAATACACACAGCAGAACCAGTGTCTTTAAGGTTCAGTTGGCTACTGAAAAAATAAAGTCACAAATCATCTGGTACTGATCAAGTCCCAGCAGAACTGATTAAGGCAAGGGGTGGAATAATTTGTTATGAGATCCAGGAACTTATTATTTCCGTTTGGAATAAGGAGAATTACCCGAGAAGTGGAAGCAGTTGATCACTGTACCTATCTATAAGAAGGGCAATAAAACAGACTGTAGTAATTGTAGGGGCATAACACTTTTGCCAATTACATACAAAGTTTTATACAACATCCTTCTGTCAAGGTTAATTCCAAGTGCCGAGGAAGTTATTGGGGATCATCAATGTGGATTTCAACACAACAGGTTAACTACTGATCAAATACTCTGCATTCATCAAATACTGGAGAAAAAAATGGGAATACAATGAAGCAATGCATCAGCTCTTTATAGACTTCAAGAAAGCTTATGATTCAGTTAGGAGGGAGGTCTTGTGTAATATTCTCATTGAGTTTGGTATCCCCATGAAACTGGTAAGGCTAATAAAAATGTGTTTGACTGAAACATATAGTGGAGTCCTTGTAGGCAAAAATTCGTCTGACATGTTGCCTATTAGGAATAGATGGAAACAAGGAGACGTTCTACTGCCACTGCAACTTTGCTTTAGAGAATGTCATTAGGAGGGTTCAAGTAAACCAGGATGACTTGAAATTATATGGTACACATCAGCTTCTGGTTTGTGCTGAAGATGTTAATATATTGGGAGGAAGTGTACATACTATAAAGAAAAACACAGAAGCTTTGGTAGTGGCTAGTGAGGAGACTGAACTAGAAGTAAATGATGTACATGGTGATGTCTCAAGATAAGAATTCAGGACGAAGTCACAGTACAAAGATTGATAATAGTTCCTTTGAAACAGTCAAAGAGTACAAATATGTGGGGACAACCTTAACAAATCAACATTCTATTCAGGAAAAAATTAAGAGCAGACTGGAGTCAGGGAATGCTTGCTATCATTCAATGCAGGTTCATTTGTCTTCCAGCTTGCTATCCAAAAATTTAAAGATTAAGATATATAGAACTATAATTTTGCCTGTTGTTATGTATGGGTGTGAAACTTGGTCACTCACATTGAGGAAGGAACATAGGCTGAGGGTATCTGAGAATAGCATGTTGAGGAGAATATTTGGGCCTAAAAGGGACAAGGTAACAAGGGAGTTGAGAAAACTACATAATGAAGAGATTAATTATCTGTACTCCTCGCCCAATACTGCTCGGGTGATCAAATCGAGAAGAATGAGATGGGCAGGGCATGTAGCATGTGTGGGGGAGAGGAGAGGAGCATACAGGGTTTTGGTGGAGAAGCCTGAGGTAAATAGACCACTTGGGAGATCCAGGCATAGATGGGAGGATAATATTGAGATGGACCTTCAGGAAGTGGGATGTGGGGGTATGGAATGGATCAATCTGGCTCATGATAGGGCCAAGTGGCGGGCAATTGTGAATGCAGTAATGAGCCTTCGGGTTCCATAAAATGTGGGGAATTTTTTCACTACCTGAAAACCGGTTAGCTTCTCAAGAGGGACTCTGTTTCAAGGAATAAGTAAGTAATTAAGTAATAATAATAATAATAATAATAATAATAGGAAAATGTATTTAAAATGCAAGTCACAACCTAGGCTATGGCATCATTATTTTTAACACATTTTTACAGAATGAGTTAGTACTGTAGCGTTGTTTCCTTAAATAAACAGCTCACACATATTCAAATTTGCATCTGCATTCTATCTCAGCTTTGCCAGGGGGAGGGTTACGAGATGCTTTCTCATTTCAAACGTCTCCTCGGGCTAGAGCCAGAGCTGTTCTGTGTTGGCAAGTTTTGACACACAGTCCCCATCATCGTGTATATAAAACATGCATATTCCAGTGTCTTAATGTACTTACTGTTATATTATCAAGATTGAGATGCTTCGCGTGACCCTGGCTTTGGATCTCAGCACACAATTCTCGCACCTTTTGTTTGTTTTTATGAAGCTGGGTACTGCTCATGCCACAGTC
>Ga0123355_10007974_pt1 | contig 15960 bp, 7 predicted proteins | sample TergutEmb28metaG_3_FD_89872 | JGI IMG/M metagenome (GOLD analysis project Ga0123355, IMG submission 89872) | Embiratermes neotenicus P1 segment gut microbial communities from Petit-Saut dam, French Guiana - Emb289 P1 | ecosystem: Host-associated > Arthropoda: Insects > Digestive system > Gut ...
AACAAGTGGAATGGTACTGACACTGGGGAACTGAAATTCTCATAGAAAAACTTGGTTCAGGGTCACTCTGTTCACCACAAATGCCATATGGATTTGGCATAATGCCCTTCAACTTTAAGCACTATTGACTGGCCTTGTTTTACCAAGTCTCTTCCGTCATTTCTTGTTGTATTGTCAAGCGTAAAATGCCTTGTGAAGTGATTGCTCCCATTAGGTTACCTTCATCACCTTACTGACACGTGATATATCAAGCTCCTTCATTGTAATGGCATTGCCAAAAGACCTTGAAAACATAGACTTTGCAAACATCACCATACTGGGCAAGATCATTGGTAGTTTTGTGAGGCATACGTTTGTGAAAAAAAAAAACATATTGGCTGTCATAAATTCAGTGCATTCCTATGAGTTAATTGTAAATTTGATTTATTTTACTACATTGTATAGTAATCTATAGTGTATTTGTCGTTTCTCATAAAGGTGTTTTTGTTTTTTAATGTAGCATTCCATTAATACATCAATCTGAATTTGTCAGGTTTAAAGATTGAGTCATTCAGAATGATGTTAGAAGTTATATTTGTATGTTTCTTTTCCATTTCAAGGGTAAAGAAAAGCGTGGTGAATCTCTTCGAGCTCTCATTAAACACCTGCGTGATTCTTATATTCCTCGCCGACGTAAATGGATGGTACTGTTTCCAGAGGGAGGATTTCTTAGGAAGCGTAAACAAACTAGCCAGAGGTACAGAGTAGTTCTTCTGTAACACAGATGGCAGTTGCTGGTTTCCCACATTTAGCAGTCAAGGTTTACATGTTGGATGCTACTGCCCACACTGTTTAGTTCTCATGCTTGCCTTCAACTTCTCCATGAAATCTTATGATATTTTTCTGGGGACCTTTAGATTTGGAAACTAAACTAACGAATGTTTTCTATGAAGGGTATGAACACTGAAATAGTAGATTGCAACTGTATTAATTGGGCAGTAAATGAAGAAAATGTTATGTCATTTATTTAATAGTTGTATACTGTGTTATATTCAGATTTGTGCTCCTTTTCTCTTTATCCGTCATCCTTCACATGCACATTTACTTGTGGAATTGTTCTGGCTCTTTATTTCAATCAGTATATACTTTAATAACATTATCATTACTAGCTGTAAAGCATTATTTGTTATAAAGCCACATGAAATGAATTTACTGCTTCTCATTCAGGTTTGCACTGAAGAATAATTTACCAGTACTAGAATATGTGACTTTACCAAGAGTTGGGGCACTTCAGACTATTGTAGACACTGTTGGTCCAGGAAGAAATAACAATCCTGGTGGCAATGGCAGTGGAGATCCTACAGTGAACTGTGATGGTATGAATTTTGTTTAAACATAAACATTTTTTTGTAGAATACGTCTTTTTTTAAGGTTTATAATTCCATTGTGTTACTTACAAAATAAAAAAATAAGGAGCCATCAACACAACTATATTGTCTCTATTCTGCAACAAATTTCATCTACATGGGGTCATCTTCAGGCTGAAATGCTTCACAAACACATAAAAGGGTCTATACGGTTGCATTATAGGTCTCCATTAATGACTGTAATGCAATTATGTGTACCCTTTAATGTGCTTTCAGAGTATTTTAGCCTAAAGCTGACCCTTTGTGATTGCAACTTGTTGCAGAAATAAATACTAGAGACATTACAGTTGTGTTGACAGCTCTGTATTCTTGTATTTTGTAGAGAATGTCTTTCAAATTAAAATTGATATTTAGTTGTATTAGTCACCATCTTGTGATGGTGTTCTGTAGCAAGCTTCCATTCATCATTTTTACTCCAATTCAGATCTTAAGATACTTTTGAGCTAGATGGAGTATTGCCATTGGGTAGGTTACCAACTGTCTGCAAGGCAAGTCCATTCGTGGGGCTGTCACCTTAAACCATCTGGACAGGCATGTTGTAGAGCACTTCCTCTTTTCTTAGCTGAGTTTGGAACCAGCTATGGCTGCTGATGGAAAGATCAGGATCATATTCCAAGGTCAAGATGAACATACCTTACTGAATGTGAACCTCAGCAGTTCATGATGATGATGATGATGATGATGATGAATAGGAGGACAACAGTGGCAATGACCCAGTTCAGAAACTAAGGGTATAGGGTTCAAAAGGCAAACAGTGGTTTGATCCCCCATGATTTTGAGTTTATTGTCACGGTTGTGTGAAATATTGGTTTCTTGTGGATTACCAAGGGCTGCATTGCAGTATGTGATCAGCGAGTGATCTTGCTTTGTCCTTTGCTACTTGTGTTGTTCTGCTGTTATATGCAGGTGTAGGTGTGTATCCAGCTCATGTGAACTGGGTGCTAGACATCACAATAGCATATCCTGAAGGAAAGCCCCTTGATCTAGGAGCAATTGTCACAGGCTACAGAGAGCCCTGCAAAACTTTCCTCTTCTACAGACTTTTCCCATGCAAAGAAGTAAGAATTCATTTTTATGTAACTTTAGTTAATAAGATGAAAGCAGTCATTCTCTAATATATCACCTGCCTGTATTAACCGTTTAGCCAGTGGTGGGCAATGCATTATGCTGTGATTGCTGTAGTTTGGCAATAATGAAGGGGGAATGCTTATCACAGTTGTTCTTTCGCTACTGTGAGGCCAGAATTTAGTTTGCATTGCTTATGCTTTCGGAGTTAACATAACCAGGTGCTTCTCTATTTATTTGAATATAAGTCAAGAATATTTTCTGAATTAGTCCTGTAAAAATGAGTTGTTATGTTATAATCACGCATAAAGGTAAACATGTTCAGTATAGGTATTTTCCTGATCTTGAAAGGGAGGACATCATATATGTGGGTAAGTACAGTGTTTGGTATTTATGTCTCAAATGTAGGATGATTCTCCTGTATGTCAGTTGCTAAACAGTTAAGGGGGGAAACATAGACTTTAGTTTTTCATATTTAGATGATGTAATATTGGTATGTGATCTAGATATAAGTCACTGTTGTGTGAGTACTTGGCATGAGCTTTTAAAGATTTGAGAGCTTTCCTGGTGTGTTGAAACAGGTCCCACGTGACCATGAAGCCATGACTAAATGGTTATATGATCGCTTTGTGGAGAAAGAGAAGCTGCTGGAAACATTCTACAGGACAGGCAAGTTCCCTACCGATGGTTTCTGTACATCTCCCATCCCCCAACAAGAAGTGTCTCAGGATTGCCTTCGGTTTGCCATTCTCCATCTCTTCTTTATAACATCAAGCTACATCCATTTTCGACTTCTGTCATATGTTGTCTCATACTTCTGGTACTGAAGTTGATTATCCTGTTTGATTACATTTAGCAGTCGTATTGCAGAGTTATTTGTGCAACTTATATACAAACAGAAATCGCAGTTACAATTTGTCTTCATTCTAGTGAAGTGTAATGTACAGCCCTGAAAACTTCAGAGTTCTGAAAACATGGGAAATCTGTACAAATGACTGTCATGCAGAAAATGGCTGCTGTTATAACATGGTACAGCTATGGTGATGAATTACCATGGCCATGTTTGTGTACCATGGCAGAACTCTCAGCTGGTACTGTAGAGGAGATATTTAGTAAGAAAAATGGCAGTCATTGGTGTAGCCATATATGAATTGGGGGGGGGGGACATGAGAGTTAATCCTTTGAAGTTATATGCAAGAGCAGGCTTTTTTTTTAAAGCACGGAATGAAATACTGCCAAATTAAACGTTTACCTAAGAGATCAGATGTGAATATAATCTTCCTTGTTTTAAAGGATTCTGACAATGGTATGTTGTCATATTTGTAACTGAAGACTGACACATATCCAGCCTCCAACACATAATGAGTTTTTTTTAGCCTGAGACAGTGGAGAGTGTCCAAAATTTGTCATGGCTGTGATTTTCTGTTTTGTCAAGGTCAGTGAGGATTCTCACTTTAAAATCATGGCTATACCATTGATGTCAATATTACTGTTCCTACCCTGTTTTAACAGTTCTGTGGTTTGTCAATACACTCACGTATGTACACACAAACATGTAATTGAGTGCAAGGTGTTACTGTATTGTATATCAGTTTTTCACTACATCTCAACAGAATATCATATGCTGACTTACATCCTGTTAAATTATCACATTGTGATAAAAGTTAGGAATAAAATCATGCTTATAGGTTACCACTAGATGTTAGTTGATAAATAATTGATATGTATGAAACAATGGATTTCCATTGACTGTTGATTGATTAATCAATCAATGTTAAAAGTAAGCCTGATATGAATATTTAATTTTGCAGTAACTATTTATTTCTGCAGCTGTAATCACAGTAATTTATCTACAGATTTCAAATGATGAATTTACCTTCCCATTCTTTAAGTGGTTACTGTTGAAGGAAAAGTATTCATATGGAAATCATATTTATTATATAAACGTGTGCAATATGTCAACAAATTTACTGAGACAGTAATAAATACAGTTGAGTATTGTAAGTATTGATTGGTTAATCATTTGAGCTAATAACAACAGGCCTCATTTCCATCAGCTGTTGTTGCCTTAATGTCCAAGTATTGGGCCAAATATGGAACTTAAAAGATAAGATGAGAGGAGGCAGTTTAATGAATGTCCATTGTCGGACAGAATAAATGAGCCATAACCAGTGCATATGAAAATGGTTTTATAATGCTGTGGATTATGATAACGTCCATTGCCAGTTTTGCTGCCCAGCTCAAATGTTGTTTCCTCTTGTTTCTTAATTATCACACTGTGTCATGTGTTTTGCTTAGAAATTACACAAGGTAATATCACTGTACACAGAGTTGTATGCAATCCTGGCATTAATTCAGTTGTAGAAAAAAGATTTCATGTGACACATCTCCATTTGAGGAATAAATGATTTGTGTACTAATGCATTTTTCCATTAATCAGTATGTTCCAATTTTAATCTTACAATATTTACAGAACACATTTTAATAGTTAGAACTTTTTTAATTTACACAATATTTTGAATACTTTTTTAATCAGCAGACTCATAGTGTTTGTTTTAGATCAAAATTATTAATGGGTTGTAGGAAGTTTTATAACAGTTGCATTTACTACTGATCTATTTTATGAAGGTAATTCACATGGAAGTTAATTTTCCTTTCAGAACCTTGATGAGGGTATTTTCCCATTTTGCTGTGTCTAATCTGTGCATAATATTTTATGGTTTCTTACTGTAATAAAGTGGAAATGAGGAACATATTTGAATTAAGGGTATTGCACTGTAGTACGTCTGGTTGTGCTTTTATGTAATGAACATGAATGTCAAGTATTTATAAGTAGCAAACTGATTTTTTTTTTTGTACTTTATAAATTGTTTTTAATTCTAGCTTTTGACTATTTGCTATTTAAAAACAAATGTACATTCCATTTCAAGTGCCGTGTAGTTAACACCAAATTAATTTTATTGCCATACAAATTTTAATGTGGAGTGTTTCTCAAACAAAGAGGCACTTGTGAATTCATAACTGACATTTTGTTTGTATACCAAATACAATGTTTGTAAATGTATTCAATGCATACCAGTGTATAAGCACATAATGGAAAGGTTTTGGTAATATATACCCTTCATGTATTTCATTATTCTGTCCAGCAACCTGACAGCTGATAATACAGGGTTTCGCCATTTCCGATTTTGTTTACCAGTCATGCGTAAAATTACATTCTTTATATTCTTGCTTTAAAAACAAACCTGACATTGTTCTGTTGTCATCAGCCACATTATTCATTTGTGGTGTACTCAGTTATGAGTGTAATTTGATCCTGATAATATGCAGTAGTGGCCACATCCTAAAGGAAATTGTTCATTTTGTGAATTCTAGAGTTTTTGGTACAGGATCATAAGAGTCGAACCACATATTAATGTGGGTTTTGTCTACATGCACAACAGTTTTCACTGGCCCAGGAATGTAATGGAACTTTGTCCTATGATAAAATTTATTAAGTTGTCAACAAAAGACATTTTAATGCATATTTTTAAAGAAAATGAAGACCAGTGATTTTAGTGTCTGGCCCCAATGACTATATTAATAACCCCCACCCCCTTTCCCTGTTTTAAATTGTGATGGAACCTTAATTTTAGAAACTCTATGTCGTTTGTGTTTTTATGACATTGGATCTTGAAAAAAAAATTTCCTGCCTACAAAACTCAATCTCAAGGTAATCAGAAAGCTAAGCTTAAATGCCAAATAAATTCTAATGTAGACAGTGGGCAGTAACTTGTAGTTTTATGTCTTCTGCAGTGCAGAAGTCATGTGTTTTTTATAATCACAGAGCAGAGTCCTTAAAACACATGGCTTATTTGTATAATGTGGTTTTTTGGGGGGGGGGGGATCCTGTGCGTGTACTATTGTTCATTAAGCAGTGCCTGCTGATGATTAATGGACTAGGCTGAGTTTTGGCGCAGTGGATGAGCTTTTCACAGCTTGTTATGATTTATGTTACTGTTTTGCATTTTGTGGTTGATTTGGATTTAGGATCTGTTTGGTTTGAATTTTGTACCTGTATATGTGTAGACACACACACATATATATAATCACTATTTGGAATGTGAGAGCAGTCTGTGTGTGTGTGTGTGTGTATGTATGTATGTGTGTGAAGGAGATTTTGTTACACAGACATATTTTAGTTGTGATTCTTAAATTGTTTATAGCTTTCTTGCAGTACGATGATATAAAGTCATATCATGGACAGAACTTTTTGTATAATTTTGTGATCTGTTTTGGCAGTAAATGATCACTTGATTTTAGTAAATAGTGAAGAATACATTTTAAATTATAAATTATGGCTATGTTGTAATGCGAGGGTTTAAGAACTTGTAATTTTTTTAGGCAAATTGATGTAAAATATGCCTCTTTAGGCACATTAGCAAAACTGAAGCGCAGTTAGCTGTGTGGAGAACTGTGTTCTTCTGGGTTATTACACATCGAGCAGTGGTAATTACCACTGCTCGCCGTGTAATAACCCAGAAGAGCGCGGTTCTCAGCTACTTCACAGCGGAAGCTTGAAATCACACACGGTTCACTGTGTTACGTGTGTTCACGTGGAACAGCTGGGCTGCCGCTGAAATTTGATATTTGAGGATTTTTTAAAAATCTGTGGAGAAAACTCTAGTTTAGTTAAAATCTGACAATAGTAACAGGTACTTTGCATGAAGACCTATGTATACTTTGATAATATTTTGCTGATTTTTTTTTGGAATGATACAGGTTTCAGACAAAAGTTGTAGAGAAAATTAAAACACACATTTTATACGCAATAAATTTTTTGATGAAAATCATGCATTTAATGAGATAGTGTGGAAAAAAATATGGTATAGTGAGACACGCCACAGACTACAATGTAATGCAGCATGGAAAAGATGTGATGTGCATGGCAGATAACTGAGGCACAAATACTTATACATGCTCATAATATCTAATACTGCTTTTCCACATCAACATTTGTAATGCAAACACAGCTGAATGTTATGTTGTACATACATTGCCTGTCTTGTTAGTGTATTGATTTCAAAGGTGACTTTGTGGTTGAAATGTGTTTTAAGGACGCTGATGGTATATGCTTCTTTTTTATGTGTTGTTGTATATCGTCACAGGCAGACTGAGGCCAGATAATCCTTTTGTATGACAGGTTCTTAGCTTCACATAAAGCTAACAGTTGGTCTCTCTAAACACGCATCTAAGTGATTGTCTTGAAAGTTTGAGGAACACAGCATCTCAAATTTTAAGCCCAGTGAAGGACATACTGCTGTTGTTTTGAAAGTTTGCATTCATGTGTAGACTGCAATCAGTGTGGAGTGTATATCCTGCTGTAATGCTTTTAAATTACATGCATAATGGGTCTGAAGTATTTTTTATGATTCAGAGGGGATGCTTCTGTTGGAAAAGACAGACATCGTATATTAGATAAAGGCTGTGTTTACGTGAAAGGTTAAAGATCACATTGCATAGGATCAGTAACAAGCAATAATGAAATGGGCAAGTTCAGTAATGATATGTAAAACTTGAAAAAATTATTCTCAGTTTTCTTTTATAATAGCATGACTACAGACTGTGTTGTGACAGTCCTTATTTAAACCTAGGGGCTTGGTTTTCCCAAAGAAGAAATTCTGTGGCCTTAAGGTCTTGTCACAAAAGGCAGGTGAATGCCATAGCAATATAGATCCACACATTCGTGATCTTGGATTGAAACATGATTCTGCAGTTGTCCAGCCCGTAGATTAGTCACCATACCAGACACATTGTCCATATCCCCACCAAAGGTAGAGACTGCCCAAAATTAGAGTTGGGGGGAAAATCTTAAAAAGAGTTTCCCTCCCCCTTGTAAAAGAAGAGGTTCAGTTGGGAGCAAGATACATATAACGAGGAACTGTAGAATCTTTACGATAATCCTTATTTCTCAATTGAAGTAGATTGAGGAGGTTGCATTGAGCTGGCCGTATAGAATGACTGGAACATTCCTGCTTTCCAAAGAAAATATATTTGGCAAACAAAATGTTGCAAGGGTGGAACTTTTGTTGTGATGAAGTGTGATCTTCAACTTCATGTATTATGTTCAGCTTTTTGAATTTTGATGTTCGTATCCTACAGTGGTAACTGTCTTGCACTTTCAGTCAGTTAATTGGCCTTCAAATTATAGATGCAGTTCAACTGTGGCTTAATTTAACCTCTGTTAAACTTATTTTGGTTTTTCTCTGTTTGTATGCCAACCAGCTGATATATCTTGAACACATCTAAATGAAATACACATTATTATATGTTAAATGTGGGTGAACAATCTTTTCATAAAGCTGATACAAGCAATACACTGATACATTGTAGTAACTAACTTTACCTTATAATATCACATTACGTTCTGTGTTGATTGTTATTTTGGTTCTTTCTGTAGTTTCTATGTGAGTATAATTTGTGTTACGAGATAAGTTACTTCTTTACACTTCAGTGAAACTAGGGTTTCAATTCCAACTACTGCTCAGGATAGAGATGTTTTAAATTTACAGCATTATTAAATGCGTTTATGGCTGTACAGTGCATTGAAGAGTTAAATATCCCCAATGTCTGTTATTTATTTTTATTATATTGACTTGTTTATGTATGAGTTATAGCAGTCTGGTCTGAAGCTGGTTTTCAACCTTAATCTTATGTCAGCAATCTGTATTTGAGTGCAGGTTACACTGGTTACTTCAATGAATTTTGAAATATTTGAAGGAAATCATTTTCATGTCATTCCCACTATTAAAATGTGTGTTTGCAGAAGATATTTTGCTGTTCTGCAGAAAATCTGAAACTAAAGAAAGATCTTATTTTTTCTACCTTTGTGGAAGAACTTAAATATTGCACGTACATTGATGGTCTGTATGCCATGTGGAGGATTTTGTAATGTGGTACAGCACTTTCAGCAACTATGATTTGTGTGATTCATTCAAAGCATTGTACCTTGATTTTAGCCATTGTAAGTTGATGGGTTTCACATGGTACAAAGCACTTTATGTGTGAAGAAATGTTACAACATGAAGTGATTCTATTGCTTTTCTGCAACATAGTGGTGCTTGAAGTAGGGAGGGTAGGATGCCATATTGCTGCTTCATTACCTCACTACTCCTTCGGTTGCTTCACACTATGCACTATCTGTTTCCTTCCACAGATAACATTCTAGCATTGGTGTTCCAAACCAGGTTATTGTGACAGCTGCTAATACCACATAGACCTGCATTTAATTTGATGGTGCAAAGAGCTAACACAGTGGGAGATTTTAGGTTCTCACAGTAGTGCTGCTGAAGATTCAAGTCTTCCTGAATGTTATGCTGTATCAAGTAATTCATTCCTGACATTTCAGAGGAACAGGAACTATTTATGCAATGACACAGTGTAACATCACATCAGACTTGAATATTCAGCTTGTACAGTGTCTCCTTATTCATATTTTTCATGTTCAATGAGAGGGAAATTCAGCCAGGTTTTTTTAAGGTCTGGAATATAATTCTGCAGAAGTCATACCACCTTTTGCTTCAAGTACTACATCGTAGTGGTGGTTTTATTGTATACTTTAATGGCCAAAAGCATTTGATAATAAAAAGTGAGTCTGAGATTTCAACGAAGAAAACAAGAATGGGAATATAAATGTAAACTTTTCCTAAATTAAAACACAACATTGCTGTTTGTGTACCATATTGACCGAAATAAAAGATGTGATTTTTCTTAATTGATCTGCAGAAAAGGGGTATTGCAATCACACACAAAGTTAAGCACAGTCTGTGTAGGCATTTGTCTGAGAGTTGATGATTGTGAAGGGGTTCGTCTTATACTGGGCTAGATACAGTACATTAGCACTGTTGCTCATACTCTGTTTACTGCTGTGTTCGTTGGTTTGATACATGTTTTAAAATCTGTACATTTTGGTTCCAACTATGCATCAATCAACTCAATTTTGTGGGCAATGTAATTATGGTGTTTATTTGTATGCTTTTCCATACATTTTTTATAGTACAATACAATTTCATACATTGCAAGTAATTTGGGAAGGTAAGACAGTGAAAAGACACATATTAGTTTTCTGTAAAAGTATGGTGTTTCCCACCTCAGAGTTCTTAATACTGTTTCAGGTTTGGATGTGTGACTCCAAATATTGACGGTTTTGGCTACATTTGGACACTGCTGAAATAGAAGTGAACTATGTGATCAAACACAACACTTAAATTCTTATAATAAAACCAACTAGATGCACTAATTTCTCAAATTTATTTTTGGAATAAAACTCTACATGTTTTGGAGAGTTCCTCTGTCCATCATCAGGAGTTTTTCACTGTACACACAGCAATGTTAATTGTCATACAGGTTTGCAAACCTGTATGACATATACCATTGCTGTGTGTACAGTGAAAAACTCCTGATGATGGACAGAGGAACTCTCCAAAACATGTAGAGTTTTATTACAAAAATAAATTTGAGAAATTAGTGCATCTAGTTGGTTTTATTATAAGAATTTATCATGATGCACGGTCACCTGAACGTTAAATACAACACTTAAATGTTATACAACAATGTGCTACATGTTTTGGTTCATCAGACCATCATCTTGTACCTTAATTATAAAAGTTTGAAAACACAAATATGTTTGCAACATGCAGTTTTTTTGCTAGTGATGTTATGTATTAAAACAATAAAAATTTGTCTTGTTTGTGTTTCGATCCTAATTAATATGCTGACTGAAATAAAATCAATTCTCTATGTTCTGTTTATGCTTTTTTTAGCTCCAGATCATATTTTTTTTAAATAATTCCAAAAGGTATACTTTTTAAAAGCTTGAAGTTGGCCAGACTTGAATGTTATTAACTTCACCTCCCTGGTACAACAAAGGATCTTTACTTACAGTTGCATGTTGTACAATGTCGATTTATTTTTTTCTTTTTGTGTCTGGGTTGGGTTTGTACTATTTATTTCATTTTTTTTTTTTAATAACTTTTGTAATAAAGGTGCCTGATCATGGTTCTGCTGAACTGAAACATGTAGCACCAGTAAGTGTTGTGTTTGGCTGTATCCTATACTTGTATTGCAGTATAGTTCAACACAGTGGGATGAATCAGAAAAATTTGACTGCTATTTGCAGCTGTACATTTTGAAGCATTTTATCAGGTGCCTGAACTTAAGTCCAGTTAATGGAGAACCGGACTTCTCTCTGTAATTGTATGCTGATCTGTATTCTGCGTGTAATAAACATTTTTAAAGAAATGGGCCTATTTTTGATTACTACTGATCCCAGAATTTATACTTGTGGTTTGTTCAACTCCAAAGTCTAGGCGTTCAACCAGTAATGTCATAATGTACATAGTTTTTTATTCTATATTTTGAGTAAAGAATTTGATAAACTTCTGTAGGATTACTACTGCATTATAATGTTGCTACCCATGTTTTCTCATGCTCAGCATTTGAAAGTATTAGAAAAGCAAATACTTTTTATAATTGTTTATATGGATCTGAAAGCTGGAGAAGAATATGTCTCGGCCTCTTTTGAGTGTTGCAGTATGTTTAAAAATGTTCAGATTTCAAGCCTGACTCCCTGTTTCAATTACTTTACGTAGTTGGAAGGCGGGTTTCTGAGCACTGCTGTTACAGTGACAATAACTAATTTCTAACATGTTATTCTTGCTAGTATGTACAATACCCATCATGTGAAACTGGCATGTTTTCGTTGTGTAAATATCGCACTACCTTATGATAAATGTGGGCCGGGTAGCTCAGTCGGTATAGCGACTGACTACGGGCTGGACGGTCCGGGATTGAATCCCGGTGGGGACGAGATTTTCCGCCCGTCCAGATCGGCCCTGGGGCCCACTCAGCCTCCTGTACAATGGGTACCGGTTCTTTTCCTTGGGTAAAGTGCGGCCGGGGCGTGCTGCTGACCACTCACCCCCTTCTAGTGCCGCGGTCATGGAAGAGTAGAGCTGTACCTCTACCCACCCTCAGGGCCACACCGGGCCTGTAACGGGATCACTTTACTTTTACCTATTAGAGGGGTCTTATAGTGAGTCGGGCAAGAATGAAAGACGCTTCATTTGGAGACCTAGTATAATTTGTTTCGTTACTAACATTTCTATGATTACCTTGGTTGCTAAAGTTACCATTGGTTTTCTGGTTACCATTGTTCCTGAGTTTATCTCTGCTACCATGGTTGCCTAGGTTGCTAATGTTACGCGAAAGTTTACTGCCTATTCAAAGAATTGTGGTCAGGTGCTAATTTCTCATCGGTGTGCCTAACATAGTTTATACGCATCTCACATTCAACAGGGGACGTTAAGTGACTTGGGCCTGGTTCTTCCAACGAGTCTGTTCATAACCGTAAGGAAAACTGCGCACATTATCGTTCTAATCCTTCATGAAGTTAATTCCGTGATGGTACTGCTTATTCAGTTTATGAATTCTTCCATTCAAGTCTCAAATATTCGTTTTTGCTGCTTGATGCACGCCCATTGATCATAACAGTTTCTCTGTATGCTCCTAGGAGTGCTACAAGTTTCTTTATTTTTCGTATTATCTCCCTTTCTCTTGAACGTTGCAACCGTTTGAATTTATCTAGTTTTGTTTGATTTGTTTCTTCTTTAAAGCATGAACACCGAAAATTCCATGTCCTTACACTAAGCTACGCTGGTGTTGACCACGCCACGAAAGTTTGCACAGCCGCCATGTTGGCATTATTAATGATAGGGATTTATAAAATACAAAAATGTTGTTTATTTTAGTCATATGAAATTTCTGCAATGTCTGGTCGGTATCCGCCACCCCCTCAAAAAGCCATGAGAATGACCAGACAGGTCGTAAATGTACCAAGATCGGCAGTGTACATGTAACGTTGCATTGTGGCGTGTTGGCGTAACCATTGTTGCTGTGGAAACAACAATGCATTCCGTGTGTACTGTTGAGCTACATTTCCACTGCCGGCTATGTAAAAATACTGAGTGTGCACAAGTGTTTTATGGCAAATTAATGTCACCAGCAACAATAAAACATACGTATGTCTTCACGTAAATTTCCCGATGCTGCGTTGAAACAAAAGAATGTTCGTTTGCTAATAACCTTCTTTAGAGGTACAATTTGGCTGGACAGATAGTAATGCAGATAAGTCCTTGTGCAGTTTCTCAGTTTTTGTAAGCGTGCCCGTAAAGAATTTTACGAGCTCAGACGGAATGAATCAATTATTAAGCCATAGGTATTGATTATTGTGTGTGTGTCTGTACTCTTGCCTTATCTACCCGTCATGCAAATTGTATCTTTTCTGCGCCAAGTTTTATTGTTGTTTGGGGCTTATATGGCTGTACCATATTTCTCCACAATATCTCATAAAGGCACGATTATTGAAAAAAAAGCTATTGAAAACAAAATGTTGATTTTCTCTACAGCGTTTTTCTGAAATATTTCTCATTCCAAGAAGAATCCAGCGACATACTATCACGAATGTACACAGATTTTCATGTAAAGTGCCCATTACTCGTCAGATATCCAAGCTTTATGAAAATCTTTCCAGTGGGAGCCGAGCTGTACCACGGGGACACGCAGACGGACCGATGGGCAGACAGACGTGACGAAGCTATTAGTCGCTTTACACAATTTTGCGAAAGCGCCTAAAATGTTAAAAACATAATCTTGTTTAAATATACTAATTAAGTAATTAAGGAAAAATGTCAATTTAGTGCATGTGAAAGAATGTACGATTTCTAAAAAAGAAGCATTAACATAAATCCCTGCAATTAAAAACTCAAACTCCCCCCACCGATTTCTGTCGAAAAAGTTCGCGCTGGTATGCTCCACCGACTGGAAAATCCGATTTACTTTATTTCATTTCATTTCATTCCGTTTACTTGCGCATACCGCCCCTAACTTGAAGCGCTGCCTTCGCATAATAACACAGGCTCCTTCCTTCTGCGTGCTCTACTAAGACTGGCAGCAGCAGGTGTAGTTTCCTCCTCCCACTCCACCGCCTTCTCGTGTTCTGTTACAGTGTATCTAGAGCCCCATATGATTTCCATGCCTGAGAAATCAAACTCACGCACTGCAAAAGCCTAACATTCTTTCCTACCACAACCACACGAGCTGACTCGACAAATGTGTTCGCTCCTTAGAGTAATACAATTAGAGTGGACTGCAGAATTGTCTGTATTGGTTAACACTGTCTTGAATGTTGCCTGGAGTGATAAAGTGACGAGAAATTATAATTGTAATTGTTGATTTTACTGTGATTAATTATAAAATGTGATATTAAACCAGTGATTTAACATGGCGTTTGTGTTCATAGCCTTGGTGGACATGTAACTGGTGGACTACGTAAAGAATTAAAAGAAAATTAAAATGTGATCTACGAAGTACAATATAGAGTGATAATTTGATGATTGTTTAATGAAGCTCCTTTCTTCGTCTAATGTCAGAAGACGAAAACATTTTTGCGGGACATGTTACCAAGCTGTGTAGATGAACATACGGGTAAATATAAGCCACGACAAATATTTTTGTATGTCTTGTATTGTAATGGTTTAATACTTATCTGGAAGTTATCTACAGTGCTGACTTACTTCGGACACATATTATCTGTATGTATATTCAGTTACACGGAATTCAGTTTTGGTTATGGACACCAGAAAACGTGTATGCGAAGTTATACTAATTGTATGTGTGTGTTACTGGACAAGACTAGTGCAGAAAGAACAGAATTAGGTCTGGTATTTTCCCGTGTTACAATTACGAACTATACCAGCGAGTCACTTGTGAGTACGACAGGAATTGGTCTGTAGGAATACGGTACGTGACACCGAACTGTTCAGGCTTGCCATCCGTTCTCCATCATGTGCTGTTCCTATGGGTTAAACGAAGCTGAAGTTTTAGGGAGCTTCTTCCCTGCAGACATGGCGAGGTATGTCAACATTATTTACGTGTAACAGTTAAAGGTCCTTGGATTCGGGTTCCTTGCTAAGAAGCTGACAATTAATTTGCCGTGTAAAACAGGAATGTGTGGCCCACCAAGTCCGTCTATCCTGAAATGAACCACCCAGTCCACATGCTCAAATCACTCTTTTTTAATATGCATGGCACTATTAGCCACCTGTATCAGGAACATCAATGTGTGAGTGTGTGTGTATGTGCACGCACAAAGTCGCTTGTAGTTTTTATATTTGCTCAGCAGTCACATTGCACTGAGTTCAATCATGTGCCGTTGTTTGCTATGTATTGGACCAAACTGGTTTAGGATGAGATAAATTCACTTCTTGTATGTACAATGTCACTGGTTTATGGCGATTCCTGAGCCGGAAGTAAGGTCTAGCGGAAGGGTAAACAATGCGGCATTTACTGTTTCTCCGGATTCGGGGGGGGGGGGGTCCCCCATAATTTGGGGGGGAATTTGATGGGTTCACGTTGGGGAAAATCCGCGGCCTCTGTGTTTGCAGAGGGGAAG
>Ga0123355_10007975_pt1 | contig 15959 bp, 5 predicted proteins | sample TergutEmb28metaG_3_FD_89872 | JGI IMG/M metagenome (GOLD analysis project Ga0123355, IMG submission 89872) | Embiratermes neotenicus P1 segment gut microbial communities from Petit-Saut dam, French Guiana - Emb289 P1 | ecosystem: Host-associated > Arthropoda: Insects > Digestive system > Gut ...
AAAAAAAAAATGGTATTTTTGTTTGAAAAAAAAAAAAAATTAAGAAAAAAAATAAAAATAATTTAGGGGTTTTGTTTTTTTTTTTTTTTTTTTCGTAGCTGGACAACTGTAGGAGGCCAGGGTCTCCCCATCGTTGAGATTTCGAGATCACACTCTGACACACCACACTCTATAGCACTTCCGGACGAATGATCGGCCGGTCGCAGAGGCCTCTACCTGACAACACACAACACTCGCGAGAGACATATATCCATACCCCCGGCGGTATTCAGACCCGCAATACCAGCAAGCGAGCGGCCGCCAACGTACGCCTTAGACCGCGAGGCCAGCGGGATCGGCTTATGTTAATTTAGTTCAGATAAGATTCGATTATTGTTATTCGTCAGTTACTGATATCTTGTGGCACCAATGAGTAGTAACACTGACAACGTATAGCAATTCAATGTTGCAAATTGGCCGACACCGATACATAATTTTCCTTAGTATTTAATTAATTTTTTTTGATTCAAGCCTGCTGTATCATGTAAATATGTATGGAACTTGTAATCAGCAGTTTGGGTTCGAAATCTAAACATGTCGATTATCAGATTTAATTCTTTATTTTAGGCTTAAAATTTGGGTAGATGCGTGCAAAGTCTGGATTTGTAAATTAGGAATGAGAAGCTAGTTTAGAAAGGAAGATGGCGACATGTCGCTTCCAAGGGGCAGGGACATGTCGCTGTGTTTCTGTACGAGATCCCACACTTGACCGTTCTTGTAGCCATAATTCGCCCCTTGGAAGGTTAGCAGTAATCCGCACCAAGATAATCATTTATTGCAAGCCTGGGGTCTCCGTACTTAAATTTGAACGTTACGCCGGGTAGTTTGCTTTAGCTAATTAAGTTTCAACTTTAAAAAGCTAACAATCTTCATGTTTGTACCGTACATCAATGACATTAAAACACTTTATTATTCAACAGATGCACAAATATATTATTCGTAGATAAAATTAGAATTATTACAAAATATTTAGAATTGCCTCAACATGTTTCGGATCACAAAGAATCCATCATCAGGGAGCTCTATACAGTGCTTGGCTAAAATTACAGTGATTGTTCTTTCTAATCCGTTGATATGGACGTAGTCGGTGTTATGGCAGCATGTTTCAAAATACAGCATGTGACAAAATAAAAAAAATTCACTACTGACAACGGTTCGCAGGTAGGCAATGACGGGGGAAACGTTAACAAAGGGGTTAAATATGATTACCCTTTGCTTCCAGCTCTATTTAGTATGCAGGGTGTATTATATAGCAGCGACAAAATTTCTATAGCTCCTGAGTGGGTTCAAACTGGATTCCGATAAATTAGTGGCAGCTGTCTGCATCACTTCATCACCGAGTCACAAGTCTGTAGGGTTTACAACCATACATGTGCCTGTAATAATGCCTGTAGATATGTATATACGAATGTTGTTATTTCTTAAACGTGGCTGGCATGGCCACCTTAAATTGTGCTACTAAATTCCTCTATTCTACCTTGTTTGTAAGCCCGGGATGCCGCTCACTTCTCTCTTTGCAGCTTATTTGCTATGCTGCAAGACCTTTCAAACTCGGACTCGAAAAGGAGTCAGAATATAAACAAGAACAAAATAACTGCCAACTTGACTGAAAGCCCTGTCAAAAATATTTGACAACAAGAACAACACAATGTTCAGTGCAAATGACAGAAGAACGGTGTCTAAGTGAAGAAGAAAGAGAAGCGTGTGCCACGTACCTAAAGAGAGATTTACAAAAGCAGAATCAGAAACTCCGACAAATGCAAGAATTCAGACGACACTGACTGAGAAGGCTCCGAGCATACACTAAATTTGGACTTAGTGTATATATTGCGCTTTGCGGACACGTGAAGATTGTACTGACTGCAGTTCCAAATATGTCTGTTTAAACTGCCAGTCTGGTGGAATTGCGATAATTTGTAGACTGAAAATTTGTATTGCTATTGCTCGGTTAGTTCCACGCTAATTTAAAGAACTTTTTCTCTAATCTTCTTTTGAATTTAAATGAATGTGCTAAATTTTGTGTCGATTTGTCTTTTTTCTCAGCTATTTCATTGCCATGGGTTTTTCTTGTTTTTAAACCAATTTATTACTCTCATAACTTCTCGTATTTGTATAAACCCTGTATCTGATTCATTCGCATTATAAAACACAATACTAATCTCTCTTACTTTTAAACGTTGAAGTTTTAGCGTCTCGGTTTTCCACATATTTTTAATCTATGTCAACCTGGCCCAGTCTTCGGGGCAGGTTGGCACAAGTGCAGAGGTTAGGGGTAAAAGTCTTCCACTTCTATTCCTTAAAATAGCGTAAACTTTGTTTAGGTCAGATTGCAGCACAAGAGTGTCCTTATTCACATAAATGCCCTTACATTCCATTCAGTGAGTACAGAAAATATGTGAAGAATTATAACGTGAACAGTGTGCCACCTAAACCCCTCTCCCCTGCTACATCTGTAGGAAAAAACTCACTGTTTTTATTTATAAGAAAAATAAATTTCACGATGTTAATAATATTTTCTCATGCTTACATAGAAGGTTCAGAAAACAGAGATTAACGGCCGTGGGGATCCGTTGCGCTAACCACGTGACACCCCTCTATCCGCAAAAGTTGGCGGCGGCCGCTCTGTCGATATAGTTCGCTCGCGGACTAAAGCTACGGAGTTTAGTTTTAGTTTAGTTTACACAGAAGGATAAAAATTTATTTTTGGACAACTTCGTAGCTACCTTCATTCTACACACGTGTAACTACCTCATTTTACGAATCTGTATCTATCCACATCCTACATGCACATGGATTCCCATAATATCCACATCTTCATTCTATACATTTGCATCTGGTGGCGTTTTACACGCCTGTAGAAATCCATATCCTGCACACTTGTAGGTGACCACATTTTGTATATCGGTAGCTACAAACACTCTACAAATGTGTAGGTATACACTTATAAACATTTGCGGCCAGCCACATTCTAGACACCTGAAGCTACATCGCAATAAAAAGTAACTAATAGAGTAATAAGGACTGTGATAAATCTTATTTCCTTCCGACAAAATCAATGTAAAATTTGAAGGAAAAACAAGCGTAGATGAGGGTTGGTTGGAAGAATTTTTGCAGCAAAAACTCCGAAATTCAGTAGGCAAACTTACAAGTATATATAACAGATGTTATGCCTACAGACGCCAACGAAAGAAAAACACGCCGCGGATATCTCTATGACAATCCCTGGCTTTACCAAGGCGAAGCATTATCCCACCAGGCATTATAGCTGCATTTTTCTTCCTTAACCCATCTGCAGTGAGCTGAGGTACGTGTGGCTCATATCACAACTGTCTAGTAGTCAAGGGTAAACTAACAATTTATAAGGGTTCTTGTTAAAGTTGCAGTAACGTAACATAACGTGCAGGTCAATGGGCACGTTTTAGTTAGCGCAGCGCCTGACAATGCATATATATATATATAGCCAGGCGCTGCGCATACGCACGTACACACACACACACGCACACACACACACACACACACACACACACACACTTCTTACAACTGTAGCGTTCAAGGGTGTAGAAATATTAAAAAGCGAATAAAATAATTTAGATATATCTGTTTGTTGATTAAACACAAAATAAATTGGCACAATACTTAAACAAAGCATTGTTTTTTTTTAATTTTGAGGTAAAATTAATTTCTTTGACTTGTTTGTTCTTCGCATGATGTTTACCCGCCAATCATGACGCTCAAGTCACACTCCACCCAGTAGGATTCTTAGCTCACCTTGTCATTCAACGAGAACTCAAAACGTAAATCACATTTTCACTACTTCCGTATAAACAGCACGGGTTTTTTTTGCCAATTTTCAGGTAGAATTACTCTCCTTTACCCTGTTTTTCATTCGAATGATATGCAGGTTTCCGTGTATGATGCTCGGATACATCCCATCAAAGACGATGCTAAGCCACTCTTTTCATTCACGATTACTCAAAGTTCCAATAACATTTTCATTTATCGGACACGCGAGCTCGAATAAGTATCAGATATCTGCAAGCATCCAAGATCGAAATGCTACTACTCGCTGCATAATAATCCAGAAGAGCGCGGCGTTCTCACAGCTGCTTCGCGGCGGAAGCCTCAAATCATGCACCTTCAAAAATGTATTTCGCACTTGAGGTCTTTATACGGTGACGGTCACATACAGGACAGAAAATTTGGGGGCATTCACACTGAACATCTGTACTAGGCGCAGCGTTTTCAACTAAATGCAAAATGTCACTAATGAAACTGGACACACTTCCAAATTGCTCAGTTTAATATTTCACCCTAGGAAACCAGTGCGAGGGAATGCGATCTGTGGCCGGTTACACTGCATTAATAATTTGTGACATTCGTCTGTCTTGCCACACAAACGAACGGACAATGGTGGTTTTCTGTAAGAAAAGAGTAAATTCACGCTTACAAAGTGAAATTACTTATTGTAGAAACATGTTGCCTTTGAATTTAAGAGTATTGTTGAACTTTCTTTTCTCCCCTCAAATGTAGAATTTTGATTTAAAGAGCCAAGGAAACGATCTAGCCGCATTTTGGAGGGTAATATCAAAATGCTCCGTAAGATACAGATTAGTTGGTGTTTAACTGTATCCACTTGGCTCAATACGGTGATCAGTAGCGAGTTCTTGTCAACATGATTTAAAAAACTTCAGGTTCCACATCGTGATCAATAGTTCTTGACTATTTCCAGTCCCATTAGCCTCTCAAGAAGGACTGTGTACTGGTGTTAGGCAGCCCTTCTGTTTAAATTTGAAACTGCTTAAGGTTATATAAATGAATAATTAATGGGCAACTTGTAGAATAACTAAACTAATATCACAAAGGAACGGGAACAACTGTACAGGCCCTACTGAATAAAACATATTTTTTTATTTCAAAGCTTTGCACTTTGCTTAATTTTGACAAAGCCTTCAATTTATCAGATCTATTACTGTCAAATCATAGGAATTTAATGATCAATGAATTGAAAGGACATAAAAGAAAGCAGGGTAGAAACGAAAGCCCTCAGTCATGACAGACTGTGGCAGGAGCCTCCCCAAAAAACGAAGCACGCGTGCTATCTATGGGGTCACCACATTCGGTCTCTCTTTGCAAGCAGTGTAGGTTCATGAAGTCGCAGGTGGATTTTCTCTCTCTTTCCAACTTCATTTTGAACAATGGCACATATTTATTAAAATCTATAGAGTTCGATTTTATTTTAACTTTCTTCAAAATATTCAGATTAAAAAACTCAGCCTTCTCAAAATGAAACGGTTCTCTTCAGAAAGGTGTGCCTCATTTTACATAAGCCTTTAAATGTAATCAATGACCCTTTAATTAAACACATTTCTTGATGCCAATTTTCATTAAACATTTTGTATAATTTTAAATTGGTTCACATTGTTGTGATGATAATTATAAAGATAGATAAAGACGCCATTTATCCCTTCAAAGACAAAACATAAACCTACTTCCACACACTCTTCACTTATCAAAAACCACCTGGATTACGACGGTTAAAATCAATAGATTTCTCTGGAAAAAATTTTGTCATCCACTTTCCAGGAAATCTGAAATACAAACGACATTTATACATACCCCAATTACCCTTCAATATACTCCGATTAATTGCAAGATTGAGACTTCATTTACATAAAACCACTCATAACCCCCAGCCAACTCTTTGTAGTAATTTTCACATGTGTAAAATATCAACACGGTCCCTTTGGACGGAAACGAGTTATATACAAATCTCCTATATACATAATAAACAACCCTTAGTTGTGATTAACGGCATCGCTCTTTACCTTTATTTTGTATAATTACCTGATTACAAAAATTCACATTTTTTTGCGAGAGGAAACTTTTTTCTTCATTATTTCCAAAAGTGTATTCATTCAATTATTGCACTCCGTTGAATTTTCTGGCCGCTTTAAGCAGGCGCATTACGTAATCACAGAGCGTCTTAGGCACAGAAGACCTTAGTTTCAACACATTCAAATGCTGAGGGGGGTTTTAGTTTCGGATAAGACTTGAAAAATTGGCTGTCCTTGATTCCAACGAAATAAGTGAAGTGTGATTTTTTTTTTCACTCGTGCAGGCCCTATTCTGTTTTCAACAAAAAATTTTTGCGTTTATCATCATCATGTTTGTTCACATTTTAGTTCACTTTTCTATATCTGATGGCACAATGAAGTATCGTTGTTACTGGATTTGCATACTGTAAGCGTCAAAACGTCTGAAGAATCACCTGAATTTGTATTAAATAAGTAAACTTGTTAAACTAAAAATATGTGCTTAGAGGTGTTGTTATATAGAAGTAAAGGTAAAGCAGTCCTATTACAGGCCTAGAGTGGTCCAGATTTCATGACAACGGCACAGGATGGTGGTACGGTTATCAGCCTTAAGCACCGGCCGCCTTTACCCCCAGGAAATACTCCTGGTACTCATTTCTGTTAGAGTCTGAGTCGATCCCAGGGCCATATTGCGATCGGAAGGATTTTATGTCAATGAAAAACTCCAATGACATCAGCTGGGATCGAACCAACTACCTTCCGATTTGTAGCACAGCACCTTAACCACTGTGGCACCGCGGTCCCCTGTTATATAGAAGTATTTTTCAAAATTCTATTGGTATATTCTACACTCCCCTACTGACTGAGGGTAACCTTTACTGTCCTTTATTCTTGTTGTCTTGTGTTACTATTTGCAAACCTCTAGGTTTACAAATCTGCAAGAGTGAAAAATAACGATATAATCAGTCTCAAAATTGTTTTACAAAAACTGAATGTACAAAAGAACTAAGCTTGTCCTACCTGGAGGAGTGCTTATTACAGCATTGGGCGTAAATGTGTGCTCTACTTATGCGTCCGCTCATATCCAGATATTCTATTTTTTTAGCCGTTCACGGTAAACTTTACCAGCTTCATTCATATCGCGCATTGAGAACACTTATGGAGCTTCCTCATTTAGCGGAATGAAACTCAAGCGTACAAAGCTTTTCTCGGGTTGGGTGGCCATTTTACTGTCATGTAAACGGTTGCGCTTCTAGTGGCCGCATTTGTTATTACGTCATTTCTCTCGCATTTTACAAAATATTTTTGAAATTCTCCTTTAAGTGTAGCTTTTCTGCCTGCCAATTATTTCATGTTCGATGGTTGAAAATGCACAAAAAATTCGTTCTAATTCCGTATGTGGATAGAAGTACGTTATGGGCATGCACAAAAACCAGTTATGTTCTATGTCCCTTTCTAAAGAGCTGTCGTAATGATATAGACAGCCTACTGTGGGTCACTGAATGCCTCCACGTTTTCCTTCTTAAATATTTAGTACTATTCCCCTGTGCCCAGTATACTTTACACATATTCCTATAATAAAACCAACGAGATGCACTAATTTCCCAAATTTATTTTTGGAATGGAACTCTACATGTTTCGGACAGGTTTTCTGTCCATCATCAGGAGTCTAGTACTGTATGCACAGCAATAGGTGTATGTCATACAGGTTATGCTGACTGCTTGCTAGCGGGATCAGGATGGAACGTCCTGATCAAGATGCACGGTCCTCTAAATGTCAAAATAATTTACACACTTGTTTATGTACATTAAATGAGGGTGTTTGAGAGCAGAGTGCGGAGCGGAATATCTAGATCCAACAGGAGGAAGTGAAATCTGTACAATTAGGGCTCTGGGCCAAGTAATTATAAGGCGACTAAATAAAAGAAGATGATGTAATGAGTGAGATATCACTATAAAATTTCAGTCGGGGAACCTTAAGGAGAAAACTACTTCGCACACGTTGGCGTAGGCCAAAATGTAACAATAAAACAGAGTTACGAAATTAGTTTTGGGAGCTTGGATTGGATTCCCGTGTCTCAGGATTGAATCTGAAGGCCAAGTTTCGTGAATAGGGTAATAACCTTTGTGGTTCTTTAACATGAACCGAATCTCTTGACACCTTGGTAGCAATCAACTTCTCAAATAGGATTATGTTCAATCAGCTATTTCCTTACATCACGTGTAATAAGTGTTATATGACTACACATGCGACCATGACAAATTGGGAATAAAACATAAAGATGCCGTCTGTATTTGAGATAATCGCATGGGCGTTACGTAGGCGCAGGCAGCGCCAATAATCACGCTGCTCATGCCCCTTACCCAGACGCGCCCCAACGCTCTACTATAAAGTTGTGAGAAGCAGAACCGCAGCCCGACAGATTTCAGGCCGGCCACACGATACAGAGCAGCCCCGCGGAGTTCAAGTCGCAACAAAGTGGTAAGTATCAGTCATGTTGTTATAGTATTCCGTGCTAACGGTGCATGAAAACCATTTACAGCCTAAAGTTCATCTGAAGAACGCATAAAATTAATGTTCGTAAATACAGTAAACAAACTGCGTTACCATTACAGGTACAGAAATTTAATGTTGTTTAGGGAAATGATCGCTGTGTGAAAATCATACGAAATACATAAATATATTTTATGGGTGACATTTTTATTAGATAAAGTTTTAAGGCTCGTAAGAAGCGCGTCATTACTTTGTGATCATGATTTGAAGTCTGGTTATGTTTGATCATATTTTATGAAATATGAGAAGCATTCATAAATAATGTGTCTGTAAAAAGAAGACTTTCTGAATGTTAAAGTAAATGTTATATAGGGAAACCACTCTCATTTAAGGGGGAAATATTCTACATTACTCTGGATTATGTTTGGATTTTGAATAAATTTTGGACAATATACAGGATTTTTCCTCAGTAACGCTTAGGGAAGGGGTTTAAAGATAAATCTGAACGCACGCACATAACATGATATCAGAATCAGCAGTAGAGTCCTAATGCAGGTGTACCGGTGTGCAGTACATCATTTCAGTGTTCTGGTTGAGACAAAACTACCGAATATAGGGAATGGCCCGGAAGATTCTGTGAGACGAATCAATTCTGGTAAAGGAGAAAAGTCAAAATTCTAAACAAAATTAAGAATAATTTTGTCAGTTGTTCTACGTGGGTGTCAAACCTGGTCTCTTATCTAAAGAATACAAATTACAAGTGCCTAAATAACAGTGCTGCCCAAAATATGGAATAATATAACGGGAAAGTGTAGGTCACCTAGAATTAGGACATATTATTTAGGAACGGGATAGAAGTAACTCATTCAATGTTCTTGTGAATAAATTCTTGGAAAAAAATATTTTGTAGACTAAATAATATGATAGGAGGATCATAAGGTCTGATAGATTTTGAGGATGGAACTTCCCTAGGATCGTGTCCATGACGATTACTTCATTCGCGTGGTTCAAAAGTTCCCTTCTACGACCAGAGTGTTAGAATTTCGTTAAAGGTGTTAAAAGAGTATTTTTGGGCACAATGGAAGACAAGCGACACGCCTATTCCGTAATATGACCAAGGTATTAATTCATGCTTCCAGTACCACTGGAAACTGGAGGCAGCTGTCTGATTTGTCCTTACCTGTCGTCGGAATCTACATCAAAGGAATGTATTCTGAACCCTTTAAAGTGTGAAGCTGAAATATATTTTAAAATTTCAACTGCCTTTCAACTACAAAAAGAGTGGGTAACTGTTGTTTAAGGAAGGAGTCGCTGCTGGTTGTGATGGTCATAAGAACTGCAGGTGGGGAAATGCCGAGTATTTAGTGGCGCACACAAGGAATAAATTGGTTGCAAGCACTTGGTTCATTGCGAGGTAAAACTACAATTGCACGAAATAATCGTAACTGGAGGCGAAATATATCATTCGTTGTAGTGAGTATGCTAACGACTTGAAGGCGGAGGATTTGATTCCGGAAAAGGGCAGGATTTTTATTTCTTTTCAGTGTCCAGACCAACTCCGAAGCCCATATATACTCACATCTCGTATGTAATAGGAAAATTTCCTAGAAATAAAGCGGCCAGACCTTGAACCTGATTACTTAGCTATACCAAATACTGACGCTACGAATGTACGGTGTCCTGCCTCCTCTACACCATGCATTCAATGAGCGCAGGGTTGCTGCAATATTTCTTAGAAGTCGGGTTATATTGATATTTCCTGAAAATTAAAAAATTAAACCAATTTAGTATTTATTTACGTCATCTATAGCTGACTTGGGGACCATCTGGAACTTCAGTAAAGTTAGGGGGCTCCCATGATTTGATGTGGGGCACAAAAGGCCCGTCATTAAGGCCTAGGTGCATCGGGGATGTGAGGTCCCGAACCCATATGCTAATCAATCAATCAATCAGTCTATCTATAGCTGAGATTATGCGGATCCCAGTGGCCGCACGGTCTAAGGCGTCGGTCTACGGCCGCTCGCTTGGTGGGATTGTGGGTTCGAATCCCGCCGGGGGCATGGATTGTTGTCTGTGTTGAGTGTTGTGTGTTGTCAGGTAGAGGTCTCTGCGACGGGCTGATCACTCGTCCAGAGAAGTCCTGCCGAATGTGATGCGTCGTTATGTGTGATCTAGAAACCTCAAGCATGAGGAGGCCATGGCCCGCGTTGGGCCGCAGCGCCATAAAAAAAAAGAGCTGAGATTATATATCGTCGAATGTTAGATAGTTGGTCAATAATGAAAAGGCAGTCACGTGGATGGAAGTGGCCTGGCTTAATCTGAGGGAATATTCCTGCAACTAAACTGCTGTCAACTATTGTAATGAGATCGCCTCGCCACGTACAAACATACTGTTGATATACACGCGTCTGTAAAGCAAACTCAACTGAAGTTTGAAGAAAACGTTTATTTTTCATGGCTGTTCGCTTGGACTGGCAGTGGTGAAGACCCGTCAGGTTATTTGGCTGTTGGGTGTATATCTGCGTCGAATTAGTGTTTTGGTCACACTAGGCTATCTTACTAATTAGAGGAAATCATTCACTTTTCAAAAATATTTTACAAAGGGCTAGATTTCTTGTATTTAAGAAGCACCGTTTTGGCTAAAACTACAGGGACTATTAACTGTTAACTAGCATATTTACAGAAGAGTAAAAACACTTATTAAATACCTTGTCTAAACTCAGGCCGATAAAAGCAGGCTGCTCGCAGCTCAGTTTTATGTTCAATATGGTGTGACTTCATATTAGATTTGTGGCAAACGAAGTGGCACTGTAGCTGATTTTTACCCCAGTACTACAATTTTCACCTGCTTATGATAATTCTACCTTTGCTCTATACCAACCCATCGCCGTACGACAGCCCTGACCAGACAGCACATTATCTCAAACCTGGTCTTAAACTGCGGGCTTCATTGTTTGCCGCGGCTATTGGCAGATCACTTATTCGGAAGGTGAAGCAAGCTAAGCCTAGCAATACTAGTACCAGGCATGTAGCACGCATGGGTAAATAATGGAGCGTAGCCTACCTAACGTAAGTTGGAAAACCTGAAGAGAAGATACCAAGTTTGTGTATATGGGAAGATAATATTGACATTAATCTAAAACAAACATTAGAATGAGGGTGGGCAGTGAAATGAGTACAACAGCTACAGTCCCCCTACGAAAATGGTAGTCAGCCTGCGCTTTACAGAAAATGTGGGAAGTTCTTGGTTGACAGGCAAATTTTAACTTCAAAAGTTTGTGGCAAGTATGATTTTACTGTCACCGATTTTTATAGAATAAGTAACATTTTAGCTTATTAAGGCTAAATACTGGGTACGATATATGGTAAATGAAGAACTGTCTACAGTAGGAAAATTCTGCAGAGAACTGTTCTATAATTTCATGGAGCCTTCCCCATGCGAGGTAAACTAATTAATTATTTGTTTAAATGGTTCAAATTTTCAGAACAGCTTCTCCATATAGAAATGTTAGCTGACAGAAAACATAGCTTGTGATAGAAGAAGTAGAGGAGCGTTATAATTTCTAGGCCTACCTTTAGTAATTAATTCATCCATCGTGTGCATAAATTTGTGTAAGAGAGCGGGAGTAACGCACTGCTAAAGACAGGCATGTAATGAGCGGTTTCGATAGTCTGTCAAATTATCTGTGTGACCGAATGTGTCGGGCATGTAACACACGTGTTTCCGTTGAGAAACTGATTCAGAGTTTTTATCAAAAAGTTCTGAAGGAAGTAGATCACTTTAAGTATGAAAGCGTAGGCGCGGAGAATAATAAAATAGATGTTATTAACACAGGTTTCAGAGTGTGGACTGAATTGACTTAGACGAGGACAGAGACAAGTAGCTCGCTCCGGGAAATACAGAAATGAAAATTTGCGCCTGATAGAAACAGAGGGGGTTTCTCAACTGGCACATCTTGAGCTCTTCGGGAAGGACTCTATCCCATCACTTAGTCTCGAACATGAACACGGAAGGCCTGCTTAGAAAAATAATCTGAAATGCTTAAGGAATAAATATTGAAAATTAAAATAAAGTTTGTGCGTAGCCAGTAGTCAGACTTGACTCAGGGACAATCAGAAAGCAAAACTGATACATTGTGTTCCTTGATGATCGTATAGCGACAGAAAGACTTACAGTGAGGTCTAAACTGGTGATATTCTTTGGGAGTAACTGGGTGTTCCTACTGTGCGTTCTTGTAAGTTATGGCATAGTGTTGGTTGTTTGGTAGGTAGCAATGTTTCGGAAAGCTGTCTCCATCTTCAGGGCTGATATCAACTCTGAAGAAGAAGAAGAAGAAGAAGGAGGAGGAGGAGGAGGAGGAGGAGGAGGCACATAGTCCAAAAGACAACACTATAATGTTCTCCGCCGTTGAAACGCCAATTTTTTTAAATAACGTGCTATTTTAACACTCTAAAGAAGAGTAGATTTTACACTACCCATCTGCTTGAACATTGAAAGCTCTGCATTTTACCCACACTGTGTTTTTGCGCTTCTTATGATTCTCACAATAGACCGATTATTTTCCTCAACAGTTTTATTGGGTCTGTCCATTTAATGGAGACGGTCTGTGTTTTCTGTAAGGTTAGAATGGAAATCTTAATTATTATTTAAATTAATTTCAAGCTCCAAATTTTTCACCCAAGTAATCGTGAGAAAATAAGTTTCAGTTTGTGATCCTTGAATAAAATTTCGTTGAGTATCGTATTGTAGGTACACGAGGGTGCTTTCGACTGTTTCATCACATCGTCTGATCCGAACAAAGGGGAGTTGTTTTAGAAATAAAACTAGGAGTAATTAAAGACAGTTCGTAATTAGGGAAGTCACTACAAGTCTGTGTGTTGATAGCAGTGCGAACTGACCAGACACGCTGCAATAAGGTAAACGATATGGCATGTAGAGCAGCTCAGATACCTTGCTTTTCTTTATTTTCATATGATAGAACAATTGTAATTTGCAGTTTAATTCACCTTCTCCAGAAAATAACCCGGCATGCTGGTTAATGCTCCCACGATACTGTAGTAAGGAACTTGTTAGCAGTTTCCAGAGAAGCGTTGCACATGAAACGGCATCCAGTTTCATTGTTACTCTACTTACTGTTAAAAGATAATTCACATAGATAATTTACACTAAAATTTTGGCTGTGACTGAGTGAAATGTTACAGCGCAGCGTAATAATTGCTGCAGAAAATAAACTGCATTATTGTTGAAAGAAGATTCGATAAAAACTTAAAGCTAGGCATAAACGCATGAAAATTATAATGAGAGTTTTGGTAATCACGCTTGCTTTTTTACCAATATTATTTATAGCACGAATGTTGCTGGAAAGTTTGACACTTCCCACATTTAGATAGAGTTTGCACAGATTACCATTCCATTAAACATCTTTACACCATTATCCTTGAACAACAGGCTGGTAACACGATTTCACTGACTTTGCACACAAAGGACTGGAAAATTTATCGAAAGACAGTTTAACAGAACAAGAGACGCCCCTACCTAGAGAGAAAATTTTCGAAAAAAACGGGAAAATTGATATCTCGCAATGGTGTGTATTTTTGCAATCATCTGACAGTATTCTTGTCTAGGAACAAACATATGCCGGCAGTCCAGGAAGCCATAGCTTTCATGTACCTGGAAGATCTACATGAGTCTATTGGAATTGTTCAGAAAGGCAAATGCCGAGAATTTTAAGGAAATTTCGTCAGGATTATAATTCCAGTAATTTTTTCGCTCTTAATTCCCGCCACGATCTATCTCCACATGCGAAAAAATTGAACTACTTTCCTTTTATATTTCCTATATGTTTGTAAGAATCCAAGTTTTACTTTCTTTTGTTAATTATGGTACAATTAATAGGAATTCAAAAGAATGCTTGGGAAAAGTTTCGGGTAGGAACGGGGAAATGAATACAGCACCGGGTTGAAGAATAAAAGACCAACTTGATGTCACTTGCTATTTTATTTCACTTCTTATGTACTCAGCATGTTTCGGATATTAATATATCCATCATCAGGAGCTTGCGACTATTCTGTTAAATTACCGAATTGGTCGTGTTGTTCTTGATTCGATGTGGAGTTTCGGTGTGGTTGGGTTGGAGTGGTTCAGTGTTGCAGGCTGAAGCACAACATTTTGAGCACATAAGAAGTGAAATAAAATAGCAAGTGACATCAAGTTGGTCTTTTATTCTTCAATTGTCACAATGACGCACGGTCCAATAAACATAACAGCACCGGGTCTTCTTGCTAGGCTGGGGAATATGTAAACCGGAAAACATTACACAAGGCACCCTGAATTTTTTCTATCCAAGGTGATGTTCGACACAAGATATGTTTACCGCCTACAAAATTCTCATTTTGGTTAAATATGTGCACAATCCTAAGTTATGCTCCTCGCGTTTTAATCATCAGATGCAGCAGGTGGGTAGCATGGGAGTTGGGCTTCTCGGTAAAAATGTCGTGAGGCAGGCACGGAAGAAGCAACACTGCGCTCAAAAGATGAAATGTATGTGGAGCGAAACAATCCAGTCTGCAGACCGATATATGGCCTTATAACTTATGGGCGCCCCTTTTTTTGATTACGTGCCACTCAGGGTAGACGTGTGGGACAGTGAATATTTAGTTCCGCGCATTCTTAACCTCGGCTGTGGATGGATGTGTTTGGTCGGTTGGCCAAGACCTTTGGTGAATACAAGTGGCTGAACGGTTCTGAAAGGCAGCTTCTTGAAGGAAATTTTGTGCACATTGCAGATTAAGAAAGGGAATCAAGATGTCTCTTTGTTGCATAACAATCAGTCAGTTACAGGTGGCTACTAACCGTGAAGAGTGGGATGTGAAAAAGTGATGATAAAAACGGACAGTTTAGGAGCTACCATATTTGCAAACATCTACGAATATTATTAGGGTGTCAAAATTAAGGATGGGATTGAATTGGACTGTACCATTCAGGAGGAAGACGAAAATGCCTAAATTTTTATTGGTGAACCTCAATGAGGACTAGTCATAAATACTAGGAAAATACTAAGCTACGTTCTTTGAAAGAATTAGAGAGAATAGGGTGGACTAACCCGGCTCAGAATAGGTTCCACTGGCAGGCTTCTTTAAACACAGCAATTACATTCCGGACGCGATAAAATGCAGTTATTTTTATGAGTAGCTCTGTGGTTATTGATTTGTACAGAATGTCTCAGATCCACATGGTTTTTTTTTGTGCAGGAAACAAAACAAATTTCTATATCGGCTAATGTAAAAATAAATTTATTTCCAAATATTTGACTTTTTGGTTACCATATACACTTGTAACATAACAGTTACCAAATACAACTGAAGACCTTATGCTTCAACATTAAAATGTTTATATGTGTTAAATTTCTCCTTTAGGTTGGCAATTATTATTATTAGACTAAACATACTGGAGAATCAATAATGTTGTGCTAAACAACAAAAGGTGCAATTGATAGTTGAAGTATAAAAGACCAACTTGATGTCACTTGCTATTTTATTTCACTTCTTATGTGCTCAACATGTTTCGGACATTAATATATCCATCATCAGGAGCTTGCGACTATTCTGTTGAA